>ERZ1740055.231-NODE-231-length-12961-cov-6.514257_pt1 | contig 12961 bp, 8 predicted proteins | sample MGYA00581747_ERZ1740055 | MGnify/ENA primary metagenome ERZ1740055 (study PRJEB43018, sample SAMN04849739) | marine metagenome | isolation source: floating plastic debris | place: Pacific Ocean | collected 2008-08-28 | study: EMG produced TPA metagenomics assembly...
GTTAGCTTAATTGTAATTAATACGTTTTGATTTTGAAATAAAAAACTGATGATGACTGATGATGAATCGATGTTGCTACTTGTCACAAGAAGTTGTACATTCTTTGGACAGGTTGTTGAAGAGGTTTTGCGTGATGCGTGAATGGCCTAAAAATTGCCGCGTGATTTGTGAAAAAAGAAAAAAATGATACGTGATGTGGGAATTCTTCTGCAAACATGATGCAAGGTAAGCCCGATTTGTTTGTCGCGTGATTCGTGGTTAAGACCCCCTTTTCACCACCCTGTTTGGACTTTATTCGATTTTCCTTGGAATTCAATGTTGCAAACAACTTCAACTAAAGTCTTTCTTCAGAAGATTTTTAAAGTTGCATTGCCCAGAGAGTTTTTAAAAAATTATTCATCACTAATTTTACGCTTTTTTTTTTTTTTGATTGGAGCATTTAATTTTAAAACGGAAAGTTTCGAATGTTTCGTGCGCCCATGCTTAATCCGCGCAAACTCGTTGTCGAGAGGGCGACTTTTGCTTGAAATCTCGTCCTCTCGACAACGAGTTTGCTTAAATAAGTTTACGCGTACAAGATTTCAAATCTTGTACGCGTACTCGGATCTAAAAGAACTGAACCACCGTCCCTCAAGTAAGATTTAACAAGACATTTCATTTCTTCCACGCTAGCTTGAATTTGCAGTGAATTGTGGTACCTGTACGCGCTTTTATAAAAGAGCATTCAAGTTGAAATTTGCCACAAAATTATAAACAACAACTTTATTGTGCTCAAAAAAAGTAATTACAAATCGTATTTAAATATAAGTGGTTTATATTTGCAGTTTATGAGAGCACAGACATTTAGAAATAAATAAGCTTAGGTGGGACAATTTTTCATTATTTAAAAAATTGGAACAATAAATAACACTGACAAAATTTAAAGCTCGTGTTTACTTTTCAAACAAATACCTTTGTTTTTCTTACAAATCAAAACGTTTATTGTTATTTGAAAAAGTAACATTTTCATTTAACCAAAAATTCTGGTTCTTAAATAAACTAGAGCTTGAAACCAGAGTTTTTTTAATTACTTGTGCAAGGTATAGAGATTTGAAAAACATTTGTGACTGCCGGGTTAGAACAGGTTCGAGGTAAACTGTCTCTTGTTTTCACTGGTTCAAGTTATCTCTGTGTACTGAAATTAAGAGCCGATAATTTTTCTTTAAAGCATCGATCGATGCGAATTAATCTCAAAGAACAAAAATGACAAGCCCAGACAGTCTTAAATGCTCAATTAGACGAAAATGTTGATTCACTATCCGTATTATAAACTGTGAATTATATATTTGAAAACAACGTTTCCTCGACACAGATTTTTAAGAAGCAACTAAACAACCATCATTTTTTAAGCAAAAGAGTGTATCTAGACTCTATTTATTTTTTTCTGTTTACAACCGTACCTACATAATTAAAGTTAGCTAACGCTTAACAGTTTTAACTGAAAAACCCCTGTCGGACTAATATACATTTTTTCAGCTAAGGTGTCTGCTCTACTACCGACATTAAAGTTATAAATAGTGCTGACGGATTTAATGGATGGTCCATATTCAGCAACTTTGCCAACATCCGTCGCCTCTGTTTTATTTTATGTCAAAGTTGTTCTTCCTATTCATTAATTTGCCATGATTAATTATATAAAATTGTTTCTTTCTAATATTTCATATATAGACATAACTTAGACATAACGAGGTGAATCAAATTATGGTATTTGTGTCAGGGCAAATGTGATTTTACTTTCAAAAGCTATCATCCCCAATGTCCGTTTCTTATCAATCTTCTCTCAAATATATTATTTGTAAATCACAGATCGAAGAGGAAATGGAATAAGATATGAGAAGTGCACGAATTCGTGCTAACTTTATTAACGGTTTTAACACAACTGATCGAGTAGGAAACAACAGATGCGGTATTTTAATTTCATCTCTTCAAAAGCGACAACACCAATCGGTAACCAAAGTAACAAGGCTGTACTTTATCAGCACCAAACCCCATCCTCTTTAAGAAGTTTGTTGTTGTATTTATATCGAGCCGTTTCAGCAGTTTCAAGTATTCTGCAAGCTTCTTTTTTATGAGCACAATAACAATTCAAATTCCATTGTCGAGATCCGCGTGGTACGACAAACTGACAAACATTTCATTGCTAGTTTATGTTTTCATTGCGTCCCTTAAGTTTCTATAGAACTTCTACTAGATCTATTGCTCGCTGCACATCAACGCAGTTTAAAAACATTCCAAATAAATGCTCATCATCAAACATCATTTACAGAGTTCGTGTTAGATACAGGAAAATGTAATTATCTTTTAAAGCAAAAGTCTGGTAAAAACTTTAAGTGTTAGATAACTTCTTTTTGTCGCAAACTGAAATGTAGTTTGATTATATTGCAAGGCATGTGAGATCGTGCCGTGACTTGTAGAACTTTTAATATTCAACAACAAAGTCAGTGGGCGCGCTCTGATAGGTCAATCGGCTAATTCAGCTTAGAATTTCGTGCGTCTTCTGAATCATTATTAGTAAAGCAATAGATCACACGTTTCTACGGTTTATAGGCTGATAAACCACTTGGGATGTTAGACGAACACTCAACGCATTTCGTTGGATAGTACACTGTATATTTGTACCATTTAACAAAAAGGTCATTTTTGTGTCACTTTGTCTTTGAGAACACCGACACCAAAAGTAAAGGTAGTGTGCGAATTAAAAATACCCAAACCATAAGCTTGCTTAAACCATATTGGTTTTATCTTATCTTATGTACTGGCCTGTTTGGATAACAATCAACTTGTGTTGAGCTGAGAAACTGAAACTGAATATTTCGTAGTCGTTGCTTTTGTCAGCTAGGAAATCGAGTAGTAATTGTTCATTTTCAGATTAACTGCGTTTGGAAACAGAGAACTATAAAATACGATAATTTCAGTCATCATGTTTCGTCGGGTGTTGAAAATGTAAGAAACATCTTTGCACGTGTTTTAGCGCAAAAGTGTTGTCAAATTAACCATGCAAAATTGGTCTATAGTAAACTAGTCACTTATCTAAACGTCATTCAAAGCTACTCGAGCGGTTGATGAATCGATTTTTGCCTTAGCACGTTTCGTGTTTTGAACTTCCTTCGCTTTTGTTTTTAAAGGCATGCCTAAAAACATCGATTCTATAGAGGCACGCGAGTGCTCTTGTAATTTCAGCCCCACCCGTACTGAAAAACCGCCTCAAGTTCTGCGTAAATGTTTCGTTTTTATTTCTTCATGCTAGTTTAAGCAGCGTATAACATTAATAAGTTAAAAGTTTCAGTTAATTCATAATATTTTTTTTCTTGTTAATATTTTTGTTCTGCACTCAGAAGCAATATACGTTACCTATGTCATCTTCCGATCAATAACGAAACCCACAATTGTCTCGCTAAGAAAAAGATATCGTTATCATATTTTGTGGTCAATTACTTCCCTTATTATTGTGTACTAGTATTGAAAAACAAAACGTTTTTATCGAGTTTTACTTGGAGCCATGATGCAATGCGTTCCTGGGAGACCAAAAGACGCTCAACGCCATTTAACTTGGGAGGCGACTTCGACATTTCTAATAACAGTTGTCTTGGTGATTGGCACTTGACTTCTAAACTAGCCATTTCCACTAAAGCGGTCGAGACGCCAGTAGACAAAAACTACTACAAATCAACGAAAAACAAAAGTTCCGTGACTTCTAGCAGTTTATTAAACCATTTTATTCTCACCTGAAACAGCGGCAAGAGAGAAGAAAAGATTAATTGGTTGAAATTGGCAACCATTGAGGTAAGTGAAAAAAAGTGCGGCTGTTCCCTTGTATGGCGAAAGCAAGTGCCATAGCCAAGTAAGGTACTTGAGAAACAACAAACTAGTCATATTGACAAAACAAAACTTTGATTTTTTAGGATACAATGATTCCTAACGACTCAGTTTTCAACGCTATAAAAGTTACTATTTACATTCCTGTGAAATAAGTTTTAAGCTATCTTGTTATGAAAACATTTCAAGATGATGTCGACGTATTAATGGTGAATGCATTGCGAAGATGCTGACTTCTAGTCTGATTGACAACGCTCTTTTCCCTTTTATTCTTATCTGAGCCAAATTATGTATTGGAGGCTACTTTACTATATATTTTTTTCATAAACGCAAGTTTCGTTTCGAGTTAGTATTTCAGTATAAAAAAATGTTTAAGTCAAGCGTATTCTAAACAATCTTTTGCCAGAGGGTCACATTGCTGCCGGCAGAAAAACTGACATTAATATTATGCAAAAACATGGAGTATAGTGCTATGTTTTGTTTAATTCTGTTTCTTACGCACTATTTGGAGGAATTTCGACCTCGTTGATAAGATTTTAAACTCACACAGCTATTGACTTCACATTACATTATCTAAAAACTATTTCTCGTATCTTTATCAGTATTTGCATTTCACTTTAAGTTATTTGTTTCAATTCGGCCGGCAAACACAGTTTGCAACATTGGATGAATGATAAAAGGTCAAATAGAAACGCTACCGAATTATAAACAGACACTGCTAACTGAAAAGCGTTCAACAATGAAATTGAAAGTTTCGTCTGAAAGGGTGAAGCTATGACTATGTATACGCCGTGTATAGAGTGCTGGGATGACGCGTTCCCAAAACAGCTGGAGAATTCTTTTATAGTTATACCCTGTAGGAAGTTTTCCATGCGCGTGCAAATAATTCTGTAATTAGAAGATAAATGGTGGGTTTATCGAATGGCATAATCTTTTAAAACACTCATTTTGCGACGAGCGGATATAAAGTCCAGCGTGCTTTTCAGTGATATTAAATTTTTCTTGAAACCTGGGGTTTTCGCCACCTCGTAAAAAACTTTTCTGTCTGGTTTAAAAAAAAAATTTAAGGTAATGGCCAATTTTACGAATACACTCGAACAGGAAAAAATTCTGTATAGTAACACATGGACCTTATATATTCAAATTTTTGTCTCATGCGGAGTAACGATAAATTTGAACACAAAGGAGTTTAAGGTGTTCATTAAAAGATTCTACTCGCAAATCTCAGATCTGAGCAAACCTTGTGATTTGAAGGCAACGGACGCAGTGTTTATCGATAGAATGCCTACATGTTAAAACTTGGTCTGTTTTATCAACCGTAACCGTAGCGTAGATACAAAAATGACACCAGTGCTGTTTTGGTGCTGAAATTAAGTCGAAACAATATTGAAAATAACATCGAGGAGGCAAAATGCCCAAATATTGTTCAAGTGACGCAAGGCCAAGAGCTTAAACACATTTGTATCGCTTTGATGAAGCCAAATAATTTTTTTTTTGCAGCCTTTATTAAACAACTAAAAAAACGCTTTTTTGGACCGAGTTTAATGAAAAACTCTTATCAACTTTATTTTCATGATGTGAGACATTTTTTCATATCCGAAAACAAAATTCTCATTCCTCATATTGCATTCGTTTTCTAAATGGTTTTTCGGTTTTTTGAATCAATATCATAATGAGTGAAAAGTGAGCTATTTTGAGCAGGACGATCACGAATGACAGTTATGGTAAAGTTGACCAATCGCGATACCAAACGTCTATTCTTGTTTGTATACAAGTCACCATGAGCACTGAAAGCCCATTGATTATTCGCAAATTAATCCTTATAAATTTTAGAGCGAAGCCTCGAAATAAATTTCTTACGCCCAAGTCTTCTTGAGCAACAATTAAAAGCTCACTTTGACAACTTTTTTAATCATCTTTGTTAATATGTCGAGTAACCCTTTCTTTGAGATTTTCTCATGCCCATGTCATAACTCTGATATCAAAATCTTTCTTTTTGAGTCTAAAAAACACTTCATTTTCACGAACTCGAAACCAAAACGAAATATGCCGTCACGTGAAAAGGGCGGTCGTGCTCGTCGCTGAAGTGGTTTTCTGTCAGTTAATCTCGAAAGTTTGCAATGCCAATGGCAATGTGTGCTATTCATTCCGTTGAGACTTATTGACGAGATTCTTTAAGTCTGTTATACATCGCCACATGAAACCTATTTCAATATAAAATAACTGCACACCCTACTGTTATTGTGGTGACTATATACTTCATAATTTATGAGTAAAACACAAAACTAAAGTGACTGAAGGCTTTTCGAAAACAATATTCTTTGAAACACGAGTTCATTGAGCTAAAGAGTGAATCCGTCAAATATGCACTTCTAAGCATAGAGAAACTTAAAACGCCGTCAAAAAGTTTGAATTAAGCCGAAATTAAGCAAGAATTACTGGCTGGCGACAACGACACAAGGCTAGCTTTGGAAGCACAGATGGCATTTCTATATGCGATGAGTTGAGCAGATAACCAACTGCGTAGTCTGTCATTGGCTTTCAGATGCTTACTAACACAAGTACTAAGTAGAATATATGTCAGTGAAGTCAGTCAAAGATAAGAAACAAAACGTGTTTCGAAAGCTATTCGGTTTTCTTTTGTGCAAGCGCCGCGAATTTTATAGCAATGAATATTAACGAGTTCTGCATAGAAGTTGAACAACATTTGGTAATTGGTGTAAGAATAACGAGGAACCAGTACTTGCCGCGATAGTTCTTAGCAGAATTAAGAAAACGCTTAACAATTAAAACTTTCCTCAAACAACGTGACTTTTTCTTTGTTACGAAAAACGGTCGTTTTCTTTTTTGATTTGGTTTCTCTAATAAAGCGTTTGGATTATCAACGTGTGGTATTCCTTATGACCAATTAGCTTTGTCGCTTATGTGAAACAACCTGCATCAAACAAACTGAAACCAATTGTTTTCTTTTTTTGAAAGAAAACTGAAAGACTTTCCTAATAAAAGTCAAAACGGTGATACATTTTCAGTACCAACAACAAAGATGCGTTTTCGTTATTTTAATGATTTTCCTTCTTTCTAAATTGTGATTGAATAAATAATCATATTCGTAATTCGTGCCAGAACTTCATACCGCGAGTCGCGGCGGAAGCGCGACCAATATTTGTGTCAAACTATTTTGGCGGTAAAAAACAAATCCCTTCGAAGACGCTTGTTGCATCGCAACCTGCTGGAAATCTCGCGCTCTGATTGGCTAAGATATAAAGAGAGAGCCTAAGAACGAAAAAAAGTGCAGAAAGCTTGACGTTGTCATGGAAACGTGCCTCGTCGCTGTGGCGTGGGTGTACCTTCTTTCAAAGGATAGCACAAATTTCACTTCCTTGCATTTGCTTTATAATTGTAAGTACTTAAAGTGAATGAGTTACATTGGCCCTTGGGTGAATTCAGTGTATACTACCAATTCATTAACTGAACAATCAGATAAAGCGCGTGCTAGCTTGTTATCCAACTAAGGTAAAACTTCTTAATTTTGTGCTATACGTCCGATGTCGTCATTTGTTCTCGAATCCGTGCTTTCGAGAATTGATCAATACGACTGCCCATGTGATACTTTGCATATTAACGGCACGGTGTTCTCGCTCGTTTCAGCACAAGGATTGCTATCTGAATATCACAAGAAAGCGGAAAAAAATGACAGTTTAAAGAACACAGTTCCTGGAGGTAAGAAGTGAAATACAAGTATTTTGTTATTTTCCCCAACAAGCCACGTTGTATACGAAATGAGTTGGTGAATGGCGGACCAGATGTGTGATGTAATTTCGCCCAATTTATGTATTGACTATTAGATATCTTTGTTTATCGCAAAACGCTTGAGCCAGTTTTTCAATTTTCTGAATCAGTTCTAGACTTTGCAATAGAATATTTTAAAGTGGGAAAACGGAGTTTGGCCATTATTCCTCTAATTAGACGAGTTCCAATGACATGTATACCACGATACCATCATATTGTCACAGATATTAGGCCTTCGTCGGAAGTCAGCTGAGGAAATGATGGAAATTATTATTTTTTCAGCACACGGGAGTGCTATGTAGTGTAGCCTTTTGACTCAGAACATGTGCTTTGTACTATACACGAGGCCAGATGGGACCCAATTCGTGAATGGCGTAAACGATTATTGTTTTTCATTAACCAACGTCGAGGGATGGAGGCCTTTTCGCTCATTGCTGTTGGCATAACAACTATAGTTCTTGTTCAACATTTCCTGATACGATCTTTATTGCTTTCCCTACTCCCTGTCCGATGAAAAGTTTTCAAGCTTGGCCATGCCTTCTAGTTTTAAACGATTTTGTATAGTGCGAACAGTCTATTGTGTGCCAATTGTGTGATGTGCCCAAAAATAATAGAGGGTTTGAAAGAAGAGTGAAGTGCTGTGGTACAGAAGGGCGATTTCAGAAGCCACTTCGGTTGTATTAAAACATATATATCAGTTTTTCAACCAAAAATATTTTACTAGCTAAGGAATTCTTGAGAGTTTCATTTGCAATTTTTATTTTTATAACCAGCAATATATTGTTACACTCGAGATACCACATAATTATTGTTCGGTTGAGCGGTTCGATCAGTGTTTTTATGGGGGTTAACGTTTCGCTTTCTTGCTTACAAGAAACAAGCTTCTTCTGTTGGTCTGCTTGCTCGTCAGCCCTTCGGTCGATTATTCATTTGCTATTTAACTCATTTATTTAATCAAAGAAAGTTTTGCTTTTGTTGAAACTAAAAGGACGTTTAAATGCGAATAAATAAATCATGAACCACGTTTTCACAGTTGGAGAATTTGACCAAATCACGGAGACTTTTCGGTAGAGAATTCAAGAGGTAGTGTTGATTATGTGGTCAAAATATGTTTTTCCAGCGTCCAGTAGCAAATAAATCTAACTGAAATGTTTTCATTTTAATTCGAGCCTACTTTTACTTTTAAGAAAATTTGTTTTTGTAACTCTATCAGTTCTGTGGAGTTGTTTTGTTTGGTATTTTGCAACAAACACAAAGTTGATGTTTGGAACTATATGAATTGCTGCTACTGCACACTTTTTGATTGTCTTGCTGCGGGTAGTGACTGTACATTCGGACAATTATAAAGTTGAGTATGTTTGGTTGTGAGGCCAGAGCAGAGATGAGTGTTTGTAGGGCAAATCCTCTCGTGGTCGGACTAATCCTCTGGGATTGATGAGTATTTGCGGTCTAATGACACGGTACACAGTCAGCAAAGATAGAAGAACAAAAGAAGAAGAAAGAGCGATGTTATTTTTTAAAGTTATCAGGTTAAAGATATTTTTTAAAGCTGTCTAAGACCGTGACCTAGTAAAGCAATTGTTTAATCTGAAAGCCAGTAATTCAAGCCACCCAACACATCGTATCGGAAAAGGCAATTTGAAAATTATCTTTCAAATTTTTCGTTGGTTTTTGAGTGCACTTAATTACTTTTAAGGTAAACTTCCTTTGCCAGCTTTGTTTGCTATGCAAACATTCAGGAAATGCTTTTGTTCATCTGCCTTGCTCTGTTTTTGCATGCTTTAATACCAGATGCTTCATGGTATTGCAATACGTCGAACATTGACATTGTATTGCATTTTAACTTACATACTTCCAGAGATTCGACAATGGATCGCTTTTGTCTCAGTTTTAACAATATATTTCCGTACTGTTTGGGTGAAAATGTTTTGGCTTTCAGCAAAAAACCAAAGCAGCAGTAAAATTGATAATTGTTCATCATACTATGTTGTTTAATTTCACCCTATATTATCTCCTTTTATATATTTTAAGGGTGAACACTGGTGTTGAATGTCAGTTGTCATGGTTTCAGTAAAGTTGATGCCATTCTCAATAAATATTGCAATGATTGAGAAGTGGTTGTAAAATTTTAATACAAATGATAACATTTCTTTTTAAGAAAAGTTGACAGTATGATTTAATTTTTTTGTTTTTTTGATCTGTCACTGTGATCAAATTTTTCTATTTTTAGGAGAATTTAGATAGTTTTACTGTATGAACAATAAAATAATGCTTAGACATGCATGTTCTTCGAATAAAAGTCTTATTTTTTAATAATCATCTTCTGTATAATTTGATACAAAATATAAATATATAAGAAAAATCAGGGAGGCAAAGTTAGCTGAACATTGCTACTCTGGGTTCCATGCACAAGGCAATCATCAGGTAACACATGTGCATATGTGTGTGTATATGTAATGTGTATTTATACATGTAACAGTTTTATTGAATTATATCAGTAGTGTTTATTCCATAGAAAAACCAAATTATATAAAAAAACAGACCCTTTACCAAAATTATGTTATCTCTGAATAATAGTTGTTTTTTTTTGTGATAAAGTTTTTTTAATATTATTTTAATTCTAATGTTTGATCATTTTTTAGTGTTTTTTTTTATTATTGATTTTTTGTCTTGTAACATGTATAGTTATTGGGAATAAATATTTACTTGGCCTAAGAAGTATTGTAAATTTTTTGTTCAGTTTGGATTAAAAGTGAAAGAAATGTATTGCAATAACACGTAAAGTACATTGATTGGGGGAAAAACAATTTGAAGGTGATTTTACTTTAATTTTCTAAAATTATTTTCAGTGGAACACAGTTGAATAGACATGTTTTTATGGCCCAACACAATTACACTGTCAGTTTTCTTAACTTCTCTGCTCCCCGGTACCATTATAATTGTATGATTGTCTTTGGTAGCTTGGCCATTTTTTTGCTATTGTAACTGTTGTAAAACCCTGGTTGTATCTGCTTTGCTTCAAATAGATAGTGAAACACAACAAAATATTTGTCCAACAGTAGGGTCACCATGGTAACAAAATATTTTTGTAAAGGAGTTAGGTTTGAAAAATAGCTAATGGAACAGCTGTGTCCAATATATTTTCTTCATATTTGTTTGAATGAATGAAATTCAACAACCTTAGATAATAAAAAGGCTGATTTTGATTATTGTGCTATATTAAATTCTTTAGCAGCCATATTTTTTGTTATAGCTATGTATTTCATGACCTAACCTATCTTTGTTCATATCTTTGTGGTAGGAAAAAAAAACAGGTTAAAAACTGGTTTCTAACCAAATTGATTTTAGAAAATAATAATTCAAGACAAAAGTCACTGTGTACTTTTGTCAATACCAAAATATAAGGTTTCAGTCTGTTGATCAAATGACCAGCAGATTTCAGTGTTTTTTTTGTTTTGTTTTTCAAAAAAATCATCAAGTGTAAAGCATTCGGTCAGCAGCATTCTTTGACTGGAAACATGAAAAAATACACACTATGATCATTGTTTAACTTTAAAACTGTTATTATAGTTTTGTGATGAGGTTATGGCAGCTATAATTATATATTAATGGAATATAAAATTATAATATATAGTTTTATATATATATATACTACCAGTAACTGATTTATTATAATACTGTAGTTATTACAGTAATAAAACTTGGAAAAAGTTTAAAACACTGTATGGTTAAGAGTATTTGAGATCTTACAGTATTCTTTGAAAACTTTATTCATTTATACTTTCTTTTTAAAACTGAACAAGGTTAATTTAAGCATTTTTTGTCAGTACCTACCCTTGGTAGCATTTTGATGACAGTTGATTATCAAAGAACAAAACAAATTGTTTCTGAACTTAATTTTTTCCTACAAACCTAAACTATAAGTTTGTTCATTAGTGAGGTCTTGGACTAAACACTTTGTTTTGAAGCTTTTAAATATAATTTGGAAAATTTTATTTTTAACTCACCAAAGCAATTTTGTATGATATAAAGCTCATTCTCAAACATATAAATGCAATTTAATTCCAAAGTCCTTGTGGCAGTTCAGATATTGTATTTTACAGCTGAATTGTTTTCCAAGCCTAGTAGTGATTATCTCTGTTTTCTGTAATTAATGTTTAGAAATGAATGAATGAATGAGGAAGCAGTGTAAAGTGGAAAAGTACGGTTGGGCTATATAGATTTTATCTACTACCATAATTTTTTTATAGTCTTTAGTTAGTACCAGTAAGTTATGGTAGCCCGATGAAATTAAAACTCTCTTAAAAAGCTATAACATTCAAGATACCCATACAACAGATTCAAAGTGTAATATTTCATAATTGTTAGCTTTTGTAGAATTTAAAGTTGGTAAGGAGGTGCACGGCCTGGAGCAAGAATATTATTCTTTTTTGTTTCAGAGAATTCTACTTTTGCAGTGTCTTCTTTTAAGGGCATAAACTGAAACAAGATGGTAGTTTGGATATTCTCATTCTAACATTTACTATTAGCCATTAATACAATTTGTTTTGATCTCTGCTTATTAAAATTATTTATAAAATGTATTTTAAGAATCCAAAACATGTGTTTTAGACAAGTTTAATTGGCCAGATGTGTATTATTTGTTTTGCTCAAAAATGTCTAGAAATTTTATAAACAAAAATAAATTTCTTTTGACTCTCGTTCAACTTATGTAAGATATTATATATGAAAGTGTATATGTACAAACTGTGTGGAAATCTACCAAGAAAAGAGAATTTTAAAAATCATCCTTGTTTAAATATACAGAAAAACCTTCTGAAAGTGAATATGAATGTTTCATTCATTGTGAAAGGTTGCTATGCTTTCTTGAATCACTAGTGTTTGGTTTCTAAGAGAAACATGGCACTAGTTACAAATGTTACTTTCCATATATTGTTTGCCTTGACAGAAGACAAAATTTCATAGAATACAGGTAACAATTTTCCTTTTAAAAATTCTTGATGCTAAATCGGATTTCAGATTTTCTTGGTTAACTTTTTAATTATTTTATTTTAGTTATCAATTTTACATTTAAGTAAAGAATGACCTTTTTATTTGATTTTTTTGTTGTTAAGAAGGCAAAATTTTTGTTTAATCTTTGAGATTACTTTAAATTTTTATTTTGTGATTGGATTTTTTTATAAATGCACCTGTGTTCAAGTTTTAATAATCTTAGCTTGTTCTATTAAGGGTTAAGATTATATTGTTTGTAATCTAGTTCTTTACTAGTTAGAATCTGAGTTTAGCCTTTACTTAGGCATTGTTTTGTAACTGTCTC
>ERZ1740055.232-NODE-232-length-12958-cov-6.973495_pt1 | contig 12958 bp, 6 predicted proteins | sample MGYA00581747_ERZ1740055 | MGnify/ENA primary metagenome ERZ1740055 (study PRJEB43018, sample SAMN04849739) | marine metagenome | isolation source: floating plastic debris | place: Pacific Ocean | collected 2008-08-28 | study: EMG produced TPA metagenomics assembly...
TATACCATTTTTACTGCAACTAAAATTATCCATCTAGTATTATATAATTATGTTCATTCTCAGAGTTTCGTCAATCCAGCCAGATTATTTAAGTACAATAAAAATCCAGCGACTTCAAATACGATTACTTAATTTTATATTGGATTGAGTCATGTCATTCTTTGCTGTTTTTAATTTGGAAACATCACGACAAGTCCCGGGAACTGTCCCAGTGTGGAACAATAGCGGACGCTCTCATCTTTGTCTTACCAACTGGCTTGGTGCTTATGCCGGTCAAAAGACAACAATGACAACTAACTCTAACATCAAAACTTACGATTTCATTAAAGCTATTGCGTGCATGAAAGAGTCCCGAAAGTTTTTGTTTATTCCACAAAAGTATACCTTATCACTGAAGCATAATAATGGCCTGATTGCGTAAGCGGTTATAAAATTAAAAAACAACGAGAATTAAGCTTTCGAGATGTGTAAACTATGTCGGCTTTTTACTGTAGTTAAACCTTACTTTTGATACACAAATAATGATCTAACACTTTCAAGAAATAGTGCAGTAGAACCGGACTTATGAATCAAGCGTTGTGTTAAAAATCTATACGGCTATTGTCACAATTTCTACCAGTTTGTAAAATGATAAGACGTCAACTGTAAACATAGCCCAGCACATTGTTCCCTGTTCTAATTATTTGATCAAACTTTATTAGTTTTTATTCCGGCTTTCTGTCAATCTGTTTACCTTCGTCTCCTTAAACTCTTGCCAGAAAGTCATTTTGCAAGCACACGACACGTTTTTCGCCCAAAAGGCGAGAACGTTTTTTTAAAGATTCTCTGTTTATATTCCCATAAAATCCATTGAGCTAATAACGCATGGAGTTAAACTTGTTTCTTGAACACTAAAGTTTCCTTTAGGTAAAAAAATAGTATTGTTTGAAAACTTTCATTCATACTAAGGCAAACCAACCGGTCGGCCTGCTGTAATGGCAGTCTAACTAATTATATCTAAACCGAGAGCTGGTTTCCTACAATCGATAGAGGCAAAATCGTTCATATCCTGTAAAGATGAATCCTTTTTGTGTGTGCTATCATAAAATTTCATTTATTTTCTATATTCACACACACACACACAAAAACTGATCTAAAATGTCTTAACTGTAGATCAACACAATTGTCAAATAATGCTGCTTAAAGTGTTGAAGATTTTCGGAAATTCCCTAAAAGAGAAGACTCCTAGAAAAAAAATAATTCAGGTAAAATATTTACGTAAAGTTAATAATTTAAAAAACAAAAGATGCATAGCTTCATACTTTACCGTGAGAAAGTGAAGGCCCGTACAATGTGCACATGTTTGCCTATCCTACATCTTGGGGTTGTAAAAACTGATTTCCAAAGCGGACTTTTTGCTATTATAATAGTGATAAAACGAACTTTCAAAAGAGCAAAGTTCACGAGAAAGAGATTATTTAGGATTTTTCTCAGCCACATTTTCAAAGTTTGTAAAAGTTCTCAATTTCAAAATTGCATAAACAATCTCCGTATTTAGGTGTAAAGACAAGCAGAACCGCGGACTCGAATAACAGAATGGTCATTTTTCAATAATTCAACAACCGTTTAAGTTAAGATAGTTTTGGATTTATTCGAAAAGGGAGAAAAGTTTTACCGATAATAATAATAGCCTTTAAATAAAACAAAAAACGTTGTAAGCTGATTAAAGAGAAGAAAAGTTTTGTACGAAACTTTGGTTGGTAAAAAAGTTATAACTAACGATTAATGTCATTTCTTTGTTCGGTCTTTTCCTATCATTACGATTAATTAGTTAAATATTAGGGTTATTTTGACTTTCCTTGTATGTTTTAGTGATCTGTCAAATAACACGATGTTCTTTTGTAGGGTAGTTTTGAAGGCTATTACTTCTTATAAATCAATAAGCTAGTCCCAAAAAAGGCTGGATGAAGGGAAAGTCGATCATGGTACTGGTAGCATCCCAAAACAGTTTCTTGCATCATTTTGTTAAAATTGCTTTAACAAATTAAAATAACTTGTTTAGTAGATAATACTTAGGGTTTCTAAATAACATTTATTTAAGCCCGAAATTAAAGGAACGAATCATGTTATTCGGCTCGCATTGCCACAGTTATGAAATTTTTATAGAAAACTATTTTCATGGAGAATAATCATTTTTAAAATAGTAGACTTTATTCCTACTTTTAATCTCATGTTTTGTCATGAAACTGTTCTTGCTATGTTTTTCCAATTGTGAACAACTCGATATGATGTAATTGTCTTTTGTCGGTTTAGTCCAATGTTATCAACTTAAATCAAGCTATGACTAAATGAAACGTGTTCAAGGAACGACAAAAAGCTAACAGACTGAAAGATTTTTTAATCTCAATATTTTCATATGTGACTTAAGTTTTTGAACTATAAAATCTATTTGCGTCAGCTGTGAACTGAATTTAGGAGAGAGATTAACATGTATAACTTATTTGTTCCTGTCTGTGTAAGCTGATTTGTTATGACATCAAATATTAGTAATGTCAATACGAAACGGTCAACTGGAGATAGAACCCTTTTGCAATATGGAATTACTCCTCGTATTATGAGTTTGGTTTAATTAAGGAAGTATGTACAGTAGGAGGTTTCTATTGTGAAGCAAGAGAAAGCATAAAATTTTTAAATGAAAGGAAACAAATCCGTAAGTAAGAACTTCAAATTGTCTGAGCCGGCTGAAAACTATAGTTTGCGTTATTTAAACATTAAAATCAATCAACCAAAAATTTCACAAAATAAATGTTGTTAAAGTTTTGTTCTTTCTGATCGATCTTTTTTTATCTTTCATCTCGAAGCCACGTTCGCGAGGATAACGGGAAACTACTTTTAGAACAATTCTTTGATTGTTTTGTGAGATTGACAAATGGGGCAATATCAAAGTTGGTATATCACTATTCTAATATCTTACTATTTATTCTTGTTTGACGAGAGACACGCTTCCTTTGAACAGCTGCATTGATTTGATGGCCGCAGCCCTGTTGACTGCAGCATATCGTCCCCTTATTTGAAACGGTAACTGTTTTTAGAAATTTTTTCATTAAAAAGAATCTAATACTTCTAAACTTCTATTGACATATATCATCTAGTGTCACTTCCTGTTATATAAAGAAGGGCAAACAAAGATATCAGTGGTGTTTTGGTCGTTTTGATTTTTCCGGTAAAGATCCCGAATTCATCTTGGAATACACCTATAAGTCAGTGCCAACAAAGAGCATAAACTACTTGGAATTAAAAACTTTGTTTCAAGCAAAATAACTCTATGAATCAAAATTTTATCCAGTGATGGATTGATAGAAATATTTCAAATGAGTTCATCACATTTTATTAGCTTATTTTTTTTTGTTCTTCAGAGCAAAGCTCTAGCCCCATTTTAAATGTGTCAGCTGCAAGAAGTTATAGTTAACCACTCCCTTTTAGAGAAAAAAGAAATACAAGAACGAAAAAGAAAATAAAGGTATAAAATTGATTGCTTTTCTTTTCTATAGAAATAAATGAAACCAACAAATATAATTTCGTTGAAATTAATAAGAGAAACTGTAAAAGGTATTCTTAGAATCATTTTTATATCATAAATGTTTGACTTATCTTTTTTTTCCCCTGAATATGAAGAAATACAATTTTAATCGGCTACACATACATTACTCCCTGTTTTATATGTTAAATGATTTTGCCTCTTGATCTAAATTGGACTTTTCCACAAAATTATCAGAATGATTTTTTAAAAATGCGTTGTTATAGATGACGGAATGGTTGTATAAAAGGGTATAGCTCTCGAATGTCTATGAATACTCCATGCCTCTTTCAAAGCGTATACAAAATAAAATTGAATTTATGCATTCATTTCCAAAATGGCAATACTTATCAGTTAAAACTTCAGTTATCGATGAGGTGGAATGAAAAGCAGATTTTATTTATCTGTACAGTCCGTATCTATCTTGTCGAGAAATCTTTTTGTACGTGAGCCACATCATGTAAATATTCGTCGCCACAAAATGTCAGACGAGATATGATTTTGTTCTTCAATAACGAAGGAACAAAAAGTCCAATTTAATTTCAAAAAATGTTGTAAACTCATGATTATTTGAATAAGCAGAAAAATCCCAAATGTGATATCAAAGAACACCTTTTTCGGCCAATTGTGCTAAGTCATGAACGAAGAGAGCGCAAATACTATTTCGCCTGGATTCGTAAAACAAAAACATTGTTGCCCTCAAAGATGTGAAGATTTTGAGCAAAGCTTAGTTGGCGCCAGTTCAATAAAACTTTTATAAGCTTCACCTAATAATTTCTAAGCCACTGGCGCAAAAGATTACTTTGGTCGTTATGTTTAACATCTGAGATGCTCGAGAGAATTTTACTGGCCGGCTTTCCACTTAGTATGAATAGTCTTTCCTGATCATCCCAGCCTTCGTACTCAAATTTCTAACAAGTTGAAGATTTATTTTTTTACTAAACTTATAAAAGTGGGGAAAAAATGAATTACTTGAAGAATGTCCTCCAAAAAATGTCTTTTAATGTTTTTTGAAGAGCTCGCTTGCTGCGTTCAACCCCAATTCCAAGGCAAGATTGTATCAACAATTCGTGGTATATTGTGGGAGACGTACAGGGAAAACATTAGGCTTTTGTTTTGTTTACACGAAAATAACTTGATTTTAAGTGCAGCCTATCATAGGGGTTGTGTTAGAATCATGGCTCCTTAGAGTTATGATTAGAAGGAAAACAGCTTCAAGAGATTGAAGAAATCTCACGTCTTCACTTTGTCCTCAATGAAAGATGTTTTAAAAACTTAAAGGAGTGTTAAAGTTTGTTGTATTTTTCAGTTTCATGTACAAAGGTACCACATAGCGTTTTATTTTTTCTGCAAAAATCTTTAAAAGAAAAGATGATATACAAAAACTCATTGGAGTCCAAAGGCGGCTCTCGTAGTTAATTCAAACGCGATTATGAAGATAAATAATAACAGAAGCGCCCTACAATGTTTTACACCCAGCACTAAATTTAAAGGTATTTCTTAAGATTTACTTGGCTTTTTAATTTTTACTGTTATATAGTAAAGACAGTTATAAGAATAACTGAAAAACTTTCTAAAAACAAACTAAAAATGTTTTAAAAACAAGTAATTTGAAAATAAAGCTTTTATCTTGAAGTCCACGCATTGAAGCAGTCTTAATTTTTGAACTAAATTTATAAGATATATTGCAAAGTCAAGTGAAGCAAAACGCGGTTATGCATGTGTCTGTGACTTCACTTAAATATTTAGAACATGAAAAGGAAAATGCTTTTAAAGATACAAAAATGATTTTACTCGATTTTGAGAACTTTTCTAATAGTCAAGAAAAATATAAAATCTGCATATACCTGTAGCCTTAGATGCCATTTTGCTTTCTTAGACTGAAAATATACAGTACTAAACCTCTCAGGCAATTCTTCTATAATTGTAAATGTACGTATGTTTTGATGAAGCGGGACCTCAAAGGCGGCTCAGTTGTTCCTGAACCTGTTACAGTAAAAGGCAACGTATAGAGGTTAAAGCAAAAGATTTGAAGAAAAAACAAAGAAAATAACAGATCCATCTCATGACACTGTTGCAGTTTGAATCTTGGATTATAGTTTGCCTTTCTGGCTTTTCAAACAAGCGTGGAAACAAGACGTTAAGAACATTGTTTTTCACAGGCAACTGAAGATCGATTCATTTCATATTTTTAATTAAATTAACGCCTATCTTACTATTTGGTCACAACAGAAATATTTTTTATAATCTGAGGGAAAAAAACATGAAAATAAAAGTTTTCTGTTTTCATTCTGTTTTCAGGGTGGAAATTGTTTCAAGTTAGCAACCCACCTGCTATGGCCTTTGACATTCTGTAAAGTTCGCTGATTCAGTTATATTCATTACACGTGTTGGATAGCGCGAAGGTTTATTCAGTAAAAAAACAAATCTGACTCTAGGAAATAAAACTGAGAGCAAAAACAAAAACATTCCAAAATCAACCTACAACATGTTTGACGTAAGAAAGTTGTTATTAAAAGCCTTGCATAAAATCTGTTCTAGTGAAGTTTAGCTCTAAAATACAAATTAAAGATTCAATTCTGATATTGATTTTCTTCAAAACTTAGAAATATGTTTTAGAAAATTAAAACTTCTTCCAATATTATTGCTCAGCAAGTCTATTGTATCGTCATAATTAACTTCCTCAATTGTTCACTTTCCGAAGGGTGTCAAATGTTGCTTGGAAGACCAAGATTTTCATCTTCTTTTACGATGTACTCATTCGAACAAAGACACTGAACTAAAGGGGCTTTTAGTTTTAACTATGATCAGTGGTAAAGCAGAAGAACTCCTGGTCTCATAGCATCGTTCTTATAATTAAACTTAGATTAAAATTAAAAAATCAGCTTCATAGGTTGAGACAAAAAATATCACCAATGCCTAAACAAGTAGGATTTCATGCACTAAAACTACAAACGTTACCCAATTCCAAATTGTTCCCTTTTAACAGTTTTGTAGATGTTTTTTGTCATGAAAAATATAAATACTTTCTAAATTGACATAGAAAAAGTATATAGTTTTACTTTGTTTAGTTTTAGGATGGAAATACGCAAAATCTTTTCGAGGATTGGCCTGGAGTGGAGATAGGAGCACTGAACTGAATCGGCGTAGTATAAGTTTCATTTTTATTCATCCCCAAAGCAGGTTACAAGTGGCAGTTCAAGAACCTCTGTCGTTCATATAAGTTACAGAGATGGCAATCCTTTCAATACAATGTGTATTTTAATATAACTTACAGCTATCCAAGCCTAATCAAGGACAAAATTATCGGTCAAAGTTTTGTTTATTTTTTCACAGGTAACGGGTATCCAGAAACAAATTCATTAAGATTGACAAGATAGTTTTAAACTAGAATTTTAACAATATCATAGTCCATATGACAGATTTTTCCTGTGATAAGAAATGATTCTTTCATTTACCTGTGTCTTTGTAGCAAGTGTTTTTTTCCGGCCATTCAGTTAAACCTTTTCATCAAACTTTCGCGACATTACACCTTATTCATATTAATTTGCTGTAGTTTTGCTGTCTACTGAAAATCTCTCGCCTTTAAAGTTAAGATTGACAGAGCAAATAAAGTTTCTCAAAAACAAAACAAAACAAAACAAAACAAAAAACAGAGACAAAAACAAACGTTAACTGTACCCAAAGGCATTAACAATTTTGTTTGTCAAACTGTCCAGCAAAAACAGCTTTTGTCGAACGTTTAGTACTTGTAAGGTCTATATGTAGTTGTACCGATTCGATTGAAAGAAAGAGTTGTAGCAATATCATATTAATTACCTTGTGAAATTTGTGGGCACGTATTAAAGAAAGAATTCAGTTTCTAACAAGCTAAAGTTATTTTTAAACCGTCCCCCCCTGGTGGTGCTATAGGCCCTGGTAACCTTTCCAGAACTTTTACCTGCCCACAAACAAAAATCCATAGGTAATTTACTCTGCTTACAGCGTAGCTTTTAATTTGCAGGTTTACTGGTGGTAAAGTAAAGATATCGGAAGAATTTGTAACCTTTGAGGCTCAAGATACGAAAGCCTTTCTTAACAAGATTACGACAATGACGTCTTTGCCTGTTTCTTGGTCTAATGCAATTTGTCTTTTTCCGTAAAACTATCCTACACTGCAACTGAAGTATTTCTTCAGCATTCACTATTGATCATAAGACACAATGATTAGTTTTGCAGTATCATTACAAAGGACTCGAGCAAAAGTGGTCCATTCTGAAAATGAAGGGATTGGAATAGATGTACATGTAGCTCTGTATCGCCCAAAAAACCAAGCTATATTAGCAATGAAAAGAACTTATTATTAACACAAAGAGGCACAAACATTACTTAAAATGCATTTATAATTTATTCATGAATTTAGTTTTCATAATGATTCTTTTCATTTACACAATCACCAAACTCTTTCATCCCATCAAACGTTGTCGCTTTTACCAATTCTAACTAATTAATTTCGCAATATACATGGTACCAGCATTGGTAAACATATGAAATATCGCTTGTGTAAGCATACAATAAAATTTTGATTTATCGAGAACACTACTACCAACTGGTTTAATATATAATTCCGCTATTCTCTTTTTCGTATGTTTAACTTTTGTGTTTGTTATGTGTAGGTAAATCTATAGAGGAGTAAGTTCTTTAAAAGAACAAAGTTTTTTTCAACTAAAAGAAAAGGACAACATCATCAAATTTTGTCTCGGAGAGACTTAGTATAACACTACTGAAATGAACCTCTCTTTTTTTGTTGTATTCGTAAAGCTTTAATCAAGACTTCGATGAAAATTTTTTTAAAAACTCCAAAAAAATGCAACTTATATGTTGAACCTTCAACATCCTCACAATGAAGTAGTCAGGTACTAGTCAACATTGCTCCTGTTGTTTTGTCTTTATTTTTCTCTTTCATGTTGCCTTTTGAATTCTCTGAATAACAAACTCCAATGAATTACCGAAAAGACCGACCTATGGACGCGAATACGTGTAAGATTGATAATATTTACATACTAAACGTTTTCCTTTTATTTGGTTTACCATGTTTCCTGCCATGAAATTCGAAAAACAACAAAAGTTCCTTTTAAATATCACAACATTTTGACAATCTCTTCTTGAAAAAATCAATTAACACTAGAAATATTTTCAAATCCCAACTCCTTCTAAATTCTCTTTTGTTCATATTCACTTAACAGACTTCAGTGATGTAAATAACTAAGAAACGTTTAAAGAAAACAAAAAGTTGATTGTTAAATAAATGTTCGAGAACTTTGGAACTATTTGATAGTCATCGAGCTGTTGAAAGCGAAATGATTCATAAGAATTTCAACAGCTGGTCATCTCGCGGTTTTAAGAAGTCGTTCAGATACTTCTTCAATGGAATAGTTTTTTTTTGAAGAAATGCAAAGTAGATTGTAGAATTTTGAATATTGTTGCAGAATTTTACCTTAAGAAGTACATCAGGGAAGGCTTTGAAGTTTTCGTGTGTATGGATTTATGGCAAGGTGAACATTAGCCATAAGCCAAAAGGTAAGACATCGGTTAGTTTGCCATCTGAGCGCTGTCGTGCTGTCGAGTGGTTGTTTTTAAAGTGTTTGACAACAACTACCAGGCCCAATAAGGGTGAAGTTGCACATACGATGAAGAGACAGATGGATAGTGAAAATAATCGGTTGAATGTTCATGTCTTGTTAGGTAGTTAAACCCATTCATTTCATGACAAGGTTGGCCATCTCTGACTAACACAGGCACAGGAACAGTTCTGGGGGTGAATAGAGGACTTGAATCACCAAGGGAGCCCTTGTCATAATTTTGCTTTTTACATTTGTAACGGTGATTCTGAAACCAAATTTTTACTTGAGTAGGACTTAAGTTTATAATTCTTGCAAGCTGTTCTCGTTCCGGTGCGGATAAGTAACGTTGTTGTCTGAACCGTCTCTCCAGCTCGTAAGTTTGTGCTTTGCTAAAAAGTACTCGCCGTTTTCTCTTCCTTGGTGTTTCAGAAGAATCATCCATTGAAGTGTTAGTATTTTCATCATGCGTCTCACTCTCGGGCTCTTGTTCGCTTGTAGCTGTTGAACAGTTCGATTCGTCAAGACTTTTTTTGACTATATTTGCATGTTGACTTGTCCGGGTGTCTGAGGAGGCGGGAAATAACAAACAAGCAAAGAAGATTAAAAACATCAAATTTTTCTATCAAAATCTCAATGTTTTTGTACTGCCATCATAGCGTTACAATTTTAACAAATGCAAATAAACTTGCAGTGTTAGAGCTTGAAATACGCAGGTTAAAAGATCAACTTTAATCGAGTTTCATAAGGAGAATTTTGAGTACCTGATGGATGGGGAAGTCGTCAACGAGGTCAGAGTATCTTGACAGAAGAAGTAAAAACTATAGTTCTTACATAAATACGCAAAACACAATTAGCGAATGAAATTTAGAAATACTCAATAAAAACACTTCTTAAAGAGTAAGTCGGCAGTGCTTATCAAAAAATTTCCCTAGTCTACTCTTAACTAAGAGATGGAATATTCATATCGATTACCCTTTCTTAAGCAAAGATACGAAAACGATTTCTTCTTACTTGTATATGAGAGCTCTTGATTACTCACTATCCCACAAGATGGAGATCTGTTATCGTCTTCATGGCTGGTAAAATTTAATTCTTCCTCTGATGATGATTGTATATTGGATGTGGTGCAATTATCTGGTAAGTTGAGAATGTCCTTCACACTGAAAGAAGTCATTTCGATATGCGAGCCACTGAGTAAACGGTTTCAAATGGCTTCCATTATAAAGCTGCCTATTCAAACACCACTCATGCTCGGGGCTTACAATCATGTGTCAGGGCCTTGGGCGTGTCGTAGCTCTTTAGTCATGAAAAGGTGTTTGACATTAAGCAAATGTTACCCAGCTCGTCTCGATAAACTTATGGTGATAGGTTAAGGTGGTGACGCGAATGACATCACTTTAATTAGAGTGATAGCAATTGAAGGTTTGTCACACGTAAGACTTTAAGGTGACAGATTTCCAAGGAAAACCTGCCCTCCGTTCAGATTGTCTATATATTGCTTAATATCTAACCTCTTTGACTATTATTCCAATAACTCATAATTGCATTAAGCATTATACCGATTTCTTCAAAAAATATCCACTAGTTCTTCATTTAAAACCAGCTGAGGATATGACTATATAGTGGACAACTCACGCCTCTCCATAATTTGAAAGCTAGATTAAATCTCAGATGAAAGGCGAGAACAACGCCAGGCTAATGGTTTGAGAGACATTTAGAATGATTTTCGTTTTGAAAAAGAGAAGTGATTTAAATGAGATATTTGTCAAACAGAGCAGTCTTTTGAAGGAATATTATTGCATTGTTATAAACTTCATGTGCAGTTTGAGCAAGAGTACTAAAGTTTTTAATTTTATAAAGTTCGTAACCTATTCAGAGACAAGGTTTACAAACATTACAATTTATTTCAAATTCAACACAAACTCAAATTCAATTTGATGAAATTTTTAAGTTTTACGCCGAGATAAGAAGTTAAGAACTGACGTTTTGTCGGACTGTCAGTCCTTCGTCAGAATGAAGGAAGGACGGTTAGTTATTAAAATCTTACTACGGTACAAAACTTACAAATTTATCAGTTTGTTTCTAGTACTGAAATACCGACGCAGCATCCCATTTCAAACTCAAAGTCATTTATTTTGGTAAAAATATCTGAATTTCTTAAACTATAGGTACTCCCTATTCTAATTATCGACACGCGAACTAGTGTTTTATATTTTCTGCTTAGTTATTGTATAAATGTATAAAAAAATATAAGCACTGAAAACTTAATTTATAGATTACAAATTATGGAATACACGCTTTAGAATTATTTGTTGTATCTTGTTTAGCCAAACAAGGTGATTAATCGGTTTGTTGAGATCTTTTTACTAAAATGTCTATACTTAGGCGTCCTTGACGAATCGTGCCTTGTTTACCAAAGTTCTTGGCTCTAAAAAAGTATTTTACAGCTTATATATTTCTTGAACTATCAGATACTGTTGAAGGCACGTGACAACAATTGTAGCTAAAAAGCTGTGGCACCATATAGTTTTCAAACTCTAGCCTCTACGGTTCATCGCAAGAGGACAAATTTCAGAGCATACTTGCCTAGTTAGGCACAAAATGAAATCCTTATACTTAAAGGTGCTAATTTAAGCCGGATTTCTGAACAAATTCTGTACTAAAATTAAAATATTTTAGTATTCATGTATAGTTAAATGAGAAGAACAAGTATGACCATTAGTCGAAGACATTGTTTACTTTGGAACCAGAAGATTAACACGTAGTGTTTGTTGTTGTCTTTAGTGATTGACACCCTGTCAATTACAGCATTAGTTTCCATATATTTCAATTTTGTAATGTTAGCGCTTTGAATCAACTGTGTATGTTTTTGAACAATGGATTCTATTTTGCTTCTACGCGTGCAATGTCAGAAATTTCGACATTCAGATTCAGGAAGTGTAGTTTAGCTGTGTTTTAAGCAAACACATACGAGTAACGCCATATCACATACTTAAATTAGGAAGGATTATTCTTAAGCGTATCTAAGATGTGTGCTCTGTAACGTGGTAGACGATACTGGCACTAAGTAGTAGTCGCTTTAATTTTTAAGCACCGTTGAACGGTAAAGTATATTATTTTATTCACGACAATAATCGATGTGAATTTCACTAAAATATGCATAAAGGGTATTGTATTACGTTTGGTAATGACCGCAGTCCAAACACACGAGTTCCCCTAAACAACGAACAAGTTTAAACAATATTCAAACACAACCGATGATCCACAAGAAATCTTTTATTTCTAATTAGTTTGTCAAGATGTTTTGGATCAAATTTCACGATTTCGACGAATTACATTTGAAAAAAATTCTAATTGCCACTTCTACACCGTTGTGTAAAAAAAAGTACTTCGTATAACTTAACGCATTTCAAACTGGAAGGGCTCAACGTCTAAGCCGGTTGTATGGCACATCTAAGAGTGAAAGACAACCAGTTCTAAAGTCCTACCAATGGATTACTAAGAAGGTGAGAGATGTCGCCATGATTGGTCAATAGTGAATGCGGCTTATAGCGAGCAAAAGACTTTTCACCTGCAGCCAAGAGATGAAATGAAATCTTCCGTACCAACATAGTGCTTTCTTCAACAACACAAACATTTTCTCTGAATTTTTTTTTTGTTTCTAACACACAAAACTGGCCATTTGTAGTTTCGCCTCTTTGCTGATATTCTCAAATGCAACTTTGTTAGTGAATACTGTTAAGCGACGATCATAATTATCATTTCCAAATTCTGAAAAACCTTGTTGTCATACTAGGGC
>ERZ1740055.233-NODE-233-length-12945-cov-11.917067_pt1 | contig 12945 bp, 6 predicted proteins | sample MGYA00581747_ERZ1740055 | MGnify/ENA primary metagenome ERZ1740055 (study PRJEB43018, sample SAMN04849739) | marine metagenome | isolation source: floating plastic debris | place: Pacific Ocean | collected 2008-08-28 | study: EMG produced TPA metagenomics assembly...
AAGTCATCATTGCTTGTCGTTACAACGCTGTTTCGTGCAGCTAACGCTGTACTCGTCAGGCGACTGATTAAATATACCAAACGCGAAAGTATACAATAAAAATACAAAATTATGAATATATAAAATTATGAATATATGAATGTCATAAATGAAGGGTGCGAAAGTTAAGTACAATACAGATAAAGGGTCCATTGTTCCAAGTTAAGAAAGGGGCTATTTTTTGTACAATAGGTGTTTTTTTCTGTGACGGCAAGTTGAGACAAGCTCGTTTCTAGTGTTCAGGGAGCTAAGTTCCGGGTGGCAGATAATTACATATTTCTCGTGAAGGCACAGGTTACATCGTTTGGATTTGGCTGAGTATGCTTTGCAGGATTGAAGGATTTTCCACGAGACAGAGTAGTTAACGTTGGAGATTTTCAGAGTTTTTGAAGTTTTCAGAGTTGAAAAACACACTTGCCTAATCTTTGATTACTACTACTTTATGAATATTTTGTATACGGTTCACTGCAGAATGATTAGAATACAAAAACATTTTAGTGTGGATCAACATTACCTGGCGCGGCAAGGAACTGTGGGATTTACCTTTTGTCTGGTCGTTGAAACCGGAAAAGCAAACCCATTTTGTGACTGCGCTTATCACAGGTAGCCCAGTAATAATTAGCGCGTGATTCGTGATTGAGATCCCCTCATCAACACCTTGTTTATAAGTTTGAAACGTTTTACTATAAAACGCTGTTACACAAAGTGAAGAATATTAAAATATAGTTTTTTTTTAAATTTAAAAGCGTTGAAAAATTAACATTACACATGCCGAGCGACATTTTTGTTTTCTTTAATTTATCGGACTTTTTTCTAACTTACATTTATCCAACGTACATATATTTAAGAGCCTGTTATAGTATAATTTTTATGAGTTATAGATTCATTGTAACTTAACTCCAACTGTAGTTGATCGATTGAAACATGTCTTGTAAAACCAAAAATGTTGTCCTGTTTCTAAAAAGTATTATAAATTTACTTATTCTATGATCATCGAGTAATTGTATTTCAAGTTTATTAAGATCTTTCTCCACTCTCCCTTTCTCGAAGTTGTTAACTCGTCGCGTTAGCCAGAAGAAAGCTACAGAAACAACAAAAGTTTCAGTATTTTTCGAAGAACGGAAATTATTATTTTTTATTTATCATTCGTGTGAGGTCTCAAATTATATTTGAATTAAAATACGAAGGTGTTTGCGATCGACTTTTAAATATTAAACAGAATAAAAATTATTCAGCGACCCCCCACGAACCGCAGAAAAAATAAGGAGTGGTACCAGCGAAGCCCGACAATGAAAATTCAAATTATGATGAATTTGTGATTCGGTTCATTTATAGTGATTACTAGTCACTGTGTATAAAGAACATAATTCAGAAATATTAAATTTCTAAACATTCCTCAATCATTTCAACAACAAAAAATTATATATATTGCGAAGAAAAATATGCTCTTATAAATCAAGTACGAGTTTGAGGCATGTTCGATCGATGGGATGCTTTCATTTGGAACCTGTCAAGATCTGTGATGTAGGTCTTAATGACAAGTCGGTGTCATCAGAAAGGGGAGCATTATCTCTGCACCCTGCAGTCGACAATCCCTTACCACTCGTGATGTCGCTCTGGGCTTATGGACACGTGTTTGTCCAAAGAGACACAAGATTTCTTTCTGGGGACTAAACACCAGCGTAGAAGAAACTTATCAAAGTGGAATGGCGAATGCGTTTGTGGAACTCATAACATCATCAGTTTACCTTGCAAACGGTACAATTTTCTTTGCTTTTCAGTAAAGTGCACGTTATTTCTTTTCACAAAACATTTAGCATTATGCAAGAAATTGTCGCTTTGTCAAACCGTAACGGGATTGAGAGCCTGTTGTTTCTTTGGTTAAAATAATTCCAGAAAAGAGAGTTTTTGGGTGTCTAAGTACAATTTCTTTTTTTTTTCCGAAGAATATTAAATATAAAGGATTGTGTAGATCACTTTTAGTTGCGTTTTATCATCTTAAGCATTTTCAGTAAAACTAAAAGTCAGAGTTCAACTGTCACATACAATGTGTTCTCTAGACATAGGTAAAAATGCCTAATGTCTTACTTTTGAAAATCTGGATAAAGAGAGAGTATTTCTGAAATAAACATATTTAAACAAAGCTAAATGTTCAGAAATCCTTTTTCAGGTGATTACCACTTACGTTAACAGAAATTCTTTGGTATAACTCAAATCAATTAAGTATTTTATTTATCACATCACATCTGTAAATTATGCATAAGTAATATTTCCTTTTTTTCGTCTTTTTAGAATGGCAATGTGGAATTTAAAAACATGTGTACACGGAGCTATACGTTCATAACAGTTCTTCGTTATTTCTGATTTACCCTTCCCTTATCGATCCGACAATTTACCACATCTACTTGAAAGATAAGTGACGAAGCTTAACGTTATTGGTCGTTTGTCAAACTAAGTTCATAATACGAAATGTGAATTTTACATTCTTTGCGTTTCATTAAATGTAACCGTGAATTCATGCAGTTCTACATGCTAACAGATGAAACCGAAAAAATTGCACAACAAAGCGGTTTGCATTTTGTGGATTCGAGTGTCGCCGTGGGAAAAACTTGTCAAAACATGGAATTATGATCAATGTCACAGCATCTTTCAGTGCGTTATTCATTGTCTGCACAATGCAAATCCCTCTAATCCTTACAAACTGTCTCCGTTCTATCATCGAGGTCACGTATTCCATTTTAGCCGTGAAGCTGGCAAAGCCTCAATTTGTGACTAAGATCTGAAAAATATATACTACCGACAAAGAGTAACCTTTATACTTTATCCGAGTATTGTGGTTTTAACCGTTGAAATGATCAAAGGCCGGCTATAATTATGTATTGTACAGATAAAATGACTCTAGATGAAGGAGATAAACTATCTTTCGGAGCCGGACACGAGCGATGACCATATCAATGGGGTCATTTGGTATCCAATCACGCGCGTGCAGCCGTTGGTCAAAAGAATGTATAACGGAAGCAGCTCCCGCGCTGTACTGTGGGTTCAGGAAATTTTGTTTTCCAGATTTTGTTTCCATTCTTGGTCTGAAACGGTGTTTCCGAGATACTGTTTACAAAGCATTCGATTCGAGCCTTTTCAAACCTCTGGCTTTGGCCGCTTTTAGAACTCAGCGTTGAAAAGCAATTGGCCTTGAGAAACAGAATGACACGGACTTATGATGACAGGAGAAAAATGCTTCGACGCTTCCTGATGCGCAAGCCGAACAAAGAGGCATCCACGAGAGGTATTTTTGTTTTCATTTTGTTTCGCTCACTGTTGCAGAAAAAAAAAATCGCAAAAGAGATTTTCTGAATTAGAACTCACGGCCATCTGCCATCTGATTTTCGTACTGAATTTTGTAAAGCAATCACTTAGAATTAGAGCTTGGGTTTTTACGTGATCGTCTCTGTCGTTTGTCACTGCTCTTGCGTCACAGTCTGCTTTTTGCCAATCATTTATTTTTTTTTTAATTTTTAAAGCAATTTGTGTACTCGGACGCTCGATACCAATGCCAGTGCAACAGCCATATGTTCTATCGAGAACCTCACTGTCCCACACCTCTTGTCTAGATGACAGAGCCATAATGTCTTAAATATGCTCGAAATAATTCATAACAACACAAATAGCTGCTTAGCATCCGTAGCATTCCTTTGAACTGGCACTTCTGTGACAACATATAAGAGAGAAAATGTTTCTATTAACCTCGTCTCGCTGGCTGCGAGACACTGTAGCGATAAATGATCACTCTGAAGCCTCAAAAGTGTACAAGATAAAAATATGATTGGCTTGTTTCTTGGCTGTGGATTATGTCGAGATTGTTACAAAGGAAGCAGGCGGTTAGAAGAAAGATTAAAAACAACAAAACAAAGAGGAATAATTTTGAATATAACTCGAATTAGTGGAGAGTCAAGGACTTATCATTTGGTTTAACAACTGGCCGGAGTGAAGAATTTTTTTGGTTTATTTAGCGACCGCACAGTTTTCTATTCTCTTAAATCATCTATCCGCGCGAAGGTAAGAATTAAAAACAATGTGAAGGCATTTAATTTCAGTTCACCGAGAAATGCTTGACCGCAGGGGCATAAAATTGATATTGTAGGGGCTGTTTTCTGCGGTGGTGTAGATAATTGAAAAAACGCTCGTTAGAAATTGCTAGTGGATGATCGCATGTTTTTTTACCGACTGTTTTTATTTATCTTTTACCGGTGTTACAAAACCGCAACTTTTCCTAAAGCAAAGTTGCCATTCTTGGTCGATATTAACAACAATGATATCAGCTGCAATGTTGCTTTGAGTGATTTTTAAACATATATAAAAACTCAATTATTCATAAATGTTTGTGAAACATTTTTGATTAGAATTTCAAACTCGGGTGCCAATTTTAAAAACGGCTTAGAAAAATATGTCGTGAGGATAGCAATATTGAGATAAGCTTTCACTCGAACAACAATTAAATATAACTGTTCTCTTCATAGTCGTAGGGGAAACTCTATACTTAAGGTATTGCAGTGGTGCGATATGTCGTATTTGAAAAAATTACATCGATCCAACCGTGTGTTCTATCAATCAGTGCTCTTTATCAATGTTTTATCGTTTAATGTACAGAATATTACGATATATATTTTACAATTTTTGCTCAAAAAATCTACACTACAACACTACAATAACGTAAGTCATATCCTTGTCCTTTTTCAACCGAGGTATTAAAATCCAAAAATAATTAGCCGAGCTGAAATGAGCCCGACTTCCAGGTGGACAAAACTCGTTTTGGCAATCGTTTTACCGCGTTTTGAACACTGTTAACACTTGCATGCTCAGTTTAAAACGACGCTAAAGAGTTTCATGACATTTCGAACAAAGTCGCGGTGAAGGTCATTTTTCTCCATGAAGTAAAACGTTTACGAGTTCTGGCCAAAATTACGTATTTTGAGAACTTCAACCTTTTATTTCAAAGTATAAGGAAAGCGATACATGTGCTTATGTCAAAAGTTATATCTATGTATTCATATTTTTCAGAGCTTGAGGCATTGGAGGCTTGCTACTGGTTGAAGGCAGCGGGGTTCCCACAGTATGCCAAAGTTTATGAAGGTAAGCGTATAATTTGCAATTTCTGTTTCGTCCTCTTCCAGGAAAGTTAACTGTGGCCCTTTGATTAAGTTGACCTTCGTTTTTCAACTTAACACAAATGTAATTCGTCCTTATACTTATCATTTCTCAATGTAGAATATAATCAAAAATTTACAGAATGCACTATAAAAGCGGTTCCTACTGTTGTATACAATACACATATCAAAACTAAAGCCCAGTTAAGGTCAATATCAAACCCAAATTCTGCTCTTGTGCACTTGAGTTGCATGAATTTGCTCATGTCGATCAATATGAGGATTTGTAATATTTCATTCATATCTAACATGTTTCCTTACTTCTATTTACACTAATCTTTATAGTAATCCGTATAAGATAATTTGTATTGTTTTTAGTTATGTACAAACACTAACTTAACTATAACTTACATAATCACTAATTATGAAAATAATTGTAATGAGATCATGTTGAAGATATAAAATTATAGTTAATTATAGTTTTGCTGGGAATATTCAGGATATTGCACAACGTACTTGAGTAAAGAACATCTACAAGAACTCCATAGCAATGAGTTAATTTACATTTCTGCTTTAACCATTTCAGTCCCATTCAGTTATCAACACCAAACTTCTCCTTACATAACACATGCATAGAAAAGAAAACCTTTGGATATGAAAAATGTGAATTGATAAAACAAAGCAAATTATTGAAGATTAAAAAAAAATCAAACAAAATATCAAAAAGAATTCATTTGAATTATTTGAAAATGTCCACGTACAAGTCGAAGTATTCATAATATTTCGAGGACATTGCACAATTGCTGAATGTCAATCTCTCAAACAATCGTTGTCACGATTTCAGTTGACTTTAAGTTATTTTTCACATGAACGCTCTTATCATCATGGTCCATGAATTAGCCTTTGTCCACTCGTGAGCTATTCAAGAAATTCCACCCATGTATTTGATAAAATTTGTTCTAAAGGTAGGGGCATCCTCCCCATGTTTCTGCAACTAGACTGCAATGATGATGACGATCATAATTGATAACTGATGATGACTGACGATGGCTAACAATCGTTGATAATGATGGTAATGATGATTAATAATGATTAATGGTGATGACAGTTGATGATGACAGTTGATGATGATAGTTGATGACAGTTGATGATAGTTGATGATTGATGATGATAGTTGATGATGATTGATAGTGACAGTTGATGTTGACAGTTGATGATGATAGATGATGATGACAGATGATGATGATAGATGATGATGATTGTTGATGATGATGATTGATGATTCTAATACTACTTTAAAAATGCAAGGGAATCGGAGAGGTACAACACCAAAAATGCAAAAATATCACATCAGACCTTCCTTATAGTAGCTAGCAAACATAATTTCGTTTGTCAGCTCTGCCTTTTCTAAAACTAACGTTTTGAAAGGTGTGTACGAAATGCTTTCCAAGTAACCTTACTGTAAGCCAGATGAAGCTGACAAACGCTGAACATAATTCCATTTGTAAAAAAAAACTGCATTGGTAATTGGTGTTATTCTTACTTTTAGATGGCAACTTTCCAATCGATATTCCTTCGGTATTGAGAGATCATGACTTTCTTGACCAAGATGCCATCCAATCACTTTACAGGTACACGTTGTATTGTGTTAATCTAATTGAAATAGGTGAAAAAATAATATAGGATACGGATAACAAGCTCTAACTTTCTCATCTAAGATGGGAAAGGAGGGGAGACTGGGACGATTCAGGGATAACCCAAAGATATTTAACATTTGAGATTTCTTTGATACATTTCAGTATTTGACGATGAAAATACAGAAAACCAATGTTATTCTGAACTTTTTCTGAAACAACACTATAGTAAGTCGATCATTAAAAGCTCTATAATGTCAGAAATAATATATTTTGGGATTTATTTGGCTCATTTGAAAATCATGGACATTAGACGTTTTTATTGACAGGCGTTGAAATATTCCTTTTTCTTTATTCATTGTTGCCTCATTACCGTGTGAAAAATCGAATACAAAGTATTCTTACCTTTACTTAGAGTAGAATGACCACAACTGAAGGTAGTTTTTTGCACGAAAATGTTTGTACAATGTCTATCCATTTTCGTTAAAAAATTACATACATAAATAAACAAGAGAATCAATTAAGGCCTGATTTTTCTAACAGTTAGAAAAAAATATACATTCAGTTAGCGGTCTTGTGAAGCTGCTCTAACAATTATGAATTGTAAGCCGAAGGTCACGTTTTTGTTCTCATCTTATTTCTTTTACTTCAGGCGACTTCAAACATTGAACAGATGTGCGAAATTAAACCTTCATATCAGGGTATGCATTAGTTTGTATTGACGAATAGGTAAACGCTCAACTCTCGGAAGTATTGAAATGACTGAGCTGACGTTTCCAGCGTTAACATATTTAGAGTTCTTAACTAACAGATATCAAGGACCTTCAGCAACGACGACAGGAACGCGAACGACGACGGTTCAGAAAAATCACATTTCTACTTACTATTTACTCCTATAGGGAGGCAGCGTGGCTCAGTGGTCAGAGCTGGAGATCTGAATACGGAAGATCCGGGTTCAAATCCCCGACTCGGACTACTGAATGGATTTGTCCTCGGTGATACTAGGGGCAAATTCACCACGCTTTGTAAATAGCCAACTGGTTTGCCTCATGGGTGATGGTGCTTATGTCGATCAAGTTTCTGTAGCGTTAAGCAGATAAGAGTCTTTGACTCCCCCTGGTGGCGAGACACTAATCCATCGCAGGTTACAGCTCCCATCAGATGCTGGTACTCATTTACCCACCTCGTAAAGATGGAAAGCAGCTTTGGCGGAAAAGAAGGCAACATAAAGACTCAAATCTTGGCAGAACTGGGAATCGAACCGGGAATTTTGTCCAACTGTGGCAAGGAAGCCGTTTCAAGTGTATAAACTATACTGTGTGTTTTTATGTGGCTACAATGTGGGTTCGCCATTAATAACTGCTGTACACGTTTTTTTTCTGTTGTAGAGTGAAGATTTTGATTCAGATGAAGAAGACTTAATTGCCCTAAGCTCAAGGTGGAAACTCCAGAATAAGAACCGAGGGTGGTCGAGAAGGCAAAGGACGAACTCTCTTTTAGGCGCAAGCCCCTCATCATCCAGCAAACATTTTCACGAATCATTACAAACTAGGTTTTATTCAACTGGCCATGCTCCCGAATGTCATTGCTCAAGAAAAGGAAAACTATCCAACGGTCTTGGAGATAGATACGTTCCAGATCAGAAATCTTCATTGTCCCACATGGACCTAATGCTAGCAGAAAGTAGAATTAGTATGTATGACAATGTACCTGCACAGCTCACGTGTAGCACTCCCTCATTAACAAAATTAGGTGAAGACTTTGAAACAAATGATACGTTTAAGAGAACTAATGCACAACAAAAGAGAAATCTGGCATCGAGTGATCAACGGCTTGGGAGTTATCCTGCTTCGTCTAATGATGAATTAACAGATTGTGAAGATGATGCAGATGACGTCTCGAAGGAGGTGTTAAGACTTAGAGAAATTAAAAAAGATTCCGCAGATGATGATTTGTCATTGTCAACACAAAGAAGACACAAAGTAAGATGGCACAGTTTTGAGAGATCTTCAAGGCCTGAGCAATTCCGCTCAATGTAAGTATTATATATTACATTTGGCACACAATAAAATTATTTGAGTACAAGCAGGGCTCCCGCGGGTCATTAAAAGTCTTTTGCTTTTTGCAGATTTAAAGCTTTAAAAGGTCTTAAATTTGTTAGAACTTCTCTCTGAGGTCTTAAAATGCATTAAATATGTAATGCGAATGAAAGTGAGTTTTTCTTGCAGCCAAATCTTGATACAACATTGATTTATTCTCTGCATGTTGGGAGCGATTAATTATCGGGAAGTTCGCGTCTTTCACGTTTTTGACCACTACTGTATTATTTATTACATCTGGCACTCACTCAATATTTACTTGAGTAAAAGGTCAAGTTATACTCAAGGTTTTTTTGGGGACATTAGTTCACAATTCTTGGTCCATACTCAAGATATTTTGGGGGCATTAATTCACAATTCTTGGAAATTATGAATGGTTATTGAACAAAGTTTTTTCTCTGTTTATATAGTTATGGCTTTCTTTTTCGCAGTTTAAAAATAATTTATAGTATCAAGTCTTGTAGGCAAAAGTCTTCAACACTGAAAGATTGTAGTGGTCCAAACAGTCTTAAGAAACACGAAATCCTTTAAAAAAGTATGCAAATACGACGAAATGGCAAAAACATCGTAATATAACAAATATAAAATAATTAGAAGAAATTCATAAGAAAAACAAACGCGAACAACTTGTTGCAACGTTCGATATCATCCGATATCATTATCAAGCAAAGTGGATTTGATTGTAACAGAGGACATAATATATAGTAAACAATACGGTTCTATAAACAATAATAATAGAATGCAATTGAGTAAGAATTAACGGTGAAGAAAACTGTTATGTAAATCACAGAGAATTTTTGGTATACAATGCGGTTAAACAGACAATAACAATACAATACAATAACAATACAATAACAATACAATTTAATACATTACAATACAATAACAATACAATAATAATACAGTACAATAACAAAACAAAACAATAACAATAACAATATAATATAAAAATTTGGAGGAAGAATTTTTGGTTAGCAAAACAGTTAAGTAAAACATTTGCTCGCATGTACTAGTTTTGGACGCACAGAGTCGGACTAAACGATTGTTCTTCTGTCACTAGTCACCACTTACCCGCTATTTATTTTCAGGACCACCACAAAAATATGTAATTTATCAACCGGGCAGGTAGCTGTCCTCAAAAAATATTCTCTACTCAAACTCACAGCGCTGATGGAGAGATACACTCACTCACACAGGGGGATGTGGAGCTGGTAAGACCTTAATATAATATTATCTGCTGGTAACATGCTTCTTTTCTATGGCGTGCAGCGTTTTAATGTTTGAATATTGATGAAATAACTGTATATCTACAGTTCAAAAACTTGTTATTTTCAAATGTGAAATTACTGTTACCGTGTGTGAGACATCTTCAATGCACATTTTTCTTAGACACTCTTATCTTTTCATTAAAAAGATTTTTACCGATTCTTTTTTCAAATAATTTGGATAGTACGTGCGTTTTGATTGGTATACAAGTGTGTTTTCATAGCGCTATGAAGCACGAAAATGACGTGAGCATTATGGTTGGCTGTCTGTAAATAGTGAGAACTTATTTTCATGAGAGAAATTCAACTATACATATGCGCTTCGCATATCTACTTTCTCTTTGTTAAGATAGAAAATAATATTTTATAAAGAAATTTGAAAGGCGAAAGTTTTGGTGGATTCGAGAGCAGATCATCTGCTCTCGAATTCTCCCAAACTTTCGCCTTGGTTTTCACCAGGCTATGAAGGTACGAAGAACATGTTTTAATTCTTAAATCTGAAAAGTTTCTGCAATTTGATTGGCAAAAAGTTGTGGTCTTCAACTTAAGTTGAAATACCTACATTTGTTGCAAAGCAATCACTAGTCAGTTATTGCGCCTAACGGTTTCAAAAACATGGCGGAAGTATTTAAAGTTTTGCGGAAAATAAAAAATGTTTTAAGGTTACGTTGTACAAACCAATAATTTATGCATGACGAAATACCACAGATGGGGAGTGACAGGACATTTCTAAGGCATTTGTTTAAACAAATATTAGAATTATATGTACGTTGTATTTGACATGACTACCAAATTATGTCTAAAATTTTGAAATAACACTCGTGATATACGTATTTACACCAAAAACCACTGCTAATCATGCTATAACTTAAAATAATAAATTATTAAAAACATATTACATGGCACTTTGGACATTTTATCTCGCGTTGAAATCTATAACTGAACGCTACTTCCACTACTCGCAAGTGGATAATCTTTTCAAAAGACAAAGATAAATAAAATTAACAATAACTATAATAATTATGATAACAATAATAATAATAATAATAACAATAATAACAATAATTAAATTATAAGCTAATATGGTGCTCCACACACGGATAACGGAGTGTACGAGACTATTCGGTAGCGCGACCAATATCAAGGAATTCCTCGTTGGTAGCATGAGAAAGTGGAAAACCAAATTTGTCGTCTGGGGAGAGTTTGGGAGGTAGTCAAAGCAGAAAAAGATATTTTCCAGGTAGGCACCTGATCGTGTTGTGCATGATCCCCTTGTCGTTAGTGTGACAAAAACAGGAATTACGTAAGAATGGGGTAGAAGGAGTTATAAATTCAGTTGCTTGCTTGAATGGATGACTAAAAGTTGTTTGGTAGTAGTATAGATCATTGATGCAGTGATTAAGACGGTCCAATTATATTGCATTATATTTACATAGGTCCTTTCCGCAATTCCTAAAGAAACTCAAGTCGCCCGATTATCGAGGTAAGAAAGTGGGAAAATAATATCGATAAGCAAGATTCTATTTCAAAAGCTGCAAATCCTCCTTTTCAGCACACAACAAGAATGTCTTCATGATGAATTTTAGATAAAAACTCGATTTTAGTTATCAATTATATTTAAGAGAATACAAGCTCGCAATTTCTATCCAGGCCTGATAGAATGACGAGGGCGGATCCTAAGTCATCCTATCCATTGAGAATAAAAATTGAGAGCGAATATTCTAATTGTTTTAGTAGAAATGTCTGAAAAAGAAACCAAAGAACAATGATAAGTTTTTGATTAACAGTTACTGAATTTATTCAAACAGATTCATTTTTTTTTCTTACTTTTAAAACTTTTTTGCTATTTTAGTTTTATCTGGAATTGCTTTCTGAACATGAGCGTTTAATTCCTTTTCCGAAATGTCTGAGAAGCGGGAAAGGGACGCCATATTGCATTACTTGTAGACACTATCTGTCAGGTACGGTAACCAATCAGATTGCCGTATTTGCGATAGATAGTGATTAGATTTCTACTAATTGTTGTTAGTCAGTGAACAAGTTAGTATACAGATGAGTACTGTCTTAAAGCTGCTCAGAGCCTGGCAATGATCACAAGTGGAAATCTTATTCCTTCCTCAGACAAAAATGTATTTGGTGTTCCCCTATCAGTTATTCTACAGCGGAGCGGAAGACCATTGCCTACCTCAATCTTATATGCAATTAACTACTTACAAAGAACTGGTAAGTGTTTCTACTTTAACTATGATTGTTCATTAAGGAGGATACCCTATACCACTTACTATTCACGAATCAAGTGAAAATATTTGGTTATTTCACGTTTCACGAAATATTACGAATATCGTTCATTGTTCACGCAACAAAAAAAATACGAATCACGGGAAATTAAACCCATTTTTCACGCATCACGGATAAGTAAAAAGCCCAATCACGCAACACGAAAAAGTTATAAGGTATCCTCATTGAGATGTGGGCAATTCGTTGTTTAGGTTATTTGTTTCATTAGCGTGCGCGTCTCTTTTCATAATATAAGGTTGCAAAAATCAAAGTTCAAATATTGAAAATACTTAAGGTGAAAAACATAAGAGAGTTAAAATAAGACTAACCAAACGATTTTAATCTTGAGAAAAGGATCACCCCAATAAGTTAAAAGAAGCATACGAACTTGCTTTCGAGTGCTCTTGTGATGAAATATAAGCCTTTTAGTATAAGCCAAATCCTTTACGAGCCTAGTGGCCTATGGAGCGGGCGCTTATCTCCCGTTTCT
>ERZ1740055.234-NODE-234-length-12928-cov-7.205313_pt1 | contig 12928 bp, 4 predicted proteins | sample MGYA00581747_ERZ1740055 | MGnify/ENA primary metagenome ERZ1740055 (study PRJEB43018, sample SAMN04849739) | marine metagenome | isolation source: floating plastic debris | place: Pacific Ocean | collected 2008-08-28 | study: EMG produced TPA metagenomics assembly...
TTGTTCTTTGCCGTCGTCGTCGGTGTCGCCGTCCTCGTTGCTTAAAGTCCCTAATAACGTAACCAGAAAACGTGAATATCCTGATTTTCTCTGTTGCTATGTCCTCAGTTTTTTAGGAAAACCTAGCTCGATATAACCTCCGTTACCAACCAAAGATTATTTTTCCCTGCAAGGGCTAATAAAATCACAGTAATTGTTGTTTCAAGTTAATATAAAATAGTTTAAAACAAAATTTTAAAAGATGGACAAAGGATTTAACTTTCTCCGTTAAGTTACGTAAAATTACCTTTCCTTTAGAAGATGCTGCTTGCCAAAAAAGAAAATGTTCTTACGCCAAAAATGTCTAAACAAAGCAAATCGTCTTTCCTATAGTAGCCTTTTGTTTGTTTCTTGAATTGGGGTAGTTCCTTCGACCATCCAAAAGCATGACACCCGTCAAACTAAGCTTAAAACATTTTAGATATTTTTTGTAACTTTTTTTCGCTATTTTTTAAAAAGATATAGTTTTGAAAGCTACTGCAGTGTATTGCCATTTGTTTAGAATTAATGATTACATGATAATTTTTCGGATTATTAAAATGAAATTATTTAACTTTTTAGATATTAATATTTTGTAAGGCAGTTCAGTATAAAATCGAATTTAGTCGATATGCTGTATACCGGCTACTGGTTCCGTTTATCGTAGAATGGGTGATGCAGCCCTATAGTTTTCAAAAAGTCATTTGTCATTTATTTCCATTTTACATGCTCAAAAGTATTTCCATTTTACATGCTCAAAAGTATTTCCATTTTACATGCTCGAAGTATTTCCATTTTACATGCTCCAGTTATTTCCATTTTACATGCATGCTCAAAGAAACTGAAAATTGCGTAATTTACTTTTTCACTCAAAACTTAATCGCATGATTATATTGACTAAATATAGTCCGTTTTACAAATGAGAAACAGGGAAATTCATTCACGTATTGTCTTACTTCGTCTTGCACTGTAAAACAATTATAATTTCGAAGCAAGTTTCGGTTTTGTTTTTCAAATTACCGCCAATAATGAAACTTTTATCTTTACAGATTTAAAAGCAGTAGCAGTGTTGAAGAAATCCATACTCCTTCATGGCAGAAATTTTCTTGAGAAACTCAAACTGAACTTGAATGTGTATTATCTGTATATTTAACAGGTGAGCTATTCCCACCTTTTGTGTGGCTAAGCGAGGTTCATGCGTTACTTTTAAAGTTGACATGTCCATCAGAAAACTTAGAGCGTAATCAGTGAACACGTGTATATCAGTTGATGCTGAAACTGAAAACAGTATATTGCGGTTTCTTCAAGTTTTGAAACAAATATCCGAAACATATCATTCTAAATAAATGTCTCTTTTTAATACCGTCGGTTGCTTTTGTGTTTTGAAAACATTTGGGTGTTTTCGTTGTCGACTTCTAGCATTAAAGTTTCGAAAGGTTTTATAATGAGTTCACCTCTATTTACTCTGCACTTTAGAGCGATGTTCCCCCTCATGAGACATATTTCGAACGGTTTTGTGTTTGGCTTCCGGTGGTAAATAGCACCGTGTGTTGTTTAAAAGGAATCTGATGAAATTTTCATTGGGAATTTCATTTAGCAAACATTGTTGTGCTGATAGTTCTTTAAATCCTCTGCAAATATAGCTTTTATGAGATGTTGTTTTTGATGCACTGCGTATTTTTTGTTGCTAAAGCATTGATCCAATTTTGTGTTTTTTTCCCTTCTATGTTAAACAACGAACAGTCAAAATGTTTCTCTACGATTTCATCTCTTTCAATTTGAAAAGTGTGATTTTAGGAGTTTGTCCGAAAATAAACTTTTATCAAGTCATCAAACTTGTTAGCAACAAGATCAGCTTATTTTCTTAAGTTGTAATTTACATCTTAAATATTTCGTTCAGTTATAGATTTTTTCAGAAGTTAAAGCATTAGCTATAAAAAGAGTTTGGATAACTTCACAAAAGTTATTTGCGTTTGTAATCTTCCTTTGTTTTTCACTTAAAGTTATGGGAGGAAACGTCTTTCTAAACATGTCGAAAAACTCCGGAACTTCCTCATTTTGTAGTCAATTTAATGTAGTCCCACTTTTAGCTGTAGAGTTTGTATGCTAGGGATTACGGAGTTAATTAATTGTCTTTCGCGCTGTTTGGCGGTTCATAACTGCTTTCTATACGTTTTACTAATGCATTTTTCTCACCTGTCTAACTGTATTAAATGGCTTTTGAAAACTTTTGCCATCGATTTGCTTTTCAAAACATTAATGTTAATAATGTTATTTTGTCAAAATTTTCTTTGGTTGAAAAGCTTGTGTTTCGGTGAAACAATTGCGCTCGCTAGCTTCCATTGTTGTGCTCCATAAACCGTTCATTTAGCGCAGCTGCGCTTCATTCAAAGTTTCTTTTTTTGAAGTATTAGATAGCCATTGAGTTTTAAATATTTGTAGTCAATCGAATTGAGTGCTACAATAAACCCATTAGGGACGAAGTCATTGTTGGTCTTTGATGCTGCTCCAAATAGTTGAAGTTTGCTTTTTAGACTACTGAGAAAACTCATTAACATGTTTATTTTGGTTTAGCACCAAAATCACGGTTGCATGCTGTTGTGTTTCAAGATCTAACTCTAAGCGGCTGTTTTTTTCTCGTGATCAATTGCCATTCTTTTCACGGTGGTGAGATCACGTGCTAAAATTCCAGTGGCTTTCTACCGACTGCAAGATTCACTCTTCATGCAGTATCCTGACAGAGGTTACACGTTCATAACACAAAGGTAAGGAAAAATAAGTGCGACTTTTATTTATCCCATACAGAGAAACTGAAAAAGTGTTACTGCTTTTCGAAATTATTCTGTCAAAACTTCATTTTACATAATGCAAGATTGTTCCAGATAGGAACGAGTGTTTTAACTCTATAAAACGACCTTTCATGTTTTTTTTTGTAAGGTAAAAATTGTGATTACTTTTATTAATTCTAACGCGTGTCTCTATTCATTTTACTGGTCTTTAAGGATAGTTTTTTATTGTTTGGGTTATTCCAGAATATAATGTTCATAAAAACTTAGTTTATTTAATTTTCAAATCAGTCAATGGATAGAGTTCTTAGAATTGGTCGCGGTTCGTTATTTTGTTAAAACTGTGATTTTTTATTTAGGCTCAAACAAATCAATCTCATTCGGTGAGCTGCATGTGTGCTGTCGGTTCTGCCAAAAGTCACTGGTACGGCGCCATGAAAAGTTTTTCGAAAACTTTGTTTAACTTTCGAATTCCAATCGCGAACATTTTATTCAACTCAGTTTATTTCTTGTCGACTTTGTTTTAGTTTAGTATCTGAGCGTGCGATAGCTTAAATGCCGAGCAAGCCTCGAAAAAATTGAATAAGTCTAGATTGAAAAGCCGAGTAATGCAAACTGCCATTAACTCTTCTACTAATTATGAAGACGTTTTATTCAACAATTAAGCTTTCTTTTATATTGCCCCTATAGTTACAATGTTTCCTGCCAGTTCTCGATAGTTTTTCAAAAACAATCTCCTCACGGTGCGCAACAGTCAAATAAATATCATGATTATTTGAAATACATCTTAATTTGTTTAAACTTACTTAGAAAAAATATTTTGGTTGTGACCTGGAACAGTTCACCATTTACACTAAACATCGACCTAAAAACCTCTTTTTTAATCTCCCCCATTATTTAAAAATTTTAATTTTTTTTTAATTTTTCTAAAAAAAAAAAAAAAAAACCACAATACAAAGAAATCGTTTGCCGAAAATATTTGATAGTCGATTGAATATTTTTTGAAAAATTTACACCGTTGCCTAAAACAGAAACCATTTTATTTCTCGTTGTATATAACCTGAAGTATTGTGTTGTCCTTTTTTTTCATTTTACCTAATTAGATTTTTTAAAGTTTTAATCAGAACATAGATTGTAGTTTTTTACTTGTTTATCAAAAAAAAGAATCGTTTCGTTCCAAGTTTTTGTAGTAAAAAACTCGGCCCTTTGGAGCGTGATGTATTCCTATAACCTACATTATATTTAACTGAAAAGTTTTTTTTTTGGTTTTTTTTTTTTGCAATTTGCAAATTCATTTAACAAGAAAAAAATGAAAAATAAAAGTTTAAAACAACAAAGTAAAATTCATACTTTATATCCGTATTTGAAAAGCAAGAATACTCATTTCATAACACAATACAAGTTCTGATTTCTTTCAGGAAATGTCTTGAAAAGGTTGCATTGATTGCTTTTAAATTACGAGATTTCCTTTAAAGGTTTTTCATTTTAACATTACCACCTTTGACTCGAATCAAGATATTGCGTTTCCTCAAGATTTCAACCCTGTTGAGCAAAACATGTGATTTGGTGTAAATTTTAGCTTTTAAACAAGCAAGAAGTTTATTTAACAAGAAAAACAACAAAACTTTAAACGGCACAGACACAACGGCAGATGTTTCCTTCTCTTTACATCAGAAAAACACTTGTAGTTTTTTTTTCCTTTGGGTTTCTTCTGTGGGAATAAAATTGCATTGGCAAATATACAGGCCCGTCAAAGTACATAACCAAACAGTGTAAACCTTCGCTCATTTTGCGGTTTGGAACCGTGGCAAAACATCTGTTATTATGGCAACTTTTTTGAAAGCTTTTGAAAATGTGAGTCGCGCTACCGCTCTATGACTCTGCACTTGTAATCAAGGTCTCTTTTGTCTTGAATGTCTTCTTTCGAATCTATTCGTTGTGACTTCAAGAAATTGTCATTGTTTTCAATTGGGCCAAGTTGAAATTTCTTTGTCTTTATTGTAAGGATAATGCCGAAGACTGTGTTTGTATAAGCTTTGGAAAACTCTTTTATGGGGATATTTGACGATCTTGAAAAAGAGTTTTTTTAGTCTTCCTATAATTATGTGGAGCAGTTTTGTTTTTCGGTTTATTCAGATGGTTTTATGCAAAGTGACTGTTTCTTCATATCTGTGTGACTGCTAGGTACTCCCATTCAAAATAAACGAGTTTTTCAACACATAATGAAAACCAATTCATAGATTTTAAATTTCTATTCTCTCTATGATTTGCGCAGCCATCAAAGATAAAACTTGAAGATAAACAATTCATGGTTGATATTTCAAACCTTTTAAAATTGTAGTTGTCTTTACTGATGTTAACAAACAAACTTTTTCATCTGAGTGCAAGAAACAGTTAGCCTTATTTCGAAGTTAAGTTACATAATTGTTCAAAATATGAGTGATCATTTTTGTTTTCAACTCTTGTAATGTCACACAAAAGCCAAAAAAAAAATATTTCTTTAAACTAAAAGCGTTTACAACTACATTTAGAATCAGGCTAAGGCATAGCGTCGTTCAGTATCAATGTTTTTTTTCAAATCTCGGTACATTTTCAGAATTTACCAGGGTTATTGTAGTCTTCTTTTCTCACTCTCGCTTTGTATTTCAGTAATAGACTGTAGTTTGTACATATAAAAATTATTATACTAGAAATCGGAAATAGTCGTTTAAAACTTAACTAAAGTATTTAGGAATATTGACCGCTCCACTTTTTAGAGAAACTAAGGTGTGGTGTTTTAGTTAGTGTAATCGGCAGATAATGTACGAAACCGCTTGTCTATTTGTATTAAGATTACAGTTAAAGCGGCTTTGAACCTGTAACTAAAACATATATTTGACCACATATGTAAAGCCCGCAGTGCGACATAAGCGAAGTTTAATCGGAAACATTCTGTGTGGAATTTTCGTTTCTCGCTCTTATCTTTCACACCTCGAATAAAATGTACACAGCAGTAAAATGTATTAAACAGGGTGATTTTTATTAAAAGAAGATTTTTTTCTGAAAAAAAAATTATAATTTTGTTTAGTTGGTACAGCTAAATCATTTCGCATCAACTCTTCATTTTGAGACAGATGAACTGCGAATTTGAAACGCGCATTTACGAAGTCAATATGTAGTCTTTTTCGAGTGCATTAAAACTTTTACTTAAAAACATGTTTGTATGGCTGAACAAACTTAATTAACTAAGAATTGATTTTCGTACTTTTTTAGTCCTTTTAACTGATGTGAGATGCAACTCGCTAGAATTGAAGCAAGCGACATTAAAATAATTTTCAATTGGTCTGTTTATCTGAGTGCTGTTTGATGTTACAGAAGGTGATCGGTTGTCTCAAAATTTGTGGCGCGAGTGCTTCAGATCAACTGCCGTTTGAGTCAGTTAACTCTTGTATGGTTAATTTCATCGCGATGAACATCGAGCCCAAGAAATACCCCTGAAAAAAGCTAAGTTAAAAGTATAAACTTGCTTTGGCCTTACTGAGAACTCAAAAAGTTCAATTGAATACGCAAGGCAATAGAAAAATAGATGTATTCTCTAAATGCGTCCATCGTCGAGGGAAAAAAAAAACATGTCTTTTGAAACTGAACACTCTCGACATTTTTCTGTAAAAAATTACAGATTGTAGATCTTTAGCTGGTAACATTAAAACGTTGCAACCCTGACAGAAAGAATTAAATGTAGGTATTGCTTTTAAACTCCAGTGAGATGTTTTTCGATTCGAAATTTAGATTCGCAGTAAAATTTCAGTTCTTTTTACTTAATTATCTAGTTTTAAAGAACACTTTGTTGATAGACTAAATTGCCGTAAATTTTGTTTTGCATCACTAATGCAAGTTTCTATTTTTACTTTGAGCTTATGAATATCTTACATGAAGTGATTTTAGTTAAATCCATGCATTTGAAGTCGACGAAACTGAGATGGAGAGCCGAGTGATGGAGAGGAAAGTAACTGTTGGGCTTGAGTGTTTGCATGCTTGAAAAAAACTGAAAAGGAAATATATAGTTTTGGGTTAACTTCGCATAAAAAGTACACGTTCTGTCGTTCTCAGAAATCTAGGAAAAGTAAATTGGAGATTTCATATAGAAAACGAAAAATCTAAATAATTTTTTGGGAAGTTTTTCTACTCGGTGCCGGATTAGTTTCAGGGATCTAATAAGTATGCCATGATATAAAAAAGAATGTAATAAACCAGACAGAGTCATAAGAACTGATAAGTTTGCATCGTCTGATTCATCTGGGCTGGGTTGCCCCAATACCTGGTTAGTTTAACTTTAGAAGTTGAGTCGAATCTTATAGCACTAGAGATTCTTTGAAAAGATTTACAGATTTTATAAAATCTAAAGCAAAAAAATTAAATTTCAATTTGGTCTCCACAAGATTAAAAACAGAATTTGGGCTAGGTATTTAACCATAAGTAGGGCTATAACCGGTCTTTGAACAACTGGGCTCTGATATAAGAACTTACAGGAGCACCAAACAAAATAAAAAATATATATATAAACCTTGCACAAATAAAAAACAAAAATGCTTTCCAGCTGATATAGATCCTTCGACATAAATATTCTGTCTTTCTACAGAAGTAGCATTGAGGAACTTACTCACTTCCGTTGTTAACAAACTCTGCTTCCATAATGTTCGCCGAACAGTATTTTAGGGTTAGTGTTAAGAATCCAGCTCATTTTAATCTTTAAGCTTCATTATATGCATTAGGCATAAAATAATAGTTAAAACAAAAGAGAGTAAATAAGTTATCGTGCCAGTTTAAACTTGTTGCTAGCTGTTTTAGCCTGCCAACCTATGTTTTTATTCTCAGAGAAGAGAACAGTCTGTAGACATGATTTTTTTTTCTCTCATTCAAATTCAAAGTGAACTAGACATCTTAAATTCTTCATTTTCCAATTTTATAGCGAAAGAAAGATTGTTTCTACCAGCACTTGCACACTTTGCTTTGAAAATATAAGACTTAACTGAAAACATGTATGATATAGTTGAAAACAGACAGAGAAGTATTATAATATATAGAATGAGCCAGTTTTTTCTTTGTTAGTATTCGTTTATATCAGTTGTAAAGTTAAAGGCTGTCAGGGTAGAAAACCCGGCGATAAAATGCGATATCTTTTTGGGTGAGACATTTCAGCTGACAATCCCATTTCTATGACATTGAGATAGTTCCCTCCTTGCTTCAAAATTCAGCTTCTCAGTTACCTTTCACGCATGAATCAGACGTAAGACAGAATTTTAAAAACACTTTTTAGTAAGGAAAGAAAAATAAAGCTAAAAAATCATTTTGAACTAAACCTTAAACAACTTGCGCCTGAAATTTCTTTGTTAAGGCGTTAGTTTTCCGGTACATTAATTGAAATGGGGAAATCAAAACTTCCCTTCGAACTCTATCAAAAATCTTCCAGCGGACAGTTGTTTTGTTGTTTTTTTCTGCCAGCTAGCAGGGAAAATCAAAGCAAATTATAAACATTGAAAAACTTATTTTAGTCTTGAATAAAACATTTTATCTAATTTAAACCGTACCATAAGATGTTGCTCAAAATTTAGCTATTTTTTTTATTATCTGAAAATAAAATAACAATCTTTTACAAGTTTGTAAATCAAATTGAAGCTCGCTGATTGTGAACTGTGAGTTGTTTAGCCAACTGCTGTGAAACAACGAAGTTTATTTCTTGAAGACTAAATTTTATGTCTGTAGTACCCCTTTTGAAAGTGACGAAAAAAGAACATTACTAAAAGTTACTTTAAGATCGTTGCTATACATCACAGAAAATGTCAATATCTTAATTGCAACTTCTTGGGCCCTTGACAGGAGTCTAGCGGTTCTGTCACTTCTTGAAACACTCTTCAGACTTGAACAAGACTACTGTAGAACTGAATTGTCATTGTGTTGACAAAACTCTTCCTTCTCATGATGCCTAGACAAAACGCCCAGCAGCGGAGCTTTCGCTGCAAATCTCTATTAAGTATATTTTGTTTTGGTCACAGAAAATGCGTGCAATTAAAAGTTACAAAAACATGGAGCATGTCGTATTGCAGTCTGAAGAAATTCATTGGGGTGTTGATGGTTTTCCAAGGTTTAAGCCTTGAATGATCTAATGCATCTTGTACTAAAAACAATCATTGTTTCTAGATCGATCCACTTGTATAACATAAGGCAACTTTTCTTTCATTAAAGGAAAGAACATTTTGAAAGTAGTAAGTGTGGAGCATGTTCATGTGCAGAAGTGGACTTGTATTTACATGTCATGAACAGAGGACAAACGCTTCTATCTGTTGTACCTAACACGCACAAGTTTTGGCGTTTCTTATTAATTTATTAGTTGAGGAAGTATGAAAGAAGATAAAGTGTTAAAATAGAATAACTTTTTCTGTTGTCCTTTTTTCGGATAAATAAAGTTTTTTAGCATAGAAATCTATGTTGCACATTTTCAATTTCATTGTTTGACCTTCCCAGACCCGTAAATAGGTTGTTAATATTAAAAAAACGTAAATTAAACTACCTTTAATGGCGGTTTTTTTCCGTGAAACCAAAATCAACCCTATAGACAGATGTATTCATTAGAGTTTATCGCTGAAAAATTCTAACCTTCCTTTTAGCTCACCGACAAATATAAAACAAATAGAGAATATATATATATATATATATATATGTATATTTATTATTTTTTTTTGTGTTTGTGCTTTGGGAATTTCATTTTTATAAAAGTGAAATTAGTGCCTATTTAACTCGCAAGTCTAAAGCTTTGGTAGTAGAATAGTTTATCAAAAATGTTCTACCAGGGTGTATGTCGGTGGAAACTGTCTATTTAGGAAATTCAGCTACATTGCGTGTTGTTTGAAACATGACACTCTAGTCTCCATGGGATGTTTTCAGGACAACTTCTTTTGCTTTGTAATAAGATTCCATTAAGTTTGACTTAGTTTTAAATTAAAATCATTTATAAAAGATAGTAGAGTGATAGATTGTTTTTATTTGTAAATAGAGGAAGGTGGAGATGCGAAAAAAGACTTTATTTATCGAGTATATTTTTTACAGTTAATTAAATTAAGGCTGCAGTTTTTTTAAAAAAAGAATCATTTCTTCATCAGAACAGAATGAAATAATCTATTAAACTGGGCGAAAGTTTTTGTAACTTTTATATATAAATCTGTAGATTCGTGACAATCACGAAATATCAAATATCGAACATATGCGGTGATGGTTTTCACAATGTTGCCACGTTTTCGATCAAAGCTGATTTAATGAAAGAAATCAATTCTGCTCATTTCTAAAATCCGCACGCCCAAAAAAAAATGTTATAAAATTTTTCAATTCATATTAAAGTTGGTCTTAATCGAGTGGCTACTGAAACTTTTGTAAAAATTTTGTAACAATCAAGATGTTTTAGGGGTTTTTTTAGCTTTCAGCAGTGAAAGTAGCAAAACTCGTGTGAAAACAGCGGAAAAAAGGAATCGAAAGTGACGCCTTGTTGTTGTGTAACAGTAACTTAAATAAGAGAAGTGAGACTCTTACACTTGTACACACCGCCGTTCACACGATTTTCTTTTTGTAGTTATCGCTAGTAAGACATTAAATCATTAGACAAAAAAACAAAATTAACGGGTGCCGTTTGTTCTCTTTCTCAAGTCGGCTTCTAGTCAAACAAAAACTATGGTTTTGGCAAAACGTTTTCTCTAAAAATTTCTGTTTTACCGCATATCCCCCCGCTCATATCAGCCGGCCAACAATGCAGGTGGTTCACTTTTTCCGCCAAAATGCATTAGCTAAATAAACAATGCTATGTGTGTTTGCAGAAGGGAAACTCATTGCATTGATATTTCCATGGCAACAGGCGCCACGCAGGCCAAATGCTTTTATAAAAGCGATTACCTCCAGAAGCTGCTCGGAGCAAATTATGTAGCTTCTTTAATCTCTGATTGGATATCTTAAGGAGGTTGTCTCGACTTGCTTTGTCTTTGTAATGTTTTTTAAGCGTTGCTCTACTTGTGTTAAATTATTTTACGGTTTTCTAGTGTTGGACGGCCAAACTTTTCTTACAAGTAACTTTGACTTCTACAATTCACACATTACTTCTCATTCGTACTCTTTGCAGCATTCGTGGAAAAGTGAGAAGATCTCTAAAGTTTCTTCTACCCTGAGCTTGGAAAATCTCCATCTGATGCAAACAATCTGTGGACTTCTTTGTAGTAAGTTTATTTTGTTAAGTGACTTTAGCATTAGCTTGTAATAACCACCGACTTGTCAGACATTCATATCCTGTTCCACTTATGTTCATGTTTTGAAACTAGACTTCTGTAGACAGATTTTAATCTGCATTTTCACTTTTAAAAGCACTCTAGCCTTAATGAACCTATCAAGACAGATAATATTAGGTTTAACCACTTTTGAGTCTTACTGTTTCTTGTAAAGACTTCACAAAAGGTGGTATAATGGCATTTTTTGTCTAAAAGACAGAAGGGTGGTTTTTATTAGATGCTAACTAAAACTATAGCCACTACAAAACCTGAATTAAGAATGTTAACCGTCGTTTTGTTCTGATTGGCTAACCAACTGCTGGTCTACTATCGTGTACGGCGAATCCTATCTGGCTGCGAATAATAATTTTACACAAAGCATGCACAATCTTTTGTTCCTCGTATCGGTGCTTTTTTTCCTAAGTTGAGTTGATCTGATATTTAAGATAAGTAATTTCTATGGCATTTTAGACGTTTGGAAAAACTCAAAAACGTAGCGGAACTTTTAGAATACTCTCAAACCGAACGAGTTATAAAGTTTTTTTCGCATTTTTTATTTTTTCTTTTAGTTTCATGATTGGAAAAGTATTTACAAACAGGGTACATAAATCACAGTTTGTTGCTCTGCATTCCTCGTTAATGATATTTTTATTTATGCGCCTTTTATAGCTTTTCGTTATGAATTAAAATTTTACTCATAGCAAATGGTTGTTAAACTTTGACTTTAAATACACTCTTTTTTGTGGCTATTAGGGAACTTAAGCAACGATGACGGGAACGCGAAAGACGAAAGCTCAGAAAAATCACGTTAGTCTAATGTACTCTTTACTTCTGTGTGGGGGTCCTTAGGGTTTTGTTTTCTTAGTCTTATATTTTTTTGAGCAGCAGACAATGAAATGTTAACAATGAACATGTTTTTGTTATTACGTCCTCGTAGTTCCGACAACTCTAAAAAAGGTCTTTTCACGTTGTAATTTTCGCGACAACTCCGTGCAGGTGCTGGGCTCGATGCAATCCAACGTGCAGTTATTGTATTTATTATTGTTCTTTGCCTTCGTCGTCGTCGTCGGCCGCGTCGTGGTTGCGTAAGCTCACTAATGCCAAGAGCAGAATTTCGAGAAGCCACTATATATGTTATCGTCTTTGATTGTCCGTAAATGAGCGATATCAAGTAATTTTCAAAAATAATCGTGGCTCGTCGCTGCCATTCAAAGTAAGACTTACCTCGATACACACTTCGACTTCAACTGGAAAACTTTGGAAACAATTCATGTTAAATTCCTTCGTATTTGATACAATCATATCTTTTTTTGAATTCACTTTGAGATTCTCTTTGTTGTTCTATTATTTCTATGTTGCTTGGAGAAGCCACAAAAACTTTAAAATCCTTTTCTTTTTAGAAATTGGTTTACATTTTGAACCAAGTTTTAATGACTAATGTTCCTAAGTTTTTGAGGATTTAATTCACAATTGCTCGATTGTATATAATAGCGTATAATGGCTTTACATTTGTTCATCACGAGATTTTTCATGGTTCGCTACAACTGTCAAACAACATTCGATCGCGATACAGATACATTTACCTAAGTTTAGATAGCACATGTATGCGTGCTAGTACTAAGTTCTTACAGTCACTAAAATGCAGACTAAGACCACATTGGTCCATCCACAATGGACACTAAGGTCACGTTGATCAACTAAAATAAACCTAATCTCACAAGTATAGATAGCACATGTGTACTAGTATTAAGTACTTACAGTCACTAAAATGGACACTAAGGTTACGTTGGTCAACTAATATAAACCTAATCTCACCAGTATAGATAGTACATGTGTGCTAGT
>ERZ1740055.235-NODE-235-length-12921-cov-7.137261_pt1 | contig 12921 bp, 10 predicted proteins | sample MGYA00581747_ERZ1740055 | MGnify/ENA primary metagenome ERZ1740055 (study PRJEB43018, sample SAMN04849739) | marine metagenome | isolation source: floating plastic debris | place: Pacific Ocean | collected 2008-08-28 | study: EMG produced TPA metagenomics assembly...
TATATATATATTATGTATTTTTTATTTTGTAATCATGAAAAAATAAATATGTATGTATGTATGTATGTATGTATGGATGGATGTATGTAACATACACTACGCCTGTTGAGTACTTTCAATATACGCTACAGGGGGAGGTGGTGGAAGTGGAGGAAGTATATGGATAACTGTTGGTTACCTACGTGGCCACGGCGAGATTTCGGTCCGTGGGGGAACAGGTAACACAAATGGCAGGGCTCGGGGTGGCTGTGGCACGGGAGGGCGCATTGCCGCTCACATTCAAATCTCCGATGAGTACAGAGGAACGTTTGTGGCAAATGGAGCAAAATGCGATTCTGTATTCCATGGTGGTACAGGTTCAATCTATGTGGAAGAGAGGAAAGATGGCCATACTTACAGGCGACTTTATCTCGACAACCAGTTTGCAGAGCCTTCCAAAGAATTTGTACTGAAAGAGAGGAATCCGAAAACAGTACGTGTAAATGGAACTGAAAAAAACGAAGCTGATTTTGCTCTTGAGGAACTGAGCCTACAAGGACAAGTAAGTTTTTTAAACAGTTCCTATTACTAGAACTAATCATGGATTAGTGAAATGTCTTTACTTTTTATTAATATCTTAAAATGCTCCGAGAACGAACACTTGACACACAGAGGTAAGAGAACTTTATTCAGCTCTAAAACTGCTCTGTTCTTATACAAAGTAGCTGATATATTTCCTCAAAGAAAAAGTAATCTCTTCTTTATTCTTCACCTTCATTACTCACTTTATAAAAGTATAACAGATCGTAAAAGTATAGCTATTTTTTTCGATAAATTTACAGTTTTGACCAACACGTAAATATCTGATGTTGTGATAAGTATATTTACTCATGTTTTTTTGCTTTCCAATGATGTAAACTATATTATAACAGCTTCACTTACCTTCACAAATCAGCGACTAAAATCACCCACACGTTAAATCACCTCGCAACCTCGAAAAACGTCATTTGTGAGAGTAAGCAGGCCAGATGAAAATCTCTCCAAAGCGAATGGTATCAAACTTGAGCCCGTGAACAACAGCAAGATTATGCTGCGTTATTCTTTCTACAGAAAAATCGAAAACCCAAATTTTCACTTTATTTTTAATTTCTAACTTTTATTTACAGAAATAGAATAATGTTGAAATCAACGTATATTTCATGTTTTATTATGCTCGATGCTTTTAACGAATAACGTCATTTACTGGCTAAGACATTGTTTTCCACTATCACAGTGGTCTTCATAATGTTTTCTCAATTATCGCTTTCTAGGTTATTTTTAAAATCGCGGACTATGGAAGCAGCCGTAGACCCAGTATATCTGTAGATACAGTACTCAGTGATGGTTTGTCAATGTTACACGTACAAGCTAACCAGACTTTCTTCATTGAATACGAGAATACAACCGAGAGACGGTCCTACCCAAAAGTCAACTTCCTTGTTGAATATGGTGGAGAAGTTGCTTTGGTGCCAGATTTTCACGTTGTTGGATCAAAAGATCCACCATTTCTACTTTTCGGTCGTATGACCGGTGTTTCCAATCTTACCCTTGGAGAGGCTAAAAAGCTAATAATCGGCGAAAATGCCAGCACGGGTTTTATCAAGAACGGTTCGTATGTACAAGAACCAATCGATGGTGAATTGTCTTTTGGCATTTTAAACATGGAAGCTGATGCAAAACTTCTAAAAACTGGAGATTTGAACCTTGACGTTGGGACATTGTTTATGAAGAAAGGGACACGTATTCCAGCTAGAAGAGTAGAAATGACAATTATTGACGCTCACCTTGAAGGTGGCTCAATGATAACAACATCTGGCCAAGGTCCAAGTGCAGGTCAAGGACTTGGAGCTGGGCTTTCGAGCATTGTTGGTTCAGGTGCCGGCCACGGTGGACCAGGGGGACCAAACCCTTCAGTATCTGGTGGTACCGTCTATGGATCATACATCTATCCTGTTCATCCAGGAAGTGGAGGGGGAAATGGAGCTGGGGGCATAGGTGGAGGCGCTGGTGGTAGCACCGTGAAGGTGAGCAAATCCTGTGGACAAAAAAGAGTTTAGTAATATTTATGTCTCTGCAAATGTCTTGGGTGATCCCCGAACCAAATTCACCAAATTTGTTAAAGAACCGATTGTTTTGCGCCCTACCAGTCATTTGTATGTCATCCTCTTTTTTATAATGATAGCTGTCTAGTTGGAGTAAAGGGTTTCACATTTTGTCACGATGTACTTGCGGTTTGTAGTCCAACCCCTATAACTCAGGGTTTGAACTCTGAGCTCCGCATTTAGGTTAAAATTAAACAAGGTGACGGTGTGGCGAGAGTCTTTCTGCAGGTACTCTGGTTTTTTTCTCGAGATACTTGGTAACAAAATAATTGGCTTATAAACACGTATTAGTTGTACCTGTCTTCAAAGTACACAGAACTATACTATTCATATGTTCGAATGACGGAATCAGATAGAACATCGTAACAGTCAGTCATATTTGAATTATACAACTATTTTTGTAAACTTATTAAGAAATGCAAGACTTGATAACATGAGTCTTCTTTTCTACAAATGTTCAAGTTAACCCACCTGTGATTGAGCTTTATAACTAGGTTTTCCATACTATAAAGGACAATTCATATTAAACGCCCTACTCCTCCCCCTCTTGTAGTTATTGGTTTTAGGTGCACCATACTTGACCATAATCGATCTTGGTTTTTCCTATTTAGTTTTTAAATTCTAGCCATAAATACGACATAAATGACAATTATTAGGCGTTTCAGCTATTTTAAAAATCTATTTTTTTAACATTTGAAATCATTTAGCTCAAATAAAGTACTGTAATTTACGTTTGTTATTTCCTTTGCAGCTCAATATAGGGAATTCGTTTCATTTAGATGGAGTTATAGAAAATCGAGGAACAGACGCCACAAACAGTGGGGGAGGGGGTAGTGGAGGCAGTGTCTTGATTCAAACAGTTATGTTCTCGGGTCATGGCAAGATTCATGCCGACGGTGGCCGTGGTCATGGCAGCGGAGGTGCGGGCGCAGGAGGCCGAGTAGCTGTACATGTGTCCTGGTTACGAGAGTATGCTGGTGAGATTACATTTGTTAGATTTCCTTGCTTTAGACGTTTAATTTTGGAGTAATAACAACTTGAACATTCAAATTTTGCGTTTTTTGAAAAAAAAGTTGCACGCCTTTCTTAATAGCAAGGAGTAGGGGAAATAAGAACATTTTTAATGCATCCACAGCATAATATTATAGGGATTGGTGTACTTCACAGAGGAGAACATCGTGTTTTAGTAAAAAAAACAGATGATTTCTCGATCAGTGTCAAGTGAAAGCAGCGACCCTTTTAACCAGATTCAATGAAAGATGAAAGATGTTTTCTTTCGCGATGTGCCCGCAATCTGTATGCTATTGTTAAGTGAATGCAGCAAACATATCCTTAGTTCCCATCCCCCCATAGGTGCGACTTTTTTGGTAAAAAACCATTTTGATGAAATAGATACTATAAAGGCTGTCTTCGATAGTTGTCATAAATTTCGTATGAAAATGTATCATTTAAAAACGGTACGACAACATGGAATCCAACCTAATAAATTCTGTCTCATATGAACGTGTTTTATCTGTCGTATCTATCGTTTTTAATATACGATAATTTCGTCTAATACGAGCTATAATGTGTTACAACATTAGTGAATTCGCCATCTGGTTGACATAGTTGGTAAGGTGCCAGTGTAACATGCGGGGGAGCATAGTGATAGTGATAATGATAACGATGAGGATAGTGATAGTGATAGTGATAGACTATATGGAACTCAAGTTACCTATGAGGTTTCCTACACTGATTGGTGGCGTGATTGGCGAAGATGGTAAAATCTTTTCCGCCAAAATTAACTCAGCTTCCATCAGAGTCCTATACGTAGAAGAATTCTTGAAGAGTTTTCACACGATACTTACGACTGATACAGCTATATGAAACTCAAGCTACCTTTAAGGGTTCCTACACGTATAAGAGTTACTACAAGTTTAATTACCTATAAGAGTTACTACACATAAGAGTTCTTTAGTATTCCTGAAGAGTTTTTATTCTAAAAATTCATTAGATTGTTTTTAATTTAATCAAATAGTAACATTTGGAATAAAACTGATCGATAAAATTGTTTTCATGTACAATGTAAAGTGTGATACCTTTACATATTTTGAAATTGTTGAGATTTGGCTATTAAGTTTGCTAGATGCTACCTAAAACGTTTAAGCTTAGAGTTTCGGGCCTGAGTTTTTAAAAAGAGGAAGGAATTTCCCAATTTTCAACTTAGCTCACCAAAAATAAAAGCTCTTTTTCAGACAGCTAACAAAAAACTGATGTACAAAATTTAATCCGGTATTAAACAATTAATTGCTTTGAAAAAAAAATTAACTGGTTTGAAAAAAAAAAACTGGTTTGAAAAAAAATTGAACCAAGAAAAAAATAATTCTGTTCTGTTTTTCAGGTGATTACACAGTTTATTGTGGTGACGGTGGTACACCAAGTACATCTGGCACGATTTATTACACAGACACCAACGCTGGTTTGACACACAGACCAATCCTAGGGATAAGAAACAATCGCACCGTATTTGGAGATGGTTTTAGGAAACTACTAATTGACAACAAAAATGGTAACCCGAACTTGCCGATACTCATTCTTGATGAAAACAGAACATACTTTGAAGTAAACGAGTTAGAACTCAAAAACAACGTCACTCTTCACATCCCCGGAAACGAATCTACGATGGTGGTACATAACTTTACTGGCGACCGAACAGGACAAGTATGTTTCACAACTTCTTTTACATTTTGAATAACTAAATGTTTGACTTTCTGCGTTAAAATGAAGCTTACCTGAGTTTCATCGATTCTTCCGTTTTTTCTGTTGTCAAATTTATGTCGAACTATTATTTTCTTTGCGAAGAAATATTCATCTTGATCAGTAAAGTAGCATACAATATTAACACAGGAAATGCATTAAAATTTCAGGTTCATCTCCGTTCGGGACAAAAGCTGTTTGTCGAGGTAGTCGAGTCTGTTAAAGGATATTCCGTGTCTCCTGTTAGTTACAGAGTTGAACCTGGCGCAGAAATCGTGTTCCCTTCCACACTAGTACTTCTCGGGAAGCGCTGTCTGTTTGAAGGACGACTGCTTGGTGTACACAGTCTAACAATAGCCGAAGGCAGTGATGTTGTATTTTCGTCTTCCACACAGACTGGAATGAAAGAAAACGGCTCCTTTGTCTATCTTACTAGTGACGGAAACATTACTTTTGGAGAACTTATTGTTCAGAAAAACTCCAGGTTGGAGTTTTCTAAAATTAGCAGTTCCCTTATACTTACAGCCGCACTTTTGAAAATTAAATTTCATGCTTTAGTTGATATGAACCACGGCAAAATAGATTCAGGCAATGCAGTTGTAGAAAGTGAAGGAAGAATGGTGTTTGAAGGAACTGGATATCCCGGAGAAAATGGTACTGGACATGGACAAACAGTTAATAAGATTGGTTCTGGTGCTGGACATGGCGGGGAAGGAGGAAGCACTAGTCAGGATAAACTGAGAGGTGGAAAGCCTTACGGTTCAGTTTATAAACCACGTCACCAAGGAAGTGGTGGAGGCCATGGACGGGGACAGGGAGGGGCTGGAGGTGGCATGTTGCATTGGAGAGTCGGAGAAGACCTTGAGCTAGACGGATTAGTAAATCTTAGAGGAATGAATGGAAAAGGAGTGGATGCTGGCGGTGGAAGTGGGGGAAGTATTTTGATTGAAACTACTAATATTTCTGGTTATGGTGTAATAGATGTGGCAGGGGGACAAGGGTCTGGTAGGGGATCTGGGGGTGCAGGTGGCCGCGTTGCTGTACATGTGCGTTTTAAACACAAGTTTGCTGGGTTGTATAGAATATACGGAGGAAAAGGAGAGTCATACGGAGCAGCTGGAACAGCTTATGTTGAAGAAACTGCTAGAGGTCCACAGTATGCAGATATTAAGTACGACAAGACTACTAATGCTACATACACGGTCGCCACACATCGCTACGTAGAAATTGATAACAACAACCACAAAAGCACGGCATATTCAATGGTGTTAGAAAGTGATCATTCGTACTATGAGTTTGAGGAAATTCATTTGACTCGCCAAGCAAATTTGCAGGTTCAGCATTCACCTAAAAGCCCCAACGTGACAGTAATTGTTCATCGTTTCTTGGGAGACAGAACAGGTCACTTTCACCTAAGACGCAACCAAACCATATATGTTGAAGTTGTTGAGTCCCAAACAAATGTCTCTTTAGCTCCTTGTAGTTTCAAGATTGACGAAGGTGCTGAAATTGTTTTTCCATCTGTTGTGTACATAATCGGTGTAAGAAGCGTCATCGAAGGTCGAGTTACTGGCGTTCATGATCTTATCGTGTCAGAAGGAGGAAAAATTGAGTTTTCATCCAGCTCAGAAACAGCAAGAACAGAAAATGGGCAGTATGTAGAAATAAATGGCAAGGGAAACTTTTCGTTTGGAACCGTAACTGTTGAAAGGCATTCAGTTTTAACATTCCGGCGGATAAACGAAACCCTTAGACTAAAATGTGCAGACCTTAAGATCATGTATGAAGGTCGTATTATCATGAACCATGGAGAGTTCTACTCTGATTATGCCAATATTGAGAGCGAGGGCTTATTAACATTAGAAGGCAAAGGATTCGGTCCTGAAGAGGGACCAGGGCGTGGTGAAACTTCAGGGATTGTGGGTTCAGGTGCAAGTCATGGTGGTCAAGGAGGGAAAACTGCTGATGGTAAAAGAGGGAGACCATACGGTTCTGTGTTCTCCCCACAACAATTTGGTAGTGGTGGGGGTAATGGTCAGGGTACCGGAGGCAATGGTGGCGGTTATATTTTATGGAAAGCTGGTACTAAATTAGAAATCAATGGCTTTTTATTGGCTGGTGGTGCTAACGGCACAGGTTCAAATGCTGGTGGTGGCAGTGGAGGTAGTGTTCTAATAATAACGACAAACATGACAGGCAATGGAGAGATAGCGGTAAATGGAGGAAACGGAACTGGAAAGGGTGGTGGAGGAGCCGGTGGACGAGTTGGAATTCACTGTAGTTGGCGATATGAGTTTGGAGGTAAAATTACGAACCACGGGGGAGTGGGAGGGTCAGATGGGGATGGCGGCGCAGGTGGAACATTCTACAAAGAAGAAAATTTCAAGCCTTTAGAATATCGTCACCTGAAGTATGACAAGAAGACAAATGAAAGCAAATTTGTTGTAGATCACACATATGTTCGCGTAGATAATGCCGGGTACGACGTTTCGGGGGCTACTTTCATCATGGAGGAAAATACCACTTATTACGAGTTTCAGGAAATAGAAATTTCGGGAAAATGTCGTCTTTTGGCTTACCATCCAAGTAACTTGAGTGTAAAAGTCGTTGCTCATAAATTTTACGGTGACAAAAGTGGACACTTCCATGTTCTCAATAGGCAGAAGCTTTCTGTTGAGGCTGACGAAGCTGAACCGAAAAAGATAGAAGCGCCGTGTGGATACAAAATAGATGTTGGTGCTGAAATTATATTGCCTTCTGAGCTTCACATTCATGGTACAGAGACCACAATCAATGGTATGATAACAGGTCTCCGTCACTTAAAAGTGTCTAAAGGAACAAAAGTTTTCTTTGCTTCGACTACTCAAACCGCCTTGAAAGAGAATGGGACATATATCCAGATTTCTGAACCTGGCAACATATCTTTGTCTTCGCTGACTGTCAAGAGAGATTCGGAAATTGAGTTTAGACGTGTTACAGGTTTTCTTCGTCTTACTGTTAGCGAGTTGACAATCAAGTATAAAGGGATATTTTATATGAACTACGGAGAAATTTTCTCCTCCTATGCAAAGCTGGACAGCAAAGGCTTACTACATCTAGATTGTCATGGAAACATGGCGGAAAATGGACCTGGAGCTGGTAGAACCATCCTGTTTAAAGGTTCCCTGATAGGACAGGGAGCTGGGCACGGTGGGCAAGGTGGGGTTGATGGAGGAAGTCCATATGGCTCCGTATATAAGCCAAACAGATTTGGAAGTGGAGGTGGAAACGGCAGTGGTTATGGAGGACGTGGTGGGGGAAAACTTTACTGGGAAGTAGCTCAGAGTCTGGAATTAAATGGTATCCTCTCTGCCCGGGGATGTGATGGTAAAAGTGGAAGCGCTGGTGGAGGAAGCGGAGGTAGTATATTCATAAAAACTACAAACATTAGCGGACACGGCACAGTCAATGTTGTCGGAGGAGCAGGAAGTGGCAAAGGTGGTGGAGGCTCAGGAGGAAGAGCTGCAATTCATTGCCGATGGCGTTATTCTTACGGGGGTCAGTTTATTAATCGTGGTGGTTTTGGCAGTAATTTAAACAACAGTGCTGCAGCAGGAACTATGTACAAGGAAGAAAACTACCGCCCTTTGGAATATCGGCACCTTAAGTATATGAAAGAAACCAACACAACAATGCTGGCGGTCGATCATACCTACCTACACATTGATAACGAGGGAAATGATGTTCCAGGAGCAACCATGTTAATGGAAGAGGACACCCTGCATTATGAGTTCGACGAGATCGAGCTAACAGGTTACTCGAGGCTACTTATTTATCATCCCATCGGTAAAAATGTTACAGTTGTAGCTCACAAATTCATAGGGGATAGAACCGGTCAGTTTCATCTGAGGGAAAACCAAACAATTTATGTCGAAGTTGTTGAATCTCAAACTAACAGAACAGAAGCACCTTGCAGTTATTTTATTGAATCGGGTGCTGAAATTGTTCTTCCTGCAGAGTTCCATGCTCACGGTCTTCGAACGCAAATTCATGGTTTACTAACTGGAGTACATTTCCTAATCTTGGAAAATTCTGGCTACGTAGTTATTTCGTCAACGGCTAGAACAGCATTGATTGAAAATCGTGAATATGTTGAAATAACAAAACCAGGTAACTGCTCGTTTGCACATGTTGTAATCAAGCAGGGTGGCAGTCTCAACTTACGGCGTGCAGATGACGTTATTGTTTCTGTTACGTCTGCCCTTTTTGAAGTGCATTATGAAGGATTAGTGGCTGTAAACCATGGTTTATTACTATCAAATTATGGCGAGGTAGAAACAAAAGGACAGATAATGCTAGATGGAACCGGCCACAGAAACGCTAATGGTCCAGGCGCAGGAACAAGTTTTACAAGTTATGGTTCAGGGGGAGGTCACGGTGGACAGGGGGGGAAAGGAGGTCCTCAAAACGCTGGCTACAACGGTGGAAAAGGATATGACTCTGTTTACAAACCACTGAAGTTGGGAAGTGGAGGAGGGAATGCAGCAGAAAACAAAGGTGGAAATGGTAAGTTTCTGCGCTTCAGATATCTGCTACAATATTGACAATTAAGTTTTCGTTTTAAAAATAATAAAAACGTTCTTTGAGCTTTCGTCAGTTAAAACATTGTATTTTGCTATTTATCAGCCCAACAGTTAAGTTTATTTTTTATCAAATATTTTTATTGTCTTGAAATTTTAATACGGAATCAAGGAACAAAATTAATTTTGAATTTGCTTGGGAATAACAAATGTTTTGTATTCTGAGGTTGAAATACGTTAAAAACTTGTATCCATAATTAGGCAAGTAGTAGAAAGTATGGTTTCACTTACTTGCATACAATCACGATATTTGTTATTTACTCGCACCTTCTAACATAAGACGTTATATTTCAGGTGGCGGATCTTTGAGATGGCTTGTTGGTAAAAGTCTGCACTTGGATGGATTGTTAGCTGCAAGAGGTTCGGACGCACAGGGTGGCAACGCTGGCGGTGGAAGTGGAGGAAGCGTTTTAGTCGAAACTCTAAACGTTACAGGCCACGGTGAAATCAACGTGAACGGTGGCAGGGGGTATGGAGGTGGAGGAGGCGGATCTGGAGGCAGAATAGGATTACATGTGGATTTCAGTAACACCTTTGGAGGTAATTTGTAGAGGAAATCAAGCATGAGGAATGCTATATTGCGTTGTACTAGTTCAAATGTAATTTTGTCAGGTTTCAATGGACTTTTGATAAAGATGTGTACTCTAATTGATTTGATTTGATTTGTCTCAACTGGATAAGTAATACCAGGAATTATACAACTAGAAGTTATTTAAAAATGGTCTGCTGTACCCTATAGCTGATTGGCTCGTACCACCTCCTTTTATTATATAACTTGCAAATATGCGTTTCGTGCCTTTTTTTTACTTTTGACATTAGTATAAATAAAAAGCTATGCCCTTTTCGACGTTTGTCAGCCCCTTTATAACCAGGGAAAAAGATAAAAAAAACTTCAAATTGAATGACAAAAATTTAAATGCAGAAGAGTTAGCTACATTTGAAGCCTCTACCTTAGAGTAAATGTAAAAATATTTAAATGTTAGTTTTATTTTACTTTATGAAATAATTTGAATAGTCGTACGCTTTGATTGGTCTACAAGTGTGTTTTTGTAGCGCTATGAAGCACGAAAATGACGTGAGCAATATGGTTGGCTCCGTCTCCAAGTTGTGAGAAGTTACAGTTTCATGAACAAAATTTAAGTATATATATATGCACGTCGTATATAGTCTTTCTCTTTGTTAAGACGGAAAATAATAATTTCATAAAAGAAATAAATCATGTTCTCCATGCCTTAATAGCCTGGTGAAAACCTCAGCAAAGTTTGTGAGATTTCTCGAGCAGGTGAAAACCCTCGACTGCGTCTCAGGTTCTCACTGATCTGCTCTCGAATTCTCCCAAGCATTCGCCTTGGTTTGACCAGGCTATGAAGGCTATGTTTTATTTCTTAATTAGTATCTAATGAGAACAATTTTAGAAGATATTTATACTATAACATATTTTTAAGTAAAATTGCCCCATTCTGTTTTCAGTTTTTGAAATAAAATGGGAAATTGGCGTTTCGTTTTTAAGTCTTATATTAAGTATATATTGCAGTAAGAATAGATGCTTACTCTGGGATTTTACAGGTCAGTTAAATGCTATTGGTGGAGCTGGTGGCAATGTGTGGAATTCTGGGGCAGCTGGAACTGTATATAAATACGAAAGCAGCCATGGACCGCAGTACCGTGAACTCAAATACAATCCGAATGGAAACTTTTCTGGCTTTAAACCTGAACATTCAAAAGTAAAAATAGATAACAGAAAGAACAACGTAGATACTCCAACGGTAATAATGGAGAAAGAAACAGTTTATTACGAGTTTGACGAAATGCAAATCGGCGGCCATGCAACTGTCACTTTCTATCATCCAAGAGAAGCGAGGAACGTGTCTGTTGTGGCACATGAAATCAATGGTGACAAGACGGGAATTATTAAAATTACTGACAGACAAAGGCTAGTGGTAAATTTCGTCGAGTCAACCCACACGTATATGGATGCTCCGTGTGGCTTCACTGTGGATGAATATGCTGAAATTGTGTTTCCAAGTGATGTCATTCTGCGTGGTGAAAGAACAGTTTTAAAAGGACGAATGACTGGAGTAGAAAACCTTGTATTGGAACGAGATGGGACAGTAACATTCAGTGGGCATGCGCACACGGCAAAGCTTTCTAATCAAACTAATTGGCATCGAGATGATCACTTTGAGCCATTCACTCCTGGGTTGCTGACTATACCTTCTATGTTTATAATGAACAAAGGGCTGATGGTTATAGACATGGATCCCGTGCGAGTAGTGGTGGAAGCCTCAGACACTATCTTAAAGAAAGGTACTTATTTTAACAATCTATAGAATTCACATTTTTGTATAGTGTACTCACGCACATGTCTTTTGTTGTAGGTGGACAGCTGTTGATAAAAACTAGATATCTGAGAGTCAACGGCGACTTTATGAATGTAGAGAGTGGTGCACTGGTTGACACAACAGGGACGGGTCACGCACCTGGTCAGGGACCAGGTGGAAGCGTCGGGAATTTAGGAGGTAGCTATGCCTCTAGTGGCGGCAATGTCGTAAGTGGAACCCAATATGGATCTATCTATCGACCAAATGAGCCAGGAAGTGGAGGTGGTTATGGAGCTGGTGGAGGTTGGCTTGAAATTGATGTTGGTCGAAAGCTCGTTGTTGATGGCTGGATCAAAGCAGATGGCGTTTCAAGCCCTTCTAGTTTGGGGGCAGGAAGTGGAGGTTCAATAATCCTAAAAACATCTTATTTACAAGGACACGGAACTGTTCAGACCAGCGGAGGTAATATAATGCATTACTGTTACGTTTAATAATGAGGGGCATTGAGCGTTTGCGTTTTATTTTGATTCGAAGATTAGGCATATTTCTCGCTGTTTCGTAGCCATTTTCAATTCAGTAAATGAAGTTACTTATTATTATTATATTGTTATTTATTATGTTTTAAACTTAAATGTTTTCAGGGAGTAGTCGTGGTGGAGGAGGCGCGGGTGGTCGCATGGCAGTCATCCTAACAGAACATTTTATGTTTAGAGGGTCGCTTAAAGCTCTTGGAGGCTCTGGCACCTTATTTGGCAGTCCGGGAACGGTATACATCGAGATGAACATTGGTGAACGATTACACAAGATTCTCCGCATTGACAATATCAAACGAAGTGAGAACTATAAGGTTTATCTTGCAGAAGCTCAAAGTGTAAAGTATGACTTCGACGAGGTTCATCTGGTAAACATGGCTTCTATAACAATTAAGCAGGTCAGTATTTAAGCTAGAGATTATTTATGGTGCGCAGATATTTGATTACTATGTTAGAGCTATGACAAGTCCATTCAATAGTGATTGCAGCGAACGAGTAACTATTTTTTTAGCTGCACTATGTCAATCATTTTTTCATTGGACGATTAATTAGCAGACTTGTTAAGATTTTTAAAACATAAACGACAACTTTT
>ERZ1740055.236-NODE-236-length-12917-cov-10.207588_pt1:2500-12917 | contig 12917 bp, 6 predicted proteins | sample MGYA00581747_ERZ1740055 | MGnify/ENA primary metagenome ERZ1740055 (study PRJEB43018, sample SAMN04849739) | marine metagenome | isolation source: floating plastic debris | place: Pacific Ocean | collected 2008-08-28 | study: EMG produced TPA...
AATGTCGAGGCTTATTGTAATTTCAATGCTCTTTTCCTTTCAGACATTTTATTTGGAATGAAAAAAAAATGTTTTGGTTTAGTGGAGACCGAGATAAAATCAGATGACCAGTCTATTTGACTTTATATAACTAAACAACCGGCATAGACGGCACCAGGATTTTTTGAGAGGGGATCAACTGAAGGGCAGGAAATCTTCTAGCGCCGAAGGCTCAATAAAAAGCAATTTAAGGGGAGGCCGTGGACACGTTTCCCTTAGAATCTTTACTGCTGTAGGGGAAAAGGGATCCTTAATCGGTCAAATATGGTAATTAAAGTTTGGAGAATAAAAATAATTCAAATGAAACTATTCTAATAGGATTTTTTTTGAAAGTTAAAAGAGATTTTCCTTTTCTTGATGTTCAAAAGGGGGGTCGTTCGCACCTGACGACCCCACTCCCTCTCGCGATGCCTGTGATCGGTGATTCATAAAATGCATGTCTGACCGCGAAGCACAATATCCATGTTTTGCAAAAAACTAACAGATATCGAGATTGAAGGAAGATGAAAACTTAAAATTGTTTCCGCCACTTTTTTGTTTTTGTTTCTGCTTGTATTTTAAGTCCATAAACGCCATAATAGTATGTTACTCGAAAGAAATGAGAAACACGCAGTCAAGTGTTACCCATAAGTTGAGCTTAAATCACAAACATTTCCGTTCTTAAAAACTTTCCCATACAGTGAATACGTATATATTGTGCTTTTTGATAAAGAAACGACCTTTTGGTACATTTTGAGAAAAATGTGCAACGGCAAGCAACAGCACCAGTATAAATACTTAGTTTTAACAGAAAAGTTGACTTGAGGCTAAGGTGTTCATAACAAGTCAATTCTTGCATAGAAATAACAAACTTTTAAATTTCTTAAAAACAAAAAACATCGCTTGCGTTCTGCGTTCTCTAACGAAAATAGTACCTATCGCGCAGTAACAGTTCGCCTTGGAACGACAACTTGTTGAGTTTCGTTCATTTGTGTTAGAATATTTTACAAGTACTCTTAATCTCTTAATTCAAGTCTAGTTTCAAGTTTTGCGCAATTGTTTAGCAATAGTATAATTTGTGTAATCTTTTCTTCTCTAAGTAAAATTGTCTGATATAGCTTCTCTTTGCAACTGGGCTAGTTGATGAACGATGGGCTAGTTCACACTACTAACAACCAAGACTTGAATGAATCACGTGTTTACAGGGCGGTAATTGTGGTATTTACAATAGTCAATAGATTTACAATGAGCAACTTTTTTAACACAGATAACTTGCGCCAGTTTGCATACTAAATTATTAAGAAGACGTAGTTTCTAAGTTAGTCTACATGTCTTGATAGGTAAAATATAAACCATAAGCGCAAAAGAAAACACAAATTTGAGCATATTTCTTACGTTACGGCTAACCATGCAGCATCGTGCTCAGTTGCAATGGTCCTTTATGCTCATGCGCATGCTTGATTCAAACCATGCAGTGTGAACTGAAGAGGATAGAGAAGCGAATGCTCCTTCTCGGTAAGCAGCGCTATTGAATCCGGCGTCCAGTATATCAGAAGCAAGTCAACAGAATATGAACAAAATTATCAATCGTTGCTGAAAGTTGAGATCAGAACTGACATTTCCAACCTCAAGGCGTTAAACTCAAGACCTTATGTTCTTTTATAGTCGATTAGAGGGCCAGTTCTTCGCTAGAGCAACTATTGCTTTTATCTGAAGGATTCACGGTCGAAAAACCTCAAGTTCTTTAGATTACGCATCAAAACACTCATAAAAAGTGAGAAACTGAGTTTGTTATCCATCGTTAGCCGTAGACTCACTTATCAATATAAAGTTGATTTCAGTAAAAACTCACCCTATAACTTGAAAATATTTTCTTAGACCTGTAGTAATTCCATAGATGCTTGTGTTAATTCTTAAGGCACATATATAGAAGTACTAAAACAAACAAACGAAATAAAACAGTGTAAACAATTAAAAACTCTAATTTGATAAAGCCAAATGAAGCTCAATGCTGAAAAGAGAATGAATACGGCGACACGATAATTCAGCTGCAAACTACATGACAACATTTTAATTTCGAAATGAATGCCAAAACCTTAATCATTTTAAATAATTGCTCAAGAGCGCTTTCAAAGATTTTATGTGGAAGCTTGATAACTGGTTTATAAATAGTTTCTTACCGCGAGCAAGGTACAAGATAATCCATTTTAAAAAACCACAAAATACGTGCCATTGTTGGTTAAAAATTGCCCTGGGGCTTCACGTTGGCACAAGTGTCTGTCAAAACAGCAATACTTCCTTCCTTTGGCTTTAGCAGTTGATACTCAAACCAAACAGAATAGATGAACTATGTAAACAGACCAATCTCTTAAGCTGTTTATCCCACTTGAGCTCATAACAATTTTACTAATCAAGAATATCTGGATTTCACGAGCTTCAGTAAATTTTAAAAAGCTTCAGTTTATTAAAATCAAAGCTTCAGTATATTAAAATCAAAGCTTCTGTGTATTAAAATTGAATACACAACAATGTAAATATATAAGCCCACAATCTGTGCGTACTTGTTCTAGAAGACGCGCTCCAACAGCAAGAAAATAATTCATCATTTTAAATACTGCATTTTCCGAAAAAGAAAAAAATACCAAGAATTTTTTTCATACTTTTCCGGCAATACAACTTTCTTTTCCCCTAGTTTTTAACTCAGTAGATTTAACTTAATAAGTCTCGATTCCTGATAGTAATAGCTTACTCTCTAGTTTATTTTATTTTAGTTTTTTACGCAAGAGCTAAAACAATTAACATCGGTTTAGAGCGTCGTTCTTATGAATGAATTTTACACAATAGCATGATGTGTCTTTGCAAATGCCAAATTGAAAATGACAAACACATTGTTTAAGTTCATTGGCTTCCTGCCTTTAGTATTCTTCTAAAAATGACTAGCCATGCATTAAAATAGTTCAAATCAGTTATCTCCTGCGGAAATGTCATTTTCCCCTTTGTTTAATATGTATAACTCAATTAACCCCAAAATGTGGTTAATTGAATACAAAAACTCAAACAATGCTAACTCCAATTTGGTACCTCAAAAGGCTTCTAAAATAAACATTTCGAAAAGTAGTTTGTGATGTCTTACTAAAACGCTTTTCACAAAAGGCGATGTTTGTAATCATGCAATTAACTGAAACTCTTTTTGTCCTCCTTTTAACAACTGAGAGATATTGACTCGGGGATTTGGAAAAATTCAAAAGTTAAGCTTCTTTAACAGCCAGATGACAGAAAAGAACAAATGACTGGGCAGTGAAAGTCATTAAACAAAATCTTAGGATGAAAACACATCGCTTTCCTGATTTCCTTTAAAACACTGATAGCCATTTTGCCTTGTTAAAACAACAGGTTTCAACCTCCATGCTTGGCTTTTTGGAAACTTTGAGCACTACTGAGCATATTAACCATAAAGACAAAAACTGACATTCAGTTTTGCATAATTGATAAAAACAACATGCATAAACAGGAATACACTGAACTGAAAAAGACTAATTATTAAAGATTACTGCATTTCTTGCCTTTAAAATACGTCTACATCGTTGTGAGTTCTATTTATTAATATATTTCATATATCATATAACTAAAATACATTTTATCTACGTAGATTTTGTATTTACATCGATTATGGAAAGTTCTGTCAATGTTAGTTTTAAGAATCAGTTTAGCGTGTATTTTGAAGAAACACACTAGTATGGAATAATAATTGCTTCACGTCTTGGACGCTGTCTGTTACTAGTCCGCGATATAGAGTTTGTCGGATAAAATATTTCTGTACTCTTTGAATTCTCTGCTATCCATTCATTTTATCCTCTGACAGCGCCTCAGTTTGTTTTCGCTGCGGAGCTTTCGACGAAGATTTCTGAAATATAAAGATGAAATAAAACTCGTGAGAACTGAGCAGGCTGGGATTATCTGCATAACAAATGCGCTTTGAAATCGAGCAAAACGCCCACAAATGTCGACTTTATTTAAGTGATTATAACGTACTTGGTAAACTACCTGTTGTTAACCCTCATTAGTGCTGACAACTCTTAGATATTCTAAATTGATGAAGGCACCTTAAAATAATTTTAAAGTTTAAACAAATGAAGAAAGAGTTATTAGATATCTAAGAATATATTTGATATTGCTAATAAGTATAGATTAGCTAGGTATGTATCGTTGAACTAAAACAAATATCGTTTGTCAAGGCATAAATGCACCAGCGTTTGGTTTTACCTTTTTTTGTGTCGGAACTTTGGCTTCCTGCAGACAAGGCCATCCATACAAGGACATTCGTGATTGATGCTGTATGCAATACCTCCCGATGCCGCGGTACAAACCTCGTTTTCCAGCAACATTTTTTTGCAAACAAACTCCCCATGTGTTTTGGCGCAACAGAGCCCCTTGTTGCAATCTCGATCTTTTCTGCACTTTGCATCAATTTGGCCTTGAGGGACGATGCTCCTACATTTACCAAACATGCATTCCATGTTTTTACAGCACATGTTGTTACGACGACAATGCGTGCCAAGGGCCTTGCACTTGTGGCAAGTTCCGTAGTGTCGATGGCAAAACTGTCCATTTGCACAGTGCTTATCTTTTCTACACTCTACTTTCTGCAAAAAAAAACAACACATCTTAAATGAGAATCTTTCTTTCTTTTACATCAAAACTTACTACGCGAAAGTTTTTACGAAGTAATAAAAGTTACCTCAACTCTAACAGTGTACGTAGTTGTCGTGTTTTTTACGCTATTATTAGAATTCTTGGGAAATGTCGGATCAACGTTCCAAATCCAGCTCCAAACAACACACTGACTGGCTTCCACAAACATTAGAAGCAGTAGAGCTAACAGGAAAAATCTCATGGTTGGAAAGATTGCTGTTAATGCAGTGCCCGCGTCAATGATATGATCCTGTAAGATGAAAATCAACAGCTTTATGAGCTGAGATGAACAACAATCTGACAGGTTCTGTCAAATGGCGTTTAGCACGTGTCATTAGCACTTGATGTTGAACAATGTAGTCCTTTGGCAACCAATAATTGGCTTTCTGAAGAGTCCGTGACAATAAAACGGTGCCAATCGACCGAAGGGGAGGAGACACTTAATTAACTAGGAGGAGAGAATCGCCCGGAGTGTTGCTACATAATTGATAAAGCTAATTATTCTCTCGTTCTTAACAAACTCTAAAAGAAAATAAATGGTTTACGACAAAAGTGATGGTTTGATGACCTTTGGCGTCACTAGTTCTGACAATAAAGAAGTTTTTTAAGCCATAGTCATTTTCCATAGAAGCAAATTCAAAATCAGTATAAAAATGTATTTTACAAGGACATGGCTAAAAGTCCTAGTAAAAGTCTAAGTATTAAAATCAATTCAATTTAATGGTAGGCAATAACCATGTTCAAAAACATATGTTGTAACAGGTTTATATATTTTTAGTAATTCGTGTTAATGCTAGAAAAGACCTAAAGTTTTTGTCAGATGCTTTTTGTCGACTAAATCACGTTGTTGTCTTGGAACAAGTAATTCAAAATTTTCAGCTACTTCCTAGAACGTGAAAAAAGCCAAAACGAGAGAGAAAAAGAGGGAGAGAAGAAAGGTAGCTTTTTGCTGGATTGAGTTGGCTTCATGGTCAAATGTCGTTGGTTCCGATATATCGGTAAGTGTCCGTTTTAATCTTGTACAAGAAATGAAAAATTTTACTTAAACTGAGTAAATAACCGAGACGAGTAGTCATAACGTTATTGTTTACACGCAGTACAAACTCAGTCTCGATAATCGTTGTACTCCTCAGTATCATTGATGGAACCTCGAAAAGTAACTTTCTCTCCCAGTTGTGGCTTCTTAACCCAGTTGATTAGAGCGCTGCACGGGTATCGCAAGAGGTCACGCGTTCGAATTCCGTTGAAACCTGAATGTCGCTTAAATTGCGCAAGTTATCTCGAAGATTGATCGTTTAGTAACTAATGTTTACACCGCAGTACAAACATCTTTGATGTTTAGCACTCTCGCCATTACCTGCAAAAATTCTAAATGGTTGCTGAAGGCTCAAAAGTAATTTGCTCATATTATCACCCCAAGAAACGAAGCAATATTAAGCAAACAAGGAGAAGGATTAGTTTCCCAGAAAATAACAAAGGAATAATTCACATTAATTTGTAGTACAATTTGAGTTCGAACGAATATCAATGTATGCGCAGTCTGTGTGTCTTTTTAAGTAATGAGTAGCGAATTCTTTTATCCTCTGATTGTTTGAAATTCCCTTTTCGCAGAACACACCAGAAATTATTTTAAGAATTAAACGGAAAGGAATGCAGAATTAGAGAAATCTGCCTAGCGAAAACGTGCAAAAACAGTCATCGTAACAAAAATCAACAATGCAATGCAAAAAAACAAAAAGTATAACCTATCTGCTAAACTTGTTAAATTGCGCCAAAACTGATGTATGAAAGTGCAGGTATAGACGTAAAATATTAACAGATAACAAGCCAGATATTTTAACGACGAACATTTAATACTTTGTAAGCCTAGTATGCACGAAATGGAAATGGTCTGACATTATTACAAGAAAAAAAAATATCCATCACGTATGTTTTTATGTGACTCAAGTTAAGTGAATTTGTATCTTTACCTTCAAAGAAAGATGAATTGATGTTTTTAAATTGCGTTTATTCTAAATAGGGTGCTAATTCATGAAACATTTTTTGTTGTAATCGTTTCGGGACAAACAGACGCCACAGAGAGTGTATGAACCTTTGAATCCCTCTGGACAATCGAGACACTAATCAGTTGGAAGTTGCATGGTCGTAGGTGATGCTGCTTCGTTATAAATTGTAAAGATGAAAAGTTGTGTAAACATTGGTAGAGATGGAAGTCACACAAGATTTTAAATTTCAACAAAGCCGGTGAAGAAACTCGAGGCCTTGATTGGAATACAGAAATCTTACCGACTGCGACAAGCCAAGTCGCCGATGTTCCAGTATTTTAATCAATTTCTTATAAAATAGTTGATTTTTTAAATCGTGATTTCTTTGCCAGTCTTTTGACAACAACACGCATTCTACTATTGAAATAGTGATAAACTTAGGTCTATGAATCGAGATACTAAATTAAGGGTATAAGATATGATTTGGTTCATTGGCTAAATTGTTTCTTGCATCATTACCGTTTTAGTGTTAGCTAAGCTGCGACAATTTATGAAACGGGCCATCGACAATGGCACACAGTAACTCGTATGAAAGTTTTCTTTCAACACAAGTATAATAGCTTTTCGAAATTATTTTTATTAAAGTTTCAAACGTATGAAAAAGTTCTGGTTTCTTGATCTTTTTAAAAATTATATATCCTTATTTTCCATTTTTTTTTACTTAAATCTTTTATAAGTTTTGCAAAATTATCCTTTAACTGCGAGAGTAAAATTTACCACTGGCCTGCAAAAACTAAAATCACTATTATTTATGGGTCACTGGATAAACTAACACATCAAATTCTGTTTGGTGAAATTAAATCTTTAAAAATAGTTTTGAAGTTTGAAATATGGCAAATATTAAAAAAAAAAAACTTTTTAACTTGAAAATCCAAAGATTTGAAATTTACTTTGATTTTAATATGACTTAGCTTCAATTTGTGATTTCATAATGATACTTTTAGACTTTCATCCTGTTCTATAGCTTCCTTCCTTTTTAATAGATAATATTGTTTTTAAAATCGATAATATTGTCTTAATTATCATTGACTCTGGCACATTTAACATTACTGAATGAAAAATTCTTGCCAATGACTAAAATGAAATTTTTTGTGTTTCAGATTTATTCGGTTCATCACACAGCTCAAAAAAAATTTTGCAACATTTGTTAAAAGACTTTTGAGTAAACATAAATGTTTTTATTGATGACATCTTTTAAGGGAAAAAATGAAAGGAAACCACAAGACATTGCAGTGGTCCGAAATCTATATTTCTTTTTTAAAACGTCTTGTGGTAATCTCAAAGATTTGCGTTCCACAGACGACACGAAGCTATTTCGAACAAACTATGAAGTTTAACTCTTTCCTGTGTATTGCATGATTTCTAAGCTACTTTTAGAATATGACTTTGTGAAGAAGTCTTAATGCGCATTTTTAATACTCTGGTACTTTAGTTCCTACAGATCATGAATTAGTCATTCTTGAGCTCGATGTTTCTTATCCCAGAACTGCATGATAGGAGGCAAGTATCTGTCTTACCATTCCGACTGAATAGAGTACAATCTTTTACTACCCTGTACATAGCAAGCGCTGTAAGAAAGGGGAAGGGGATAGTTTCGCCAAGAAGCAACATAAAAATATGGGAGACGAGGACTTTTGAAGAAGGAAGGAAGGAAGCTAATAAAGCTTCATCCTCCATGTATTTTTTATCTCTTCTTATCGTAGTTACCTGTCCCCATCCGTTATACAGCAACCTTTATACTAATCAAATTCTCTGTTGCTTATGCTTGAACAATTTAGTTGCTTTTCATCGGAAGAGCGAATTTCGTTTGTTATAATGCTGTTGTTTCATTTGCTTGTCTTGGGAGCGAGTACCAAACACATGCAAAGCAATGACGAGGATCGCACGCACGGTACATAAGGCCTTTTGGTGTCATTTTCTCCCGCCACTCCTTATTAGCATACAGAAATTTAAAAGAGGACAGCACAGACTTCCCTTTATTTTCTTTTAATACGAAACTGAAAAGAATATATTCCCTAGAAGTTATATAATACAATAAAGTTGATATAAAGTTGCAATTAACCAGGAACAGCAGAGGTTCTGAAGAGTTCAGTGTTCTTCCGAGCAGTATATATATATAGATGGGTTTGCTAAAAACTAGGGCTTAGTTGCTTGCGCTTTTGTCCGTAGTATGAAAGCCGATGTTTTGCACTTAAATGGCAGTTGACTATTCAACTCTTTAAAACTGACTACCTTGAGAGCCAGAGAGAAAAAGTTGACCGTTAAGTTAAATCATGGATTAGAAAGGGACAAAGCATTAATGCAAATCACCCTCTATAGCGTAACAAAATTATTTCTAAATTTTCATGGTTTATCTTTGATAACTAAACCTTCGTTTAAACAAGGCGAGTTTAACAAATACATTTTTGCAAAAATTAATTTGTGATTCTTTATTAAATGTCACTAATTTTCCACGATTAGCTTCTAGTTGATTCTGTATATATTTCTCTTTGTTTACTGCTACGGAGATCTTAGTGTGTTAAAATACCGCTACCGGTCATCAGAATTTCCTTCTTTTTCCGTGTGGCCCATTTCCTATCTTGATCTATTCGACAGTACTTGCTTTACTATTTATCAGCTCCTACGATAAATTTTAATCAAATTGAAGCGTCTTTCTTTTTAATATAGTAATGCTCGCTGTTAATTTTGGATAACACAACTACTCACGCAAACTCATTATTTGGTACACCGGAATAAAAGACAATTTATTTGTTAGTGAAACCAGAGTTAATAAAGGAGAATCTCCTCATTTAACTCTGGTGAAACTAAGATGTCTAAAGAAAGACCGAAGTTTTCTTTTGGAGCAGCCCTTATTTCCAGAACAATGTCAACGTGTTCTGCACTTGAACAGATTATGCAATTGTACAATCTGTTCCGGCTTTTCTTTCTATACCAAGAATTCCCCAAAACCAAGAAAATTCTATGCACTTGAGTTAAATTTTACAAAACTATTAAGTCATTTCATGTTGAGAATATCCAATTAAAAAAAAATTTTTTTCTCTCGGTAAGCTTGTCAATGCGTAACTGATGAAGAATTTGCTCAGAGTGACTGACGATAATGCATATTTTGAAGCGAATAACCTAAAGGTTTGTCTTGCTATTTTTCAATGGTATTCACTTAGAGATCTTTGCAAAACTTTCAAAAGTAACAGTTAAGAAATTATCCGTGATGATACCTGGACTGCAAGTTTGCGTCCCGAGGATTAGAGCTTAGTGTGAAAATATAGATCTAAAGGCATTATCAACACGAGAGTCAAGACTGTCTCATATCAGTTTAACGCAATTGCCTTAATTGTAAGTTGATGGAGGTATTAATATCCACATATTTCTGAACTTTGGGCTCACATCTTTTCGTCACTGGATTTATTTCTGTGGAGCTAGTGCTTGGTTGCTGAATGTCACAAGCTGACAATCCTTAGCTTATATAGCGATGCCAAAACCTCGGGCTCAACTGTGAGGCAAAATCCTCTCACCTATGGGGGCTTAGAAATCTCTATTAGTGGTAAGACAATTGGCATTTACATGCACATGCAGGAAAAGGAAGTTTTACGTTCCAATTCTAAGATGTTGACCCACAAACGAGTGGGGACATCTGATAAAAAAAAAACTAATGCAATGCAATT
>ERZ1740055.237-NODE-237-length-12910-cov-8.268145_pt1 | contig 12910 bp, 6 predicted proteins | sample MGYA00581747_ERZ1740055 | MGnify/ENA primary metagenome ERZ1740055 (study PRJEB43018, sample SAMN04849739) | marine metagenome | isolation source: floating plastic debris | place: Pacific Ocean | collected 2008-08-28 | study: EMG produced TPA metagenomics assembly...
ACAGAATTTGAGCCTTCGTTCACGCATGCTCGATAGAATATCAAGCAGATCCGTGTAGAGGTTTCTTTTCCTTCTCTTTAGAGAGGGGGGAAAAACCTCTGCCAAGCAGGGTACACGGACTGTATCACTTAGTCTTAAATAAATTTAAAAGAAACCTTCTACCCTACAAAAGTCTCCCAGCCTGTTTAAGGAGTGGAGTGATTTCAGTCAACTCTTAGGTGCAGACAGCTAGCAAACTCTATCAGGAGCCAAATGGCTCATCGGAGCTACGCTTATTGTTGAAAATCTGTTGTGTTGAGCAGACGAGAGTCTTTCATTAGTTTACGCAATTATAATTGTAGGACTGCAACAAAATAACAATTAACACTAAACACTGCACGTTGAAGTGCACCAAGTTTACTTGCATGATTACCGTTTGATTTTAATAGCAGGTGAAAAACACACTGTGAAGTTCTACGGAAAACGCTAAAAAATTTAAGAATTTCGTTTGCTTTAAAACTGTTATTTTTATCTTTTTCAATTCACAAAAATTTTGTTTAAAGTGAATAGAGAAAAAAAAGTTACAGAGAGGTCATAACGTTGTTGCGTATAAAATTATTCGCTTTTGATACCTCCCGAATGGAACACTGCTCCATAGTACGTCAGTTTTCAGCAGAAGCTGGTATCCTGTGTAATTTTGCAAAACTTGTAAGGTTTGACTCTGTGAATCACAGAATCTTGGCACTACAAGTGTTAACTTTAGTGTTAACTTTACAGAGTCAACTTTGTTGAAATGAGTCAGAGCAATGTCTGGCAGAGTCGATTAATTTGAACTTGAAACCCTATGTCTGTAAAGCAGAGGTGTTATCTATTGTGCGTTGCATTGTGAGGTTCAGTGACCTTACTGCATAAAAACTAAAAAAAAACTATTTATACAGTAAACTGTCTGTCTGTTTGTCTGTCTCTGTTTGTCTGTCTGTCTATCTGATTGTCTGTCTATATTAAAAACAAGTGCTTAGACAGCCGGGAAAGTTGATTGCAGTAATGCATGAATTTTTGTTGCACTGCTATTTTCTGTGTTGACTCAAATTGCTGCATGCTTGATTTACTGTAGAATAAATTACAAGTCAATAGTCTGAGGCTAAAGGGTGGGTGAGCTAATGGTTTGGTAGTTCAGTTGAGGCCGAGAGATCAGATTGTAATATTTATTAGTATCACACAAGTAGATAGACAAAAGGAAGGAAACAATGATGTTAAGAAATACTTACAGAAATACATTTATTTTGAAAAAAAAACACATTTTTAATTGACAGGAGACTAAGAAAACAGGGCTCTTGGAGCGAAGCCAATGAGAATGCAAATTTGTATAATTTGTTGCGTACTCGTATTTAAGAGTAGTTGTTTCTGCATTGTTCAAGGGAGTACTTTATTTGTCATATTTTATGAGTATTGGGGAAGATTTGAAAACTTTTAAAAGCTTTGTAACCAATTTCTAAGTTTTTTGTTCAAATTTAAATATTATCAGCAAAAAGAAAACTTTCTGAAGTCCGGGAGTCGGATCTACAAAACAAAAGAAGCTGCTGGAATGGTGGGTATTTTTTCTCAGGTTTTTCCTCTTTAAGACTTTATTTTGAACTTTTTTTGTCTGACACTTTTGAACATTGTAAAAAGTATTGTTAACATTTCTGATCATGTTCAGAATATAATGGATACTCGTATTTTTGTTAACGATGGTTATTTCGAAACTAGTGCACATCTCCTTCAGTTTGATAGAAAACTTAATGATAACTTGATGACAATTTAACCTGAAACAAGACACTGCAGACGGCGTATACTGGGTTGCTTTAGCAATCAAAGGCCTTTTGAGATACCCGTCATAGATGAATATGTTTTACAACAGAATTGCGCAGAATTATAATACTGGTAGCCTTTATGAAACAAATAATTTGGAATACAAAAATATGTCAATTTTCATTGGTAGGTGCTATGTTGAAAGGTAATGTTTTGAGAAAATTTTTAGATTATAGTTTCATAGAAAATAAAGTTTACGTACGTCAAGTTGAGACAGTTGAATGTGTTAAGGACGAAATTAAAGCAATGATTTATCACTCAAAGGGTTTCAGATTGCGCTTTTGGGACACTAATTACACAAATGTTTTGAAATATAAAAGATTTTTCTTGAGTTGTTTTTATCACAATTATCTTAAGCTAAAGCCAAAAAGATATCCAGTAACAATATTTTTGAGCCCGACTTTCTCAGCTGTAGTTCATTATAAAGTTTTCTCGCTGAGACGTCAAAACACTGCTCACAAACATAATTAAAAAAAAAAATGAATTGAAAAAATTAAAATTGCTTAAATTTGTACTCTTTTTTCCTTTTGTTCCGTGGTTTGCGATGCGTTTCAAGGATTATGCCTTTCAACTTCATGCTGTGTGAATATCCATATTTGGTAAACCTTGCGCAAGAATTCCAATTCTCTATCTGTTTGTTTGTCACAGGCAACCCAGTAAAAATCACACAGCGTTTGCCTTTTTATTGCGTTCAACGAAGGAGAAGGCTTCCAAATCTAGGTGGTCTGTGCAAAATATTTGGTGTTGAAAATGGACTCCACCACCAAGATTTACCTTTTCGGACACCGTTTTGAATAATGCATACATGTATAAGCACGTGGTCACCACGTTGTTTGATCCAATCCGAACGGAGCATTTTTTGGTGTCATACACACAAACTGTCTTATTTTCAAATTATATTGAAACAGAAAAACTTTATAAAATTTATATGTTCAAATTACAATTTACTTTTATTGTAACTAATTGTTTATTTTTCTATTTTTTATTTGACCACTGTCGAATGCGGTGTATTAATCTTTGATTAGTTCTAGTTTATTTCCTAAAATGTTTACGTCCAATGTAACTGTTGTTTTGGTTAAACACTGTTTTCTCCTTGCAAACAGGAGATGAACCTTGATCAAAGGATGATGTTCAAGGCCATATGCTTTTGAATAATTTCACGCCAACTGTGGTTTCCCGGATGACCGAGGATGCAGTGACAAGAGTTTCGGCTATTTTAGAATGGACGAATTGATGTACAAAGCATTACTGGCAAAGATCAACTGTGAAACTTGCGGTTTTTAACGACATTAAATAAACGTCCTTTGTATTAAACTGGTTGTTGTAATTGCATGATAACTCGACAGTGCTCCTGTTGTAATGATTTATTCCCTAATAGTGAAAATTTGCCATTCCGTTCTCCGAATCAGTGAGCAATAAAAGCTAAATCCTTTACGAGCCAAGTGGCCCATGAAGTTGGTGTTTATCTCCGGTTTCTGTAATATTAAGCGGATGCGAGTCTTTGACTCCCCCTGGATGAGACACTAATTCATCGCAGGTTAGATCCCAGCAGATGCTGGTACGCTTTTACCAACCCCATAAGGATGGAAAGCTGAGTTACCTTACTTAGGCGGAAAAGAAGGTCACACAGATATTCAAATTTCGGCAGAGTGGGGGATCGAACTTGGGTCCTTGTGGTCATAAAGCAGGTATCTTAACAACTGCGCCAACCATGCCCGCCCAGTAAAGCTGACTGCAAACTATTTTTGTTTTAAACAAAGTAAGTTTCAATTATAACACTGGAAATGAAAACTTACAGGGCGAAGGCATTGTAATTTCGCCGTAATTTTTGTGGGAAGATCCAACTTTCCATGGATTTTATTAAGAGTTAAGCTTGTTGGTCAAAGGTAAATAATTCCTTTTAAATTTTTATACAAACGAGTATTACTCGCGAGTACTTTTTCATAAAAATAAATCGATTGGTTACAGGTTTTTTAACCGTAATGACATCGATAATTAAGTACTAACCGGAAATTAGCATTGGTACAGCAGAAACTTCTCAATTCTTAACCAATTGCCAAATTGAATATATATATATACAAGTTCTTCCCACGGGACTTTTTAGAACCTATTTACAAGTATATACAGGGTCAGACAGTTGAGGGTATTAGAAAGTCCGCTAGAGCGGCTCAGATGTTAAGGCGCAACTGGCAGCCGATTAGAAGTGCCCTCAGTGGAAGGAACAGAGACAGACCACAACACCGGAATCACTAGCCTACTCTATGCGAAAAGTGTGTGGGTTCTTTTAAATCCCTCAATAGAAGGATCGAGAGACTGGACCTACGATTTAACGTCCTTATCCGAGAAGACGCGAAGGTCTAACCATTTGCAGATATTAGAGCAAAGGCAGCACCTTCTCAATTATTTTAAGACTTTTTTTTTAACTGTTTATTTTTATTTATTCTCTTTGGGTGTTGGCTTTCCATTTCTGATAATTGCGAACTTTAATAAATTACTTAATAACATTTTGTACCTAACTGAAGTCTCAAAATTACCATATTGAAACTACATGGTGAAGTGGCAGTTGTTTTGTCGTTTGGACTATGAACGGAAGTAAAACTTGCGACAGCTGTTTTTTGCGTCCGTGCGTATTGAACTTTTTAAGGCGGAAAGTGGATTGACTGGCAAAGTTTTTGTGTCGTTGAGTTTCATCATGAAATATTGTTCTAAAAGATCGTTGATTTTCGCGGTTGTGTGCTTTCTGTTTCAAGCAGTTGTGTGTTTCAGACGAACAGCATTAAACCAAGGTAATGTACATCAAAGGTGTTTGAAACAAACATTCGAAGCCATACTGTTTAGTTTAAAGATAAGCAATGGAAGGATACTACTGCAAATAGATAATTTTCCTTTAAAGTTCTGATGAGTTAAAGTGCTTTTGTTCAAACTAAAATAATATCCTTTCAAACATTAACTTTGCTCATATGGAGCCGAGGAGGTAGTGGCCGAAGGCGCTTGTAAAACTCGCGTTAATGTATTCTGTTTGAATTAGATACTGACAACAAAGGTTTTTCAGAGAACTCCGTTTATTTACAGCAAAACTAATACGGTTTATAACCGCACTGTACCCTCGGTGTATCAATTTGAAATGCAAACTTTAAACACCATTTGAACTTATTCGCACCTTTTATGTAAGAACGTATAGCTAAAAAGTTTCGAAAGAGTTGTGAACTATAAATATCGAGCAACTATTCAGTCCATTCTTGTAATTTAGTCTTGTTAAAAATATTTCAAGAAGATTGGACATTTAAATGCAATACCCACCCTAAGGAGAAATGTTAGACAAAACTTCCTGTTTCACTTTCAATAAATATCTTGTTTTCAGAAAACATTTTCATAAGATGTAGTATTTGTTTGCAATATATGTGAACTACAGGTTTTTCCAGAAACCAACGTGTATTATTAAAGCGTTCCGTTTATTTAGGTAATGAACTTGTTCATATTGAACAGAAACAGAATGTGTGCTTAATTGCCGCGTTGTTTTCTGGATTATTTGTACTGGTTGTAATTCGTAACTTATATTACTCATCCTGTTCACTTACATCAGAGCCTCCCATACTTTTTGTGGCTACTGTGTCGATAGACGGTAGCCACTTTGTCACCTTCCAGGTAACATCACAACAGGAAGCCTAGGCAAGTCACCAATTAACACAGGAAGCCCGCAAAACTTTCGAAACGATGGAAATCAATCATCTCTCAGCCGCTAATATTTCCGATTGACCTCCAGATGTTTTTTTTTTATTAATTCAAAACACACGTGCTTTTCAAAAGTGTACAATTAAAACTAGTGTCATTGGAAATATTTGAAATTTTCCTTAGCGAATCAGGGCTTTTAAAATAAACTCAACAGTAACCAAGTAAAAAATTGCCTTTTTTGAGACGAAATATTGTTTTTTGTGACTACTGCATCTATAGTTGGTCCCAATCCCCAACGTAAATAAGTGGTGTGAGTGTAAAAAAACGTTCTAAACTAGATTCAAAAGGTCTTCATAAATGCAAGTTTCTTCACAAGTCACAAGCGCTTAAAAAGCGCCTTTTACTCTGTTTGCCATAAATTAAAATTACAGTTCAATGCGGTACATCGTGGGTTCCACAGTCAAGAGTGATTTCAGGAGCAGATGCTTCCATCGGAGAATGGCCCTGGCAAGCTTGGTTACACATAAAGCACGTGGGTTTCACATGCGGTGGAACGCTCGTGAGTCCTGAGTGGGTGGTTACCGCTGCACACTGTATTCTGAAGGACGATAGGACACTGTACCGCGTCACGCTGGGAGATACTGACAGGACCAAGGAGGAGAACACAGAGCAGGTTTTTCATAGTTGTTTCAGTATTTTATTGAAAAGACTAATACAGATAGCACATCTAGCATACCGTGGCTGAGTTTGAGCGAGTTTTGTTCAGTTTAACTTGACTTTCCCCCACCAGTAATAATAGAAGAAAAGTCTTTTTTTTTTACCTATTATTACTGGTAGGGAAAGTCAAGTTAAACTGAACAAAACTCGCTCAAACTCAGCCACGGTATATTGTAGGGATTCATAAACATGCCATGGAAGTTTCAGTGGATTTTATTGTGATTTAAGGTATGAAATTCATGTTTTATTAATCCATATAAACTCCACGCATATATTTACTGTAAATCAACAGTAATAGAGCTTGGGCTACCTATGAAGGGCTAAAGCTGTTAAACAATTGTATTTCACTGATCTTAGTGGCTACAATTTGGTGAATGAATTGTTTGGTACGTCAAGTACGGGCATTGCTAACTGAAAGACTTGGGTTTCCAAGAGTTTGTCAAGAACAGGAAAGGATAATGCTTGTCGGATGAATGTGTAGTGGATGGAGTTTTAGTTAAAAATGCAGATAGCACTTGCGTGCTAATACAAGATACTTAAAGATATTCAAAGTGACCATTAACGAGTAACTCCTTAAATCTACCATAATTAATTCTAACCCTGTGTTACAAGCCCGGAAAGTTGCGATGTTCTTGTTATTTGTTAGGCTATGTCGGCAGGCCATAGCTAACAAAGAGATTCGGATTCCCACATAAGGATGGGAAAAACATTTAAAGTGAAAAATGACTAGGCGGTGTAGCTTGAATGGCACATGTGAGCTACTTCGGTAAAATTTTCGACACACTGATACTCCGTAGGAGTAGCAGTGAGTTGCAGCTGGGGTTTTCTCATTTGCATAAATATTTGTGAACAATAGAATCCTCCAGCCTGCATTTGCGCGGTTAGTTTGTATATAAAGTGTCTCGATCCGCAATGATTACCAGTTTTACGGAAACTTTTTCTCCTTTATTTTTGATGAAAATTCATTTACACGGGTGAATAGATATAATTGAAAGTTAAACTCTTTAGACACCGTGTAAATGGGATTTAAAATCTTACCTAAGCTTTCGGCTCTGACTATACAGAGCTTTTGTCACGTGGCCCGAAAGCCCGTGATTACCGTAGAGCGTAAATTTTATCACTTCGACAAAGGCTTAGAGCCGAAAGCTTAGGTAAGATTTTAAATCCTATTTACATGGTGTCTCAAAAGTTTAATTTTCAATTATATGTTCTCCTTTAGTTTTACCATTTAAGCCGTTTAAACAATCTTGAGTTCGAATATTTGATTACTTTATGGAATTGGTTTAATTGTTTGCCATTTTTAATGCATATTCGTTCAAAATTTTAAAGCCGAAAGGGGAAAGGAGAGGGAAAACGGGGATAACACTCTCACTCTTTAACAGTTAATCTTGAACGACTTGTGTGTAGAGGACGCAAGCTTTGGTCTGAATTGTAGCTCTCTTGTGCGCAGTATTCGTGGATCTCTTCCCCTCACTGAGACTTTTTATTAGCTACCTTAGAAATGTGGGAACCTGAACCTGTTATCAATGTCATGCTGATAATGCCAAAAAGACCGAAACAGCTGTCCATGACTGCTAACAATAAAGCTCGCTTATATCTACGTTAGATTTAAGAGCTAATGCTTAAAGTTAGATTAAATAGCCGTTTTAGTGGCTTTAAGGTGCAACATTTGTTCACTATGCACGATCCGCGCGCGTGATTGCTCAAAATCGATCACGTGATTTCTGTTTATCTGTTGACAACTTCCAAACTGTGATGATATCATATTCACACATGGTGTTTAACGCATGGCTTGAAAATGGCTGAGTCTTCAATAAATGCATGAAAATGCGTATTTAAGTTTGACATTGGGTAAGTGTGGTTGCTCCAGTTGGTAAGATCTCTACAAGGTCCCTTGTTCGATCCCCGGCTCTCGGCCGAGATATTTGTGCGACTTTCTTTTCCGCCTAAGCTAATTCATCTTTCCATCCTTTCAGGGTATTAGCGTCTGCTGGGAGCTAATAATAACCTGCGATGGCTTAGTGTCGTCCAGGGGGAAATCAAAGACTCTTACCGCTTAACATCATAGAAGCCGGAGATAAGCGCCTGCTTGGCTCGAAAGGATTTAACTTAGCTTTTTTATCATTAGTGTTTAGTTTTCTCAAGTTTTATCAAATGTCTTTATTCATCTTCTCAGGTATTTGGTGTGAAGAGAATCATAAAACATCGCCATTTCTCCAAAGATGTCCCGTATGATTTTGATGTAGCTCTGCTACAGCTGTCACGACCTGCTCAGCTGAATGTGGCTGTGAACACTATCTGCTTACCGCAGTCTCACCAACACATCTCACCGGGCACTGTGTGCTATATAACAGGTCTGGAAAGACACCTTTTTATTACTATGCTGTGTTTATTCTATTATTGTTTATTATTATTATTGTTACCAATTGTTATTGCTAATTGTTAATCTAATCAAGTTATCAAAATGTCTCCAGACGGGAGTCGACTCCCTGGCTCTCTGAATATGCTTTCTACCTGTTGATTTTCAATTTTTCACATGATGGGCCGTGTCATTTTTTCAAGATTATGTATTTGCGTTAGAAATCGTATACAGCACTTTTTAAGATACGTTTTGAATGACTGTCGTGGTTATTTACGCAATGCGAAGACTGTAAGCTTGAAATAAAAACTTTTTACGCTACAACAGGATTCGAACCCGCGAGTTCAGTTCGACGCTGGTGCAGTGCTCTAACTTACCGGGCTATAAAACCACAACTGGGAGAGCAGGATATAGAACGTAAATAACATGCTGATTTGATTTGACTTTATGGCCCCAGTAAATCAATTTATGTACGGAATATGTACAAAAGAATAAATACGCATCAAAATCATGGCGCACTAATCTCGAAACTCTGCGGGAGTGGGAACTGGACTTATTACTACCACCATTAGATGCGGCTTCCATCATCATAGTGAATACATTTCTTTTCGCAGGGACCTCACAGGACGTAGTCTTCTTCGATGGTAAATTCTATAAAGCTGGCTCTAATAGCTCATCATAGCTTGCCAATGGTTGGTTTTTGTGCTCCTGGTGCTTTGAAGCCAGCCCGGCATTTGGCCGATACATTTAGATCTTAAAGCTTGTTTTCCAAAGTCTCTTGAAACGTCATCAGTGATGATAAGATCAATTGTTTTTGATGAACCGTGCTTTTTCCACACACGAACGACAAAGGTCGACAGCTAGTGCCTTGTTTTATTTTTCAGCTCAACATTTGCGCTACAAAGCAATAAATTTCGATAAAGGAAAACACTATACGTTAAAATAGATCGACATGTCTTTAATATTATACACGCAAGACAAAATAGCCGATTTTCTTTTTTACTCGTCCGACCGACCCGAAAATTTTTTCTAGAAAATTATTGTTAACATAAATATAAGTGAGGATGCATATGGCCTTAGCCAGAAATCTTACTTTTTTGTGATTATGGTCTTAAAACGAGGGGTTAAGGAGTTATATAATTTCAAAATGTACTGTAGATTTTAACTAAAAAATAGAAAAAATCTGAACTATTTGGTAATTTTGACCTTTCTCCACAGGTTGGGGAATGATATATCATAAATCTGAGGTAGCAAGCATATTACAGGAGGCTCCAATGCCTGTTGTATCTAACCACGAATGCGCGGCCAAGCTGGCAAAGGCACCCGAGAAAGGATTGAGACATGACAACCGTACATGGACTATAACTGATAACATGATTTGCGCAGGTGATCCTGGGAAAACTAAAAGCGGTGGTTGCTATGGTGATAGTGGAGGCCCGCTGGCTTGTAAAAACGCAGCTGGAAAATGGTTACTGGAGGGTATTGTCAGCTGGGGTGATCCCGACTGCTCGTCAGCTAACCACTACACTGTTTTTACACGAGTAACCAACTTTCAACAGTGGATTGAGGACAAAATAAATTTCTATAAATACTAAATCAAAAATAAACACGTGTAAATCTGACTTAGAAAAGCTGATTCGATAGCTATATGTTATAAAATAAATCTCTATAAATACTAAATCAAAAATATACACGTGTTAATCTGACTTAGAAAAGCTGATTGGATAGCTATATGTTATAATAAAAATCTTGTAAACGTAATCAATTAGAAAATAGTTGTTTATTTGAATGATTGTTCGGACAAAAAGGTAATCCATACGAATTTTTGAATGCTAGCTTTTAACTTTCGAATTTATCTAAGTGTGCTAAGGGCCAAGCCTTGATTTGAACGTTGCCTTCCGATTAACAACGGTTAAACGATGTTTAAAATATATTTTTAAAACATGTCTGAGCCGAATTTATTCCAGTAGTTGGTTAAACAAAATCTCACTATGTAATGTTTGTTTTTGGATTTGTATATATTTGCATACACATTCCATATTAGAGAAAAAGAAATCAGGCTAAATAGTATGAAGTTAAGTTTTAGTCACAAATCATGTGGCACACGACAAAACGTGTGAGTTAGCTAGTCTAGGATTACCCTAACAGAAATACAAGAACACACTACTGTATTTGAACAAATGCATAGTTAACAGACAGCCGCCATTCTGAGACTACACGATTTCCTAGTGTTCAAAATTGCTTCAAGGGTGAAATACGCATGCTCACACAGTCTCCGGTCGCTGTTATTTGAGTCTGATGCTGCATGATCTCCCCCCATCCCCCCTCCCCATACAGACACACACACACAATTTTTTTATTGGTCAATATGTGAATTACGTGTTTTTTAAATAAAGCCCTTAAATGTTGAAAGACGATATAGATAATACACAGGACACAAAAAGTTGTTCAAAATGCACTGTTCAAAGATTTTCAACAGATTTCTTGCTCGGTGTTTTAGTCGTTATCCAACCAAAATTATTTGGCCTTCACTAACTTTTTCAATCAAATATGCGAATAAAGAGTCTTCCGCCTGAAACAAGCAATACTTAACCTATTTTAAATCCAACTTCTCTAGCAACAATAAATTATTCATCTTCATATGTCTCTGTGTATTAATTCAACTATCATTATTCACAAGACAAGATATTTAATGACATTAATCTCAACACTTTTGTTGCTGTCCGTTTGCCGTAAAGTGAGAAATGTACAACTTGATGCAATTACAATACAATTTATTTGGGTGCCTGCGTTCAACATAAGAATATTGTATTACTGCTTAAATAGGATTTCTAGGTCGATAATTTTATGCATTCGCTAATTTATTCACTTTCAATCAAGGTTTTTGTGGCTTGCCTCGCTGTAGTCAAATTTCCTCTAAATTGTGTAGAATAATTCGCTGTTATCAAAGCTGCTTGCATTAGTTTTTTGAGCTATACACAGCCGCTAAAAATTGCCATGCAAGATCTGAAAACTCCGAAAAAACGGCTTAGACTATTGACTCTTGTTGCTCCAATTCGCACAAGCCTTCGCACTTCCTGGATTTCTTTTTGTTACAGTTATCCTGTGTTCCATCTGTCTCTTCTACAACATCCATAAGACTTACGGCAGTAAAACTCAACCGATTCGGGTAAAACCTCGAGGCATTGGTGCCACCAAAGTTCCTCCATCGCTACTTCTACCACCTCTACAGAAACAAATTACAACGGTAACGACAAAAAGGACCAGAACAGTCATCGTTATAATAAAAGCAGTAGTTGTAGCGCCTTCGTTACCGGCCAGACTAGACGATGTTTTCACAAGATCCTGGTTTTCGTTGTACGGGTTTCCATCCATCGTTGAAATTTCTTACCTTTTCAAAAAAAACTTGAAATTGTCTGTGTTGTATGGAAAATTAAAACCTTCTGACCAGTGAGGTCGTTTAAACATCAAAAACTTTTAGCATGGGAGCTCATTATATTAAGAACGGAGTTAAAGTTTAAGTTTGCTCGAGCAGCTGTGTTTGTTTGAGTTTTAATAGCAAGGGAACAATTTTAGCAGTTAAGAGCTCTTTAGCTGTTGCTAAAAAAAGAAATAAAACTCCGTTTGACGCCGATGATCCGCCAAACCTTCAATTTTTAATTCTTATTTTAACAGTTGCTTAAGGAATTATTAGAATATGCTATCGAGGACGGCATGCAAAGATAAGTTTTGGCGGTTTTTCACACATTCAAATTAGTTCGCTGTCTCATTTTAAAAATTTTAACCTAGAATATATTAGAATATTATGTTCTCTCTCTTTCTAGTAATTTTCTTTCTCACTTTATCAATTCCTACAGTCGGAAAAATTAAAAACACTACATATAAATCATGGTGTGATTGAAAAGTTGGCTTTACTATAAAGAAAATTAACTTTTACAACAAAAAAAAGAAACTTTTTATTCGACAGGATTCGAACCTGCGACTGACACCCCATCGTCCTAGAGTCTCAACCAAAGTAAACCTCGATATCTTCCGGTTGATAACTAGCATTTCGGTTCAAATAAACAATTGTTTTCCAAGAAAAAAAGACTTTCTCTGTCGGCAGAATTTGACACCTGCTTAAAACAATCTCAATGGCTCCCAATTTAATTGCTATAATTGCTTGGATACTCCTGCATCTTTATCATAGTTTGGTTGATAAATCAGGCTTATATTAAAATTTACAATGCTTTTGCAAAAAAAAAAAAAAAAAATCAAAAAAACAAACAATCAAAAAAAAAAAAAAAAAAAAATATAAAACAAAAACAAATAAAAAACAAAAATAAAAAAAAA
>ERZ1740055.238-NODE-238-length-12904-cov-7.233637_pt1 | contig 12904 bp, 3 predicted proteins | sample MGYA00581747_ERZ1740055 | MGnify/ENA primary metagenome ERZ1740055 (study PRJEB43018, sample SAMN04849739) | marine metagenome | isolation source: floating plastic debris | place: Pacific Ocean | collected 2008-08-28 | study: EMG produced TPA metagenomics assembly...
CAGCCCGGCGAGAATTATTATATTTTGCTACATTTATTTTCAAAACAAGAAATTTCGGTACTTCTTGCCACACGGTCACATTTTATCTCGTTTTCTCAGTTTCAAAAAGGTTCTTGCATGTAAGGAAAAATATCATACTGATATAATTACGTTATAACCCAACTATTGACTTTTTTGCGCCCTCATTGGTTAAAACGCATCACGTGATACAAAATACACAAAATATGCTGTCAATGTCTTTGAAGGTTTAGCTGAGTTCACACAAATTTCGTTCGCAGCGGATTCGAGCGGAGGGTTATAAAATAAATAAACCCCTTCCGGCGGCTGGTATATCGGAGGATATAATGTCCTTGACTGATAGATTGTCCTCAAAATTTCACAGCTAATACCTTATAATATAATAATACTTTATTTATACACATAACACCTAAGGGTTAACAAGACTCGTTAAAACGTGTTCGTGTACAGTTGCCCTCGAAGCTTCGATTCTAGGCCAAATGATCATTTTTCGGACCATCTATCAGCCGCGGACATTATATCCTCTAATAGCAATATACTAGCCGCCGGAATGGGTTTATCTACTAAATACACCCCAGTTGGAGTTTAAATTAAAATGTTAACTTCATTTACGCTAGAAAAGAACTTCTTGGAACGAGAAAAACGGTAAAAGCCGTCTTAGTTTGTAAGATAAACGCATAGATTAGTAATTATTCTGTTCAATTATTTGTTTCTCAAAGTCGTAACTTTTGTTGATCTTTTTCTCTTTAAAAAGAGATTAAAATGGAAATATTCGCCTTCAAAGTTAATCCTTTGATTGATTTTGTTAATCGTTAGGTTAAAATTCAAATAGAAAGCGCTTTCATTTCTGGGCTTTATCTCAGCTGGTCACTTCGGACTATGATTCATTCTCATTACGAAATATTCATTCAATGCACCAATACCACAAAATCCTTAAGGTTAACAAGAAGTATTTAAAGACCAATTGCAACAAGTAAGAAAAGCTTTAGTGAGTAAAGCTTTAACAAACAATTTAGAAATCGACTGAAGAAACAGTTTGTAATTTTATTTAAAAAACTAAATTGAAATTTCTTTCAAATATCTTAATGAAGTTTTACGTTTTTAACATCTGTCATCTGACTTTCAGCCAATAAACAGTTATTTTAAGCTATTCCGGCATTGAAAAAACATTGGATCATCTTTTGGAAGATAAACATAATTTTATTGAGCTCCTAAAATTGTGTGTTTAGTTAAGTACCCGGCATATTTCGTTTTTAACCATCTAATAAAAATTAGTTTTTTTGTCTTGAAAACGATTTTGATTAAAAATAATTCTTTTCGTATGAAAGAAATTCAAACTTTGTTTTATTGTATCGCATTGTGTTATGGTAAACATATCAGAGATGAAGTAGTTAATAAAAACCAGGTACTGTTACAATTCATGAAATCTTAGAAACAAAATAGCTGACTGTTAATTGCTTACGCATTTACTAGTAGATACCTGACAACACTGATATTCAACACGAAATCCGGCCAGGCAGCGCAGTTCATAATATTTGCATTGATACCACAAATACTTGGAAAACTCGAACTGTTTTTTTAACCAAAGTTTTCTAGATTGTTTAAATACATTTCTTTTGAAATGAAAATAAGTTTTTTTAAATTTTACTTCAAGCATTTTTGTCAATTAAAAGGTATCGCTTTTACTACCAACATTTCTGTTTTTGATGCAAAAATAGGAGCACGGCTTGAATGTATTTTACAATTGATGATAAAATCAGTTAACCGAAATAATTCTTTACAATAATATGTGTCTCTTTGAACATTTTAAAAACGTTTCGCCTTTTAGTTGTTAGAAACCGGCATTTTTTTTTTCAACTCCCGCTGTTTGGTTCCATTTTGATTCAAAAGAACCTTGCTGAGTAATGTTTAATTTGTTTTTTACTTAGTTTGGGAGTATTTAGTTTAGAGTCATTCATTGCATGGTTTGCTAACTAAGTCTAGTTTATTTGAATTTAATACATTGTTTTTTGTCAAGCAGTGTATGAAAATCCAAAGAAAAAAGGAAACACATCTAAAATTGAAATTTTAAAACTAATCGAAATGAAGTATCTGCTTGAATCAATTGAACAAAAGTGGTGTAATTAGATCTAATTAAAATAAAGCCACGCATAACTGTTTACTGATAACTTGCTTCTTTGCAGACATTGAGTAATATGGCTTATTTTCCAAGGTTGACACTATTGTTTTAAAATCAAACATTCTAGGGTATTATATTCTGTTCTAAGTAAAACCTAGACGATTCGTTCCGATTGAAGACAAAGTAAAATTATTGTTTTTCTTTGCTGTTTTTCCTTTTTGATGCTTTGAGAAATGCTCTTTAAGCTTCCACTATACAAATCTGTTAGTCAATCTAGCGCATTCAAATCATGAATAATATAAACTGTCGCGTTTGTTTCCCTTGACAGCAGATTTCTGGTCTGACCATCTGTCACAAAAACCTTGGCTGGTCGGCAATGCTTGTTAACTACCATTTCAAACTTTATAATATAGGCGTATTCAATTCGGCCTGCTTTTATTTCATCATATTTGGTAAAATTATTTGTTTCAACATCAATTTATTTTTATTCTGAATCTGAGGGCTTTTTCAAAAATTTTACTTGAATATTGTTTGTCAACTGACGCTGTTAAAGTAGACAAACAATTAATACTAAATCACTGGATTCTCCAAAATATGTATTAGTTAAATACGCGGGTTATCACGAATTTAAAAAGTTAACGTAATTTTTATCTCAAGTCTTTTTACAATAGTGTTTGTTTCTTGTTCGTTGTTCGTTTCTTGTTTTGGTGCTCTACGCGGGTTGCCATTGAAATTCAATTCAGAATTAATTAAAATCGCTTTGATATAGAGTTGCACTTGAAAAGATAGCTTTAATTTAGTGGTCCGTTATTATTGAACACTTGTTACTAGATTGTTTGACAATAAACTAATCTTCGTCTATTTGTCATCTTTTGTGTTGTGTTTACATTCTAAGGGCTATCCTTTTCTTTTCACGGACTCCTTCTAGGATACTGGCGTTCATTTTTCGTTGTGACATCTGTAATTCGTACAATTTAATGACTCCAACTAGTTTGCCCACCTCAACACACCTTAACTTGTCCAAAATACCTTTATTTGTGGATTAGAATTATCATTTGTCTTTGGACAGTACGGAAAGTTTCTGCTTCAAAGAATAATATAATAGATATATAAATTTATATTTGTTAGCCACTCTGATTATTTTCTATGGCCGTCATTTTTAGTTAAGAAATCGTGCGAAATATGGTTTCGCTGTAAAATTGCATTTCCAAGTAGGTTATAACTTGAAAAAAAGAAGATATTGTCATTTTATCCAACAAAAATTAAGGCGAATGTAACGAGACAATTTCGAAAACTATCATAAACAAAACAAAACCCTGTGTTGTGAAAGTTATTGATAAATCAAGAGATACAGTTTGACCAAGCCTTAATTAATTTGTTATTTTTTAAACGAAGGCGGGCATTACAGAATTTATAAAAGTGAGCGATTTCTTGTTTTGGGCGAAGAAAACTTTTTTTTAGTTAATTTCTATTTTACATAAAAATAGGTTGTCCACATTTCCTAATTATTGTTCATTTAACGAACGATAACTTTATCATTTAACTCTTAATACGTGACAACAACTCAATTTCCAACTTTAAATTCGGTTTGACTCTTTTGACAACTTGTCATTGAGTTGTCATCTTTAAAATATTAAAATTTGTAATTGTGAGAAGTGTAATGGTAACCGCGACCTTTTGATCTAATCTTGGAGATTTCTCGAAGGCTACAGGTTTTATTTTTTTAAACAAAACTCATTTTGGTAATGTATTTCTTTTGACTGGGCATTATTTTCCAGCGATCGTCACTTTGCAAAGTCAGTGGGATACCATCGAACAAAGGCCTACTGATAAGGCGCATGTCCAATAATTGCTTTGTATTTCTGCTGTCTGATTGGCGGAAATTCCTTTCAAAAGTAGCTATAAATGCTGATCTTAATAAAACGCGTGCCAGTTGATTTGACAACTTACCTGCATCACAACTGAGAAATCTCAATCGGTTAGTTTGGGTATGGAGAGCTTAAAAAGATCCCTATTTGATGACCACGACGACGATAATGATAGCACAACTTCTTCTCAATATTCTTACTGCGGTGACCGAGAAGATGAAAAAAATGCTATGCCAAGGAAAAGGAGAAGAAAATCGGCGACTCAACAATTGGCTGCGAGACACGCAGCAAACATGAGGGAACGAAAACGAATGCAAAGCATCAACGAAGCGTTTGAAGGACTGAGACATCACATTCCGACCCTCCCTTACGAAAAAAGACTTTCAAAAGTTGATACTCTTCGACTCGCTATAGGCTACATTGGATTTCTCACAGAGATGATACATTCTGACATTACTCATAACCAAGCATTGCAGCCATCATGCAGTGATCAACCAAGGAAAGTTATGATTTGCCATCGAGGTTTCGGTAAGAATTTTTTTTCTTTTTTTTTTAAATATTGCTATTTAAAGCAACTTATATTTTTGATCATGTAAACATATTATTAAGTGAAGATTCAATGAAACATAGCAGATACATATATTTAAGGCGTTTATTACACGGAGCAAAAAAAAGTGACAGACGCAGGTGTAGAAAATGTTAACTTCTCGCTTTTTAGTTATCATTAAAAAGGGAGCTTGTAACTTTTAAATTGTTTGTAAAGTAAATCCTGTCTTGTTTATTCACCGAAACCTTTGCTCATTTTTTTTTTCTTTTCAAAACCAGGTACACAAAGTGAGTTCGGACTCCCGCCTCTAACTGGACATTCTCTTTCATGGACAGATTCCAAGAAACAAAAACCAAATACGTCGACAATGACTGCAAAAATCTGGACTCCTGAAGATCCCCGAGTTAAAAATGTTGGCTTCTGTACAACGACCTTCTAAAGGTTTTCATTTTTACCAGATGTAAATAAAACTTTGGGTGAAAGCGGAATATTAATTGCATTTTAACAGAGATAAAATTATTTTTAAATTACTATAAAGAAGAAACGAAGAACATTTTCTGAGTATTCAGCTGGATAAAAAGGTTACGCTATGCGATGTTTTATTAACTCGCTTATCCGTTGTTGTTGTTGAAGGAGTTCAAACTTAACAGCGGAATGGTAAAGGAACCACAAATAATTTTAGCCACTGTAAATAGTTTTGTACAAACTAACGAGAAAAGACATAAAAAAATCGACTTTTCTTTTCAAAAGTTATTTAATAAAGTGTGAAATCGCAAGATCAAACGTTGATTGTTTATTGTAATGTTCGATCTTTGATCAGAATTATTTTTGCGAATAAATTTGAAATAATAATAAAAAAAATATTCAATTGATAACACAATAGGGTACTTCAAATTGCACAGGGGGGAGGGTGTTCAAAACTTGGCATATCCTATTGTCGCCCAGTTGTGAAACCAATGTTAAATGCGATATTAATTAATTTGAGGTAAGGAATAATGATAAAAAAAATTCACACAAACAAATCTATAAACCTCTCGTGTAAAACCCAAACTCTTATTCACCTTAGGACGTGGTGAATCAATCTGACTAAACAAGTCTGGTTTAAACCAAAGTTTGATGTTACACCTGCAAAGGGTTGACGAACAAAACATTGATTGTTTTTGACTGGGAAATCTCAAAATTTACATATTATGTATATGTGTTAAGATGGCGAACCAGCCAACCGACGTCATTTGCCAACAGACATCATGGCACTAAAGGTATGCCTTCATTCTTTTTGTTTAGATCACCTAAGTGCAAACGTGGGGTAAGTAAAAAAAAAGCCATAAAATTGGCCCCTTATCGATTGTTCTATATCTCTCCACGTGGGTCATGTTTGAACATCTATAGATTACTGTGGAAAACATTCATGTCCTTTAACATTAGGGAGGGACCTATACATCTGACACTCTAAATTTGTCATTTACTAATCCTCATGTTGTGTTCATACACAAGATCTGCCTTGCACTTCAAACGCCTCCATCCTCTGCTGGGATGGGCCTTGAACTTGTGTACTGTTGCCAGTGCAAAGGTTGAGATGGAGAACTTCTGAAGGCAAACAGGTAAAGAGACAGATATATCGTGATGTGAAGCTGAGAAGCAGGTTAATTTACCGTTTAATATATAAAATTATCAGTGCATGTTGAGTGTTTTTGTATTGAGGGGGTTGTTTTGTTTTGGGTCGAACGTGTTGGGCTTTCAATCAAAGGACGATTGCTGATGGTTGGATATTGGCTATAGACAGACATACATTCAGATTAACATATACAAACTCGACTATAAGACCTAGTGTCACAAGCCTCCATTGTATAAATCAGAAATACTCGTTGCTAGGACTAAAACTTTATTTTCCTTCCAGCTGTAAATCGAGTATTGTTTGAAATACAAGACACAGCTGCCGAGGGTTGTGTTCGAGAGGAGTGCAATTAAAGAGAAAAGGGCTGTGCATTATTCTCACACACGTTCCTCATATAATTCACACAATTGCCATCAGCCTAGAATGACATCAATAGCAAGTTTTTAATAAGCAGCTCGTGGCGGCTCCTGTGTGGAAGCAGAGTGCTAAATGAAGCTGGTGACGTTTGCTTTGGAGTTGTATGTGCTCAACGAGTGCCTGATTTAGAACAACCTTATCTAATATCAATCAAGCAACCTTTAGAGCTTTGTTTTAATTGTCAACCTGTTCCCTCATTGATGCCAGGCATGCAATTTAAATTCTAGTGAGCCTTTGATGAGAATATCCGTATATTTTTTGTTAATCTCTATTATTTTTCTAACTGGAAAATCAATGTGTTGTCGAATGATTACCGTGCTTTGATATGAAGTTACAACGAACTACCAACTCCCAGCTTCACTCTTTCTTTCAAAGAACTAGCCACGCCGTTTAGTGAATTATATTTCTTTTGTTTGTAGAGATTTAAATAGAGTAAGCAGATGTTTCTGAGCTAAAAAATAAATCATGAATGTATAATAAGGCAAAAGCAATTGATAAAATGTTATGTAAAATTGGTACCCTGGAATGCTACCTGCTCTGTTAACGAAAAAGACCAAAAAACGAAAACCTTTTTTAACATACTTTCACAAGAATGTTCAAATTCATCCAGGATTAGATTATATCTATTCGAAAAGTGTTTATGGTGTGGAAAACATTAATTAAGGATGGAGAAGTATAAGTATTGTCTTCGCATAATGTCAACACATTGACTGTAGCATTATAAAAGCTTTCGAGTTGCCAACCACAAAAGTAACCAACATGCTGCAGTGAAATCATTAACTATAAGAGCACACGTTGAACTATCATTACCAGAGCACGGAGAATAAAAATAATTCAAATTTCGTTTTTTGAATTTTTACTGGGATAAGTTGTTTATAAAATATGTTACTAAAATTAAATTTTTTTCCCATTTTCATAAAAACATGCAGCATTTTGGTAAAAGATGTTAGTGAAACGCCCTTTTTGGAAAATAAAACTCTTAAAACTTTGCTGGAATTTTGTATTTGAGTTTTGCATGGAGGTCATTAAAACCTTGAATAAATGTTTTTGGGTGAAAGTTGTTGGAAAACACTTGAAAAAGCTGCAGATCCCCATGTTACATCGTCCTATGTACTGCGCATGCGCAAATTTTGCCAAACTGAGCGATTTTGCAGCTAAAATTGTAATCTATCGCGGTTAAAATATCGTCCTCATCTAAAGTAGAGGTAATAAGGGTTGGATCGATGTTCTTAAAACCAGAAATATGTATCTGACAAATCGTAAATGTTATAAGCTGCTTGCTTCAAACACTTCCATTGTTTATTCAAAAGAATCATGAATATTTAATGAATAGACTTACTTTCGGCAAAAACCCTTCACTTTATGAGACAATTCGGAACAAAATTAAACGTGTAAGACTTTTGCGTTGCTTAAGGTTTCAAAACTAGCACCAATATTAATATTATGCGCAGTTTACGTGCAGGCTCACACGTTTTGTCTTTATATTTCTGCCTTGGTTGATGTTTTTCAACTAAAAACCCCGATGTTTTCACAATATTTTTGTTTAGAATATTTTCTAAAAACAAAGGTTTCGTTTTTGGCTTGAAATTTCTCTTATACGATAGCTTTTTTATGGAAGAAGCTGTCATGGTTGGTGCAGCAAAATGTAGGCAAATTATGTATCGCATTTCGCCAGTTTTTGCTTTTTTTCACCTTTCGTTTATGGCTCCTCACTTTTGTTGTCAGTCTTTAATATTCAATATTCTGCATTAAATATCTTTTTTTAGCTACAAAATACAAAATGAAGTAAAGAAAGAAACTTAACTTTGTATTTCTGGTGAAATGGATGTATAAAGGACAAGTGCAGTCCTATTGCTGTGTTAATTATTTACGGAAGGGAACATCTGGTATTGAAGTTGCCTCCGGATTCTCCCCAAGAAGTCGCAGAATAGACTTTTTACAATGCGCCAAAACAAATTGCACTATTCATTGTCAGGGCAAAGGTGACGGTATTGATAAAGTTTTTATCTCGTTTCTCTGTTCTTTTACCGAAGTAATATTTCTTTTTTTAAAAAGTTAACGTTTTTCGTTTCATATTTTCGTTTTTCCAGTACGTAACTTTGAGTTGAAAAACTTATGATATAAAAGAAAATACTGTTCTTCTTAATATAAAATCACAAACTTTGTCATTAAAAAAGGAGGTTTTACTGAAAAACCAGTAGAGTGAATATTGCTAAGCCACATTTTTTATGTATTTCACAAACGGTAGTAGATTTTACTATCAGCTCTCTTAAACGCTGCAGTTTAATAAAACTTCTAGTTACCTTAGATAATTACTATTTTTATCGTAAAAATTAATGACTGCCGGTTAAAGTTTACTCAAAGTTAAAATTTTATTTCTTACAATAATTTCTGTATCTGGTTTAGTGCGAGGGAGCAATATATATATATATATATGTATATATTTTTTGAAATCTAACTTTTGGTTAAGTGGTGTCGAAGCTTTGAGCAAAATTGCAACATAACAGATATTTAAATTGTTTAAGTTAAGGAGGGTTTTATTTTGTCTAGGATGTGTTTTCTCCGAATTGTAAAGAAAAAAATAGACGGTTTTGTTATCGAGTTTGCTTTTCGAAGTTAATGAGTTTTATTCCCAGCATGAATTTACTAAACAAATTATGCATTCAAAAGAATAACAAGAATTTGGCAAATTCGCTATAAGTTAATTATATTTTAGTGAACTAAACTTTTATGAAAATAAATTGCCAAGCCTAAAGTCTTGTATTTTATCACACAACTTTCTCCCTAAGTCAAATTTTATGTATGCGAACTGCACAGATTTTAGATGAAATTGTAATTTGCTTTCAACTGCTTTTAGATTTTCATCAGTTGAATAGATTACTCATGGCAGTTGCTTTCAGTTTTGTTCATTTTGCCAAAAGACTCAACAATAATCAAAAAATATTTACCAGAACAAAAAGTTATGACAGCAATATATATACGTTGAAAATACATTGGTTTTTAAAACTTAGTCACCCATCAGGCTTCTCTTCTTATTTTCTTGTCATCACTGGTTGCCCTCTTCTTTGAGACTCGATACATTTTTTCTGATTTGTTAATAAAATGTATAAGTTTTTGTTTGACCGGCCGATTTGAAATGATATGCTAATATGGCTCAAATGAAACCTCGATACAAACTATTATGATGTACAATTTTATATTATTCTTTAATAATTGTTTGTTCAGCCGTACACAGCTGCTGTCGAATGATGAAGTTTCGTGGGAATCTTACACCTGGTTCCATAATAGACGTATAAAATCTCTTACAAACTGTGAATAATCTCTTGCGATGTTACCCATTAAAAGTTTTCCATTTTTGAAAAAATAAAAATGGGGGAAGAACTGCCTTTTTTCTGGTTAGCTTACAGTGAGCTATTGATGTTAAGATTTTCTTTGGTTACTCGTCACAACTACGAAAAATAAATAAATAAACAAACGAAAGGAGTCTAGATCTATTTAGAGTTTCAACACAAAATTCGTGGTTCTTAACAGCTGAATATACTTCAAATGAATACATACTGTATGCTTTCTATCTTCAAATCAAACTTTGAACAACTTCGTAACAAAAGTTAAAAAGCGAAGGATACAGTATAGCCACGTGTATGAACATTTAATCTGAAGATCGAATTTCGATTCCAAAGCGAACTGTAGATTTCCAACAAAAATGTATTTACAAAATTGTTTTTTTACGATTTCTAAATATGTTTGTGTTAATAAAAAATTTGTGATATTATTATTTTTTCCACAATTTACAGTTGGTTTTGCTGATTTGCGAACATCACTGAATTCTTCCTCTACATTTAAAATCTGTAAAGATTTTCGCAGCAAAATTTTTGTTTTCACGTTCAAAAAAGCCGATAATCTCAAAACGAAACGTTTCTGAAGTCTGTTTACCAAACAAGCGATCGAAGTCTTAATGACTTAATTATAATTCCTGGAGTTTGGAGAATTTAATTTGCTTTCTTTGTGTCACAGATCCAATCGTAACGATATAAAGATGTCCCTACAAACCCATCTTTATAGCAAGAAAACCATTTGCTTTCTTGTAAAGATTCTTTTACACACAAAAGTTTTGTTTAAGTTGTATTTTGTTTTGAAAACGAAACTTTAATCGATGTGCTAAGCAGTGTAAGCGATCCTTCTCTCTTGTCGCATCATAATGAGTAGGATTTGATAGATTAGGTTAGAAGTGCGAAAAAATATAAAATATACTTATGTTGTGCTAACATAGTTTTCATTTATTAATGAAAACTTTGTGTAAGGTGTCTACAATTATTATTTTATTCATCAATGCAGTTATTTCGAGAAAACCAAAAAAATGAAGAAATGCGTGAAGAGTGAAGAAGCGCACCTTAAAGTTCGGGTATTTATATTTTATGCAATTTGATTTTTTAAATAGAACACTGTAATTTCGCACGTTGAATAAATGGTTTTAATTCAACATTAAGACGTCTTATTAATATTGCATTATTTTGTATAACTTAATATCAAAAGAACAAAATTGTTTTGGTAAAATAGGGAGCTGTATTTATCTGCTTTGCACCTAATCATTACTCTTCGAATGGACTCCGATCAACATTTTTTGTATTTCAAAACACTATTTTAAAAATCTTCGAGGGAGCTTAGCTTAAATATTCAAATGATTACCATTAGATAAAATTCAAATTTGAATTTGAAATTTGCTATAGCAGTAGCTGCTTCTGCTTTTAACTTAGAAATCTTTAATGATCACTCAGATTAAATTTCTATGAATTGCAATACTGTTGAAGTTTGAAACGCAATTTTGGCTAGAGCTTGAAAATAAAATCTAAAGGACTATTGAAGAATCACGGCATTTGAAAGACATTGCGTCCTTCATTCTTTGTCTTTCACATTTTATTGACTAGATTCTTTATTGACAATATATTTAACTGAAAATTCTTTAGTTCCGAAAATAGAGACGGCAGGATGTTTTTAGCGCTTAGAACAATCTCGACTACTTTGTCAATCGCTGTTTCAATCAAATAGGATATGAAATGTATCGAGTTTGGTAATGTCTTCTTGAAGTGTTAATGATAAGCATATGAAGAACAAGCAAGGCAGGTGGTAAACTTCAATATATCTTATTTTGCGACTTTATGTGTGGGAAAATCTAGTATGATTGACTGATTTGGATCTTACTAAAGCCGATGCGACGGGAAATGATCTTTTAATAATTTTCACAGGGTCGAATATCTAAAAACATAAAAGATTAAAGTTTTTAACTGCATAGCAATCCTGATTGTATTCCAAACTGACATTTTTACTCGAGATAGCCAGATAATAGCCGGACTAAGTTATTTAAAAATAGTATTCCTCTTTCCTTTTACGAAAGTCATTGTTTCTTCCTTAGTGCTATAGGCTTTCAAGATTAAAGGACATTTTTAGATGAAACTAAAAGGAAATTAAACTTTGTAAAAATTTAAAAGTTGTTGAACTAGGCTCAAAGTGTCATAATTCAAAATTATTCCGAAAGGTTAACCAGTTGTTGATAAACATTTACGTTTAAACAAAACTAATTTTTGCAGTTTCATTAAGCGATATACGTAAAAATTAAAACCAAATGTAAGTGAAAACTGCCGGCAAAAAAATGTGTGATATAAGGAACAACATTTGTTGAACTTTTTTACAAAACAAATACGAAAAAAGGTATTTTCAGTTTTTAAACAACCTAAGATTAGAATTTCATTTTAATTTATAAAATATAACTTCCGCTCCATTAGAAGAGCTTGTCAGATCCAACGAACCTATTGTCTGAGCTTGTCATGGAAGTCAATAAAATACAAGAGCTTTTTTCCCGTCTTTGTTGTAAAAAGCTGAAAAGTTGAAAACTGACGGCAAAACTATATTTTGGCGTGGTTAATTACGACACTGAAAGACATAAATAAACTCAAAGAGAATCCGATTTTAGTCTCAAAAACACTGTTGATGTCGAATAGGATGTGTTTTAATGGTATAGAAATATATATTTTTTCTTGAAAACGAAATAGATAAATTTGTATTCTAGTCAGCAAAAACTGGCTTTGGTATTTACACCGGTCAACACAAGCAATGAATAGTAAAAAACAAAATCAAAAACCCCGTTGTACCGACGGCGTTGGCTTAAAATGGGTGAACATTTTATCCTGCAATCAAGATAGAAAATATTTTAAGTAGAATGCAATTTTTAAAGAAGTCATAAAATTATTGTTTTCAAAATACACACTTTTTTTATAAGAATCACGAGGCTCAGATTTCGGAAATTTTAAGAATTTTTTAAGAAT
>ERZ1740055.239-NODE-239-length-12890-cov-8.905882_pt1 | contig 12890 bp, 19 predicted proteins | sample MGYA00581747_ERZ1740055 | MGnify/ENA primary metagenome ERZ1740055 (study PRJEB43018, sample SAMN04849739) | marine metagenome | isolation source: floating plastic debris | place: Pacific Ocean | collected 2008-08-28 | study: EMG produced TPA metagenomics assembly...
TTCAAAAATAGACTCCTCGCACGTTTGTATTTCTTGTAAATATTCAAACGTGTAGAAAGTTCTCTTTCAAGGTAGGCTAGCCACTCCGAACATTGTTTCAACCTAAAATTCTCACCTGCTGGCAATTGTGGATATATCTCATTGTAACCATCCATCTTTCTATATTTCACAATCACGTTAGCTTTAAAGTAATTATGAATGTGTTCATTCCAAAGGTTGGAACGCTTCCATCAATGTTGGTGATGGATAGGTCAAAGTCATTAAAAAAGGAACGTTGATGTGATTTCATTCGTAAGGTTTGGGTATCTTGCAGATGGCACCACAGCCAGTAAATGAGATGGGGTGATGAATACGCGTGATCCATAAGCATTGTTAGTTCCAAACCAAAGGATAGAGTTTGTTAGCTGTAAGAATTTCTGGTACTCCGAGTTCGGTGTAAAGCTCGAGTTTGACTGGGATCTTTGATATGATTGACCAATCACCATCAGATTTTAGTATGTTAATCCCTTTGTTGACTCTAGTAAACGCTTGTTGTAGATCCTCGATGGTGAACACACCATGGTTAAAACCAAATAGTTCAAGTAGACCATCATCGCTAACCCTGTAAATTTTTTGTTGTTTCGTTATCTTAACAAAAGGTTTTCGAAGTCTATAATCTCAATTTCTCGCACATTATCGTTCAGAGATGGTTTCAAATGAACCGAGGTTTTAGGTTCAGTGATTTTCAATGTTAAAATATTCATCTTTATGTTTTCAACTTCGTCTCTTTTTAGACTGTTCTACAACGTACAACACAAACGCTATTATCAAAAGCCAAGCATGTTTCCCTAGAAAACCTACCACCTCGCCTGCAGTTTTGAAGATGAATCTCGCGATGGCACCCACCATTCCCGGCAAGATTTCTCCAAGCTTTTTACCAATATCCTTCAAACCATTACCCAACCCTTTCTCCAAAGCGGTCAACCCTTTCTTCAAATTGGATATAATAGCGCCTATGACAACACTTACTGCTGTTATAACAGCGACCGCGGTGAAGCCATGCTTCTTGAAAATCTCCCTGATCCGATCTCTGAGAGACATATTCTCTCGAATCCTTTCATTCTCTGCTTCCAACCTTTCGATTTCATCTCTTATTGTTTTTTTACCTAAATTCTCACTCACTCTATTTAAACCTTCTTTTTTTGTACGTAAAACCTCAACCTCTCTTCTAAGCTCACGTATACGTGAGTTTGCAGCCTCTCTTTCTACTTCACCTGCAGGTTTTTCAGACATCTTTTACGTCTACTATACCAATCCTTTAAGTCACTATTTACGTGATGTAAGTAGTATTGTTGAGAAATCACTTCTAATCGAATTCGAAGACATCATCATCACCGTCATTTTCGGTGACTTCTAACACATCCTCCTCCTTTTCTGCAACTTCCTCCTTTTCTGAAACGGGGCCAAGCATTCTCCTACTTGGCACACTTCTTTTCAATACACTAGGGGTAAAAAGCATCTCATGGACCTTCAAACGGATCGAGGCCCCGTGAATGCTCCCACCATGGGCACCCCAGAAAATGCCATCCCATTTCACAACGAGTCGGCAAGATCCATGAACACCCATACACTTCCACGGAGAAAGTTGCTTATCGTCCAAACCATAGATCAAGGCGAAACATTCGATCTTTTTTTACCCTTACCTTTGGTAGGGAGCTTGATATAAGCCCGCATGGGCTTATTGTGATCTATATACTTTTCGCCTGTTTTAGTGCTCGATTTTGGGTGCTAGTATATAGGTTTAACCGCATAAGACCAATCGTTTTCACCCTTAGCGGTTAAATAGGCGCTGTAGGTAGGTTTTGGCACCTTTCTAGCTTCGCTGAATTTCTTGAGCGCCTCAATTGTGATGTCACCCATTATATCAAAAATCCGTTGTGTCCACTTCTCAACTTTGTTAGGTTTGAAATTTGTTCTTATCATCGGATAACAAACTTGAAACCCTTCAAACTTATTATCTGTTTGTTCCTCTTTCGAGAGGTTAACAGGCCATATGCCGTATACTCCCCATAGATTCTGTTCAGCCAATTCGAAGTAGATAGGGAGTTTACTATTGTTTTCACCCCGCACATAAACACTCGAAGTTGTCCACTCAACGGTGGATTTGCCCCTCGTAAATTTATGAGTTACGGGGTTATCGACGATGACCTTTTCCCAATCAAATTTTTCTTGCAGAGCAATAAATACTTCTTGATTTGCCATTTTGCAACAATTAAAATTGTTACCTGCAAATAGACGTGTGAATTTGAAATTTCAATTTTTCAAACTAGAGGTGAACTATATAGCGTGCTAAGGTCACTGCTTAGGTTGCCTAAGTAGTGTGTTCAGACGCTTGCTCAAATATGCTTAGGCGTCTACTCAATAGCTGACACAAGAGGCTCTACAGGTTCTTGAGTTTCTATTGAGCGTTCCTTGGGTTTTTCTAGACTGACATGCTTAGCAAGTATGAAAAGTGCTGCAGCAAGTGCTACAAGTCTTCCTGCATTCAGTGCAAGGTAGCCAGTAAACGTGCTCAGTTCACGCACCACCAAGTCATTCTTTTTTAGGTCTTTTGTGGTTTCATTAACATCATTTATGGGTAGTACATAAGAAGCAACCTTAGGGCATACATCAATGATTATATCTGTGAGATCACCCGTGACACGTTTCCCCAAAACCACTTGATACCTCAAAAAGTATTTTTCAACGTCTTTGTCTGATAGTCTTGTGACATCTCCCAAAGAGAAGTTCTCACCAATCCAATCCTTGGTAGTTCCAAGCGTTGCAAGAATAGCGAGAGACTCACTCTTGGCTTCAATTTTAGAAGGTTCTGGTGCTTTCTTATCTTCAGAATGTGGGGTAACATAATCCTCGTCCACTGAGTTCGCCATCTTTGAAAAATAGGAGATCCCACCTTTAAATGGATACAGCCGGAACTTCTAGGTAAGATGAAACGGGTATCTCAAACAGAAACAGATTCTTGAATATCTCTCTGACTTCAGAATGTCCACAAACTTCTGTCGTGTGTCAGCGTCCAAGTCGCCTCCATAATCTTCAGAGGGTCTTTGTTCCAATTTGTGATGGGTTGTGGAAGGCGACTACACATGCCACATTTTTGCGGAAAGGTTTTGCTATAGATGTCAGTTGTTGAGTTAGAACCCAAACAGACAAATGAATATAATTGGTACAACCAAGATCGAAGCCGGTGTAATCGCCGGCGGTACCCAAAACCCAAAGGTAGTGCCCAGAAGGTGCTTGAAGCTCACCATGTTGAAATCTCACCCATGATGAGGGATGTCATAGAGAACAAATACCAACATATTTGCAAGGTTGAAGGTAAGTTCGCTTATGGCAAATATCATGTTGGTATCATAGCTGTTTGTATGTTTTATGCCTATCAAGAGGTTGGGGAGTATCGCACCGCAGCCTACATTCGAAAGCTTTTCAATGTCACAAAACATGTTTTTTCTCGCAGTATTTTGAAGTATTTATGAGAGCATAACATCCGAGAAACTTTTACCATGGATGATGAAATTGGTGGGGGTTGACCGGTCTCACTATCAACCCATTCTCAAACTTTGTCGATTGATAGAAAATTCATTAAAACGTGCCTGTCCTCAGGCGGTGGCTGCAGCGATCATCTATTTACATTTGTGTTTGAATCCAGATTATATGAATCAGCTCGGTTTGACAAGGCGGGGTTTCGCTAAGAAAGTACAACTCTCAGCCCCTAATGTCATCAGAACCGCTCGAGAAATTGCTAGGAATTCTTTTGAAGAACATGTATTGTAAGAAAAATAGTGTTGTTTTCTAATGTGAATCACATTACAAAAAGCATGAGAAACTTTAATAGAGAATAGCCTTCAAGTTGGAGTTCTGAACCTCCATCAATGCATCGGCGATGACAAACATGTGAACCTCCAACTGTCCTTTTGATCTCAAGTTTCACACCATCTCGAGTGTTCTTCAAAGTCAACCCTCCTCCATGAACTCCATTGTCTGGATAGGTTCGTAAGTCAATCCGCAAAGCATATTTATTAGCTGTGTAGAAATTATTTTCTTTTCATTCAACCAACCTTCTTTTCCCATGCGTTTCTTGATTGAGTCCCATGCATCAGATGGTTCCATGCCTTTGGAGAAAAGAAGGTTGGGAATACCATCTATGTTCACAGAAATACTTTTGATGTTTGGGTTCATAAACTTCTCCGAGTCACGTGTTCCAGCGGTATGTGCCTCCGTGAACAAACACAAAATTCCAGTCATGGATCTCCTCGGTATATTCACATGTTCATTGATGACACTTTCATTTGGTTTGAAGATGGTAAATGTTTTATGAAGAAGGATGTTCTCATAGAAAAACTCTTTACCGGATTGATAGGAAGCTCTCGCTTGCTCCGCTAGGTAGTCACTCGAGATGGCTTGATACTCTAACTCTAAGTTTGTAGTCGTGTAATTCGGTGGTTTGGTCTCGTCAGAATAGATGACAATATCTTTGACGGGTGCGAATGTCAATTCAAATAGAAGATGATTGGGTAGAGCCTTTGGGTAGAAGACTCCATGGTCATTTAGAATAGGGTGATCCCATGGGATGCGGTATTTGGTATTGTGTACCGCAGCAAGCGCTACCTCACCAGCATCTGTGGTGACTTTGTCCCCAGCATTGGTTCGAATTTTCCTCATGTTCACAGAAGAGATACCCTGCTTCAATCGATCTTCCCTTTCTTCCTTGGTTAGGAAAAGATCATTATAAGTTTGGAGAAGATCATATCTCTGAGTATCTTGCAGAATCTCACCACCAAATTTCACTTTGAAACTCGTTACCAAGTTTCGACCAACATTGTTCACGAGAATGTTGTTGGCGTGACCGGCGACGGATAAGTTGAATACAAGTACAACACTGTTTGGAACGATGACGATACCTTCAGCGAGTTTTGGTATGTTGACGTACAATGTTTCACCTGGGTTTATAGAAGATGGGTTTAGTGTAATTCGAACCAAACACTTCTCGTGGATTTCTGTTTGGGTTAAGTTCCTCTGAAACTGCCAACGCCATATTGTTCTAGAGTAGATTGGTGTATCCTTTAAATTCATTATGGAGAAAAAGCTTGGAGAAATATATTATAACGCGCAAGGATATTGGAAAGGATATGCAGCCATTCCCAAATTAGCTGAACATGCTGGAGCAGATGAAAATCTGGCGAAGAGATGGCTAGAGAAACAAGCGTTGTGGCAGATTTATCTGCCGGTTCCAAAATATATACCGAAAGCACATTGGACAGAGGATAGACTTGACTATGTTCATCAAGCAGATTTACTATTTGTGAGTTATGATACTATAGGGAATAGAACTTTCAAATATATCGTAGTAGTGGTTGATGTTGCTCCAAGGTATATTGACGCTGAACCCTTATCGAAAAACGATGCAGCCAGTGTTGAAAAAGCGTTTGAAAAAATATATTCTAGAAAGTTGAACTATCCTCGTACATTGATGGTTGACCAAAGTACGGAGTTCAAGGGAGCGGTGACTCAGTTGATGGAAGATCATGATGTTCACATCCAACGTGGTGATCCTAAAAACCATAGAGCAGAAGCTTTTGTGGAAAGAGCAAATAGACCTTTGGCTGAAAGATCATACAGTCATCAATATGCACAACTGATGTTGAAAGGAAATGAAACTTGGAAGAGGAGATTGCGAGAAGTGATACAAGCGTTGAATAGTGAACCATGACGTATCCTTGCGAATGAAACTCCCATGGATGCTTTGAAACAAGATAAAGTTACCTTGAAAGAGACTACATACAAACGTCCGGTAGGAATAGATGAAGGGAGGTTGCCTCCGCAAGTTATGGTGAGATATCTATACCAACCTGGAGAAGGTGAAGGTGATAAAGACGTCGTGCAACAGACTTCATCTGGAGTTTGGAAGCTTTTTATATAGATAGAATGATTGTCAGACCTCGACAACCTGTGTTGTACTACCTATCTCCATTGAAAAATGTAAAGACACCTCGTCGTAATTTTGTCAGGGAGGAGCTTCAGGTTGTACCTTCTGATACAGAACTACCTCCAGACCAGGTTTTGTAATGACCATGTGCGTAGGTATGAATACCGTCTTCACAAATAACGCGTTTGCCATCCTTGTTAGATAGAGGGACTTTGTACATAGTCTCCGTGAATAGCTCATGATTATGTGATATTATAACGTTCATTTTCCTCATCTGATCCTCATTATGGAAAACAGATCTCTTGTAATCCTCATTGATGCCCTTGCCCTTTTTGATGTTGTCACCATCATCCATCAGCTCACTATAGTTTTTGGCGTTTGTCCCACAGAACTCAATCATCTGTTTTCCACCAGTCTAATCTTTGAATTTGCCGATGACCTTTTTGTTCTGTTCGGTGTAAAGAGGGTGATTTTTTTGGATAATTGCTGGTGTCAAACAGAAGAGGAATATCATCTTTGATATCTTCGTAGAAGTCTTTGACCCTAATCTCTAGAACCAAACTATCCGTGTCCGTCATCAGCATCTCAACTTTATCTTCCCATTTCGGTTTTTATATAATCATAGAGCATTCTGTACATATGCAGTCTAGCGAGTTCTAGTACACATGGACCAATCGGAAAAGGTCTGTCAAATTTGATCTTTGTTTTCCTCATGTGGGCGAGTGCTAAAGTATCTTCATCAATAATTGTGAAACGAGGAAAGTTTGGTTTATTGGCCCATCTCAGAGCTTGTTCATCATTTGTGACAATCTTAATGTCAAAATGTTTTCGTAAGTTCTCCATCGTTTTGCCGAAGACTGCGTTGTTGGCTAATTTATAGAAATTCTTTTCAAATTCATTTGTGGCTTGCGCGCGCAAACGTGAGTTCTTCAAAATATAAGGTTTCATCCACGCAGCCTCATCAGACTTTACGATCCAATGAACCTTCTGAACTTCCATACCTTCACTCACATAGTATTTAAAATCTTGATGGTGACAGGTATATTTCTTCTTGTCTTGTAGAATCGCGATGAGCTTAGTACCTTTGCCAACTTTTTGATTCTCTGGTGCAACCGGCAAATCGTTATGTTTATCATGTAGATGTTTTGGATATCCGAGATCAAAACAGCCAATAAAACCTTCTTGAATGTCTCTCCAATTTTGTATCTCTTCCTCGGTCGCTTCTTTGTATCCACCAATTGGTAGTGGTTATTACATGGTTTCCCCATACAAATTATTCGCGTCTAAGGGTATTATGAAAATGTATTCTTTTTCTGGATCATAATCCTTCATGTATTTGTTGTTTTCTCTCGCAAACCTTTTGGAAATTCCAGAGTACCCACCGCGAACGCAAGACTCAAACTTCATATGTAAATTAATGTCTGTTAGAAGCTCCCTCTGTGCCCCGTATGTTTGAACAAGGCATCAAAAAACAATCCGGGCGCGGTGAAATAATGTGCAGGGTCCAATCCGAAAACTCGGACGCAAAGTTTCCGAAAGTTTTCAAAAACATCTGCCAGCTGTGCTGTGTCAGAAGTGACATATGTATCGTGATAATTCCTGATCGTTTTCATCTCAAAGACGTCCCAAACTTTGAAAGCGTGTTGATGGTCTTCCTCTGAAATACTTTGCTCGTTTAGCGATGAGTAGAAATCTTCAATGGGTGGCAGTTTGGTCTCTTTGAGTTTATCAAATCCATCAAAATAATCGTATGGAAGAACAACTTTTCGAAGTAATAATTTCCATTGTTCTTTTTTTGGGAAGAATGTTTTTAGAATTTCAAACGATTCTGGAGGTAGATTAGATACTAAGTTAGCTAGACTATCTTGCATAAATCTCATCGAATCGAGGAATCTCCACCTTTTTATCCTTTCTCTTGCCATCCTTATTTATGTATGTATATACACTAATCTTTTTGGAGATTGAAATATATTTCTCAGAGCTAGTTGAAATACACGTAACCCATCCAGGTTTGGCGGCTAGAGATCTAATGAAAAGATAACCATCATATCCCGATAAATTGTGACAAAACATAGGAATGAAGTTAGGCATCTTCAAAGAGAGATTACAGGTTTGTGTGCAGCGCCTCTATACTTACCAGTGCAGTGACTATGATCGAGAACCTTGTCACCATTGAGTTCCTTTTTGCAGATCCAGCAATGTGTCCAGCAATTAAATTATTATCATGATCCAGCAATTAAATTATTATTATTATTATTATTATTATTATGTGTCGCTGTATATTCTTCGGGTGTTTCTTCATCAAAATCTTTGTCAAAGTCTACAGTGGTCCAAATCCTTTTGACAGCATCTTCTAGCACATCAACGAATATTTGCGTTACATCAACAGATTCAGATTCAGCTGTGTATTGGTGAAGGTCGGGTTTGAAAATATCATCACAAATAGATTTGAAGATCATAGCAAATCCAGAAGGTATATGATGTTGATATTTCTGTGTATAGCTCTTTGATGATTTTGAACCATACACAACCTCTGATAGAATCTTTTTGAGAATTGATTCAAAATCAAAAAACCCAACCATCTTCTTGCTAACTCTCTGTATGGAATACTTATCACTCTTTTCCTTTTCAGTATCATCGTATCCATACACATTCAAAGCATATTCAGGATCATTCGTTTCAGACATTTTAGAAGCTACCGCTGGGTCTGCGGGGAATTCTATACCATCCCAATTCAATTTCTTGACGTTCCAAGCCAACTCGTCGTTATCCCTATCCCCATTTTTTCCTCTAGGAAATATCATTTCAGTGATTGCCTTTTGAAAACATTTGTTATCATAGTTCTTGATATTCTTGAATGCTTTCTCATTCCTCAAGACATCTGGCAACTTAATATAACTTCGACCCTTGAATCGTTTTAATGTGCCACATTGATGTCATAGGATTCCACTTGATCAAATTTCCATTCAGAACCATTTTCAAGAAAAGTATCAACTTGTTCCAGAAGATTCTCTTTGACTTTTTCGTAATCCTCAGAATTGTAATGTCTAGCATTTACTTCCATCATATAGGTATGGAAGTCTTTGATAGGAAATTCATTGGTTCCATCGGCTGTATTTTCTCTGAAAACATGTATCAGGAGAATTTGATCAACCTTGATTGATCGCTTTTGTTATTTGAAGAAGTTCACGACTCGAGGTTTGATATCGTCTAAAAATGTCCGTTGATAAATCCCTGGCCGCCCTTTGATTCGATAATTTTTATAGTATCCTTTTCGATAGGATTTGTATTCTTTGGGAAGGATACTATGGAATGCTTGCCCAACCTTTTTCTTGAGCCAGAACGCGCTTTTTCTTGTTGATGGGTTTGGGGATTTTAGAGTGAACCCAATCCCCGAGATCTTCAACGCGTGACTGCACTGACTCTTCAGCTTTTTCAAGCAACCGCCTGAAAGAGGGGAAACTTATTTTATTGTGGGGTTTGACAACCCCCGGGATGAGTGTGTCATCCTCAGGGATTGATGCACTCAGAGCTTCAACAAGCTCATCATGGCGCATCTTTTTGTACCCCTCAATCCCTCGCACTTTCACGAGGTGTCCAGAACAATTTCTTTTTTCTGCAGTGTCTGAACTAGATCAAGCTTTCTTAATTTAGCCCAATCTTTGACTCCGTTTACTCGAGCGATCTGCTTGAGAACCTTTGAGGTTAAGGGTTTCATGGTTTATTTAATCCTCAGGCTGCCTTTAAAACCATTCGGAGAAATTTTGTTTCCCGGATCAGGAAACAAAACTTGATAGTGACCCCCATATTTTAAGAACGATATACTGTACATTTTCACACGAATCGTGTGAAATGAAAAAAAATTGTACTACTAGTCAATTTCGTGAACAGTTATATCATTACATGAATTGTCTCATAATTAATCTCTCCGTTATTATTTCTGACGGCTACTATCTTCGTTTCCTTCACAATTACCTCTGAACTATGATTCAAAATTTTCTCTTCTATTAGAATAGCTACAACTCCTACATGCTGCGGCTCTAAAACTAACTTTTCTCCAAGAGCTTCAAATCCTCTAACATTAATCAGGCTTTTATTACTATCAATTTGCTTCAAAAGCTCATTTATTTTCATTTTATTAAAACTTATTGGTATCTGTTGGATACCTTCTTCATCTTTGATTACTTCTACATTCTCTTCTAATACAAGTCTTTCAGTATTAGCTTCTGAATCAAGAGTAAAATATCGTTCAGTTATTACACCAACAACTCCTTTCAGCTGTGGATTCAATGCTAGTCTTTCTCTTATAGCACGAAGCCCTCTAGCTTCCATTATATATCTCCTCCTATTTTTCGTTTCCGCGTCATTTGAATCAACCACTGTTTCAGTCTTTTTAGCAGTTTTACTTTTTCTTTTATTTCTGTGAGTATGTGGCATTTTTGTGTAAGAGTAAGATCTTATCCAATATTTTCCTAACCCAAAAAAATCTCCAATTTTCCAAATATTCGATTTCCCGAATATGGTGTGATAAGAAAAAAATATGATGAATTGAGATCCCATCCAGGGGATTCCCCACAAATATATTTGACCTTGACCTTGGAAAAATATATAATTAATAAATAGTTAATAATTAATTAAATTTGAATAAATTTGCATATTAATTAGGCAATATTTAATAGGGAAATTAGAAGCGTGAATTCACGCATAAATTAACGGCTCAACCTCACTCGTTAAATTATACGTGAATTCACGTTGTGAGGCAGAACCGCTAAAAAAGAACTCCTTATTCATGACAGAAGGGCCCCTGCACCTGTAATACTAAAAATGGTTATATTATAATTATAATGGTGCAAAATAAATGTACATTGCATATTTACATCTATCCTAAAACAGCAGTTACACCAAATATTACGAAAAAAATAACTAATAAACATACTAAGGTCTTTGTCTAATTTATGTTAATTGTAAATTCTTGATTCTTAGTTACTCTTGTAATCGCATAGTTAATTCAGTTTTCCTTGACAATGGCGAAAAGATGTCGCCGAAACGTCGGACTTTTATCGTTAGTTTTTACTTGTATATGTTTATCTAAATCATTGTTGATTAAACATACTAATGTATTGTAAATGTACTTCAAAAGGTGTATAATTTGCTATGGTAAAAACAAACGTAGACGATTACCTGCACAGCTTACATACGGGTTCTTTCAGTGGTGTCTCGAAAATCTGTGGATCGATCTGCTGACAGCAGGGAATATTTATTCTGTCGCTGTATTCGCTGTCGTAATGAGCGTTGTAATGGCCATTTTTGGTGTAACGCACAACCTAAAGATAAACACAAGCTAATAAAAATGAGTGTTTAAACTGGTTTTGTTTTTCTAACTGACACTAAAAATGAAAAACAAATTTCCCACTACTAATGCGATAAACTTTTTCAATACCTGAAGCGGTTCACTCTCTTCAACCAGCTGTCTTGGAAGCTTGGTAAGTTTTGACAATCTATTTAACGCAATGAAATAAGTCTTAACCAACAAAATTCTCAACTGCGCTTTACAACAAATAATAGAGTAACATAATTTGTAGTGAAAACCATTTCCCACTTCTACATACTGTTTGCTTCTTCAAAATTGTACTGTCTTCTAACAACGTGTTAATAAAGCACACCAAAATAAACGTCTTTTTGAGCCAGGTGTTTACCTAGTTTAGCTATTAAATATATCATTATGTGAAATGTTTTTCGATAATCAAGTTTGAAGTTTTTTCTTGAATTATAACCGTATGAAAGCTAAGGAAGTAATATTTCGATCGTCAACCCTTTTTAAGAGCAACTGCAATTTTTATGAACGAAGTAGATGGAGACTGAGAGTCCGAGCCCGATTTTGACTGGTTACTTCAATAGTGATTTTACGCATCAAATCTCTCGTTAAATATGGCCTAAAAAGGGGATTCCCCTAATAATAAATCCCATCGAGCCCGATTTTCGCTCGTTACTTCTAGAGTGATTTTACGCTTCAAATTTCCTATTAAATATGACCTAAAAAGAGATATTATTGAATTTAGAAAATCTGATATTTTATAAATTCATAATACCGCTTTTTCACAAACCATTAAATATGCAAAACATGGTGTCAAGGTCATTCCCCCACCTCCACCCCCTCAGTTTTTTCAAGGACAGTATATGGATTCAAATTTCTTATTTGGGAAAAAAATGAAATTTTAGAATTGTGATTGTTTAACATGAGTTTAAAAACAATCAAATATTATTACAGAAAAATGAGCAATCCGCGAGCTGAAGAAAGAATGAAAGAAGCTCGAAAAAGAGTAGACAATTTAATGACCCAAGCCAGAGAGCTTGGTATAAATAACTTTGAAGACATGACTGCATTAGATTTACAGAGGGCTGTTCATCAAGCTAGGAACAGACCAGTACCAGCTCCACGTCCACCACCTGATCAAATTACTCGAACTAGGCCAGTACCACGTCCAAGAACACAAAGACCAATACCACGTCCAAGACGAGGTAGACCAAGAACAGCAGCTCAAATTTTCTTGGAACAGAGAAATCTACCAATACTTAGACCAACCCCTCCCACTAAAACTTCAAATGTTGAATCAATTAAACAATTAGCAGGTAGAGTTGTTGAACCAGTCAAAGATCAACTCAACAAGTTTGCTAACTGGATTCTATCCTGTGTTCCTGAACCTGTGAAAAGAACGGGAAATGAGCGTGCGGAAAAGCTAAAGTCTAAAGTAAACGAGATATTCGAAAGAATGAGAAGTGATAAACTTAAGCCTAGGGAACACGAAGCAATTTTAAAAGGTTACATGAAAACATTCAGGATAGATGGTCAGAAAGGTGTAGATGATCACACCTTAACAACAACAACAACAAATCCTTTATTGAGTTAAAATACAAAGTTAATATATAC
>ERZ1740055.240-NODE-240-length-12878-cov-9.470249_pt1 | contig 12878 bp, 10 predicted proteins | sample MGYA00581747_ERZ1740055 | MGnify/ENA primary metagenome ERZ1740055 (study PRJEB43018, sample SAMN04849739) | marine metagenome | isolation source: floating plastic debris | place: Pacific Ocean | collected 2008-08-28 | study: EMG produced TPA metagenomics assembly...
CCCCCCCCCCCCCCCCCCCCCCCCCCCCCCCCCCCGCCCCCCCCCCCCCCCCCCTGTGGCGCCAAGGAAAGGAAAGAAATTGAATCAGTAACCGAATTCAAGATAACTCGAACTTTCTTTTTTTTGATAAACCAAAATGTCTCAAATTATCCTAATGTCATTAAGTTTTAAAGCTGAGAAAAAAAGTAAAAAGAAAAAAGGAAAAAGAAAAGAGAAGATGATTTACAGCGGGAAAAAAACAGAGCACTGTGATACTCGAACTCACGACATAATCAGACGAAACTTTAAAAAGAGTAGCAGTCGTAAAATTAATCTTTTTATCCTGAACAATGAACATTTTAAAATCAGTTTCACTTAGTTCCAAAAACGTTTCATAGTTTTTATTATGCACGACCGGGTAAAAATCTGGGTTTTTAAGTAGACTAAAATTTAATCTTATTCCCAGGGTCCTTTTCCGGACACTCCCGTTCTTTCTCTAAGCACCCAGCTGATTCTTTCATTCTTAGATGCTGTGCCCTATGGCCATACATGGGCCTGCATACCGGCTGTGTATTTGTCTCTACCAATGTATATGTGCGTAAAGAGAACACCATAATGCTTTAAATAGATCCCATGATGAGTAACGTTCTTGTAGTCCAGTCAATCAGCAAACTAGATTATTAATACTCATGCATCTGAAGGAGTCTTTTTTGTTGTGTTGCCGACAAAAGGCAGTCTTGCCATCGATGACTGTCACGTGGCGTAGAAGAAAGTAGTAAAGTCACGTCGGCAAAATACAATAAATATATTCGTGTTGAAATAAAGCTGATATTATTTACAATAGCAACACAAGAAATAATCATAGAGAAGTCTGAGTTCAGGCAACAAAACGTCTAGTTATACTATATTCATGCATATGTACTTCCTTCCATTGGGTTTCTTAATATCAAATGAGCAGTGTATTAGGTAACACTATAAAATAAACAAATATTTTTTTGAAAAAATATTTTTCGCAGATAGCAAGGTAACAACTTTGTTTAACGAAGATAGCATTAAATAGTGCAAAACTCTAAAAAAGTTGGGTTTTAAAACCGTCCAAACTTCATTTTTTTTAGAGCGCAAATTTAAAAATATGGTATTTAAACCCTTAGTTAGCGAAACGGCGACATCACACTCAATACTGAACTTTACTCACATTCAATACGCTGACGCCCGGTGTTACTTCTTCTGATACGTTAACAGCAAATTGACTAGCACTAAATACTGGAGTATTGTCATTCTGGTCAGCGATGTGAATCATTACAGTTGTTGTGTTAAAGCGAGGATTGAGAGGATCTTGATTTAGGGTCTGAACGGCAAAGATGTAAAAAGGAGTCACTTCACGATCGAGCAATTGTGCTGTTGATATAACGCCTGTTTTCTGATCGATGGTAAATTCCCCTATCGAAAAATAACGAATAGTTTCATTAACTGTCATCAAATGGGGTTTAGGTTGACATAGCAAAACTCTTTTCCAAACAAGGATCAATTAAATTACATGCATAAACAGACGATGTGTTCTAGCATCAGAGTTAACACTTGGAATCATTTATACAGGGCAGTAAGGGAAATACTCTTAAAACCAATTAACATATTTAACGCTTGAGCCATCCATAGAGGCCATTTATAGCTGTTCGGTATATAACACATTAGGGCCTGCACCTGTCAGTTTTGCTGTAACAGGCTTCATTAGCACGGCATAGTTAAACAAGCTTCGGGGTTCAGAACAATGAAAGCGTGATGTTTCGTGGTTGTGCGCTGGAAAGGCAACTACCGAAAGTATATGCTCATTCAAGAGGAACTCCAGGGTAAAAACAAACTGGTTTCTGCTGTCTGGTATAAGTTTCAAGAAATAGTTTTGGTAATTATTTTTGGCGAATCGGTTCTTAAAATGGAGATACTTTTTCCTATACATTTCCATTCAAGAAGATCTAAATGTCGCTATTGCAGCACTTTTCTTTCAACTTTCATTTCAAGTGAAATTTGTCTTTGATCTCATTGCCCGATCAATGTGGTGAATACTTCAGAGGTTGTTAATACCTTTTTTCCGGCTATTCTTATTGACAAATTAATGAAACGTTCGTTTTGACAAGGAACTTTTTAAATACTCCCTTTAGGCTGAGCATCTTTGTCTGAATCGTAAGTGATTTTATTTTTTTGCATAAATGTACACGTACAACGTGTAACATAGAAACGAGTCGCAACTTTTGGCGCGCGCAGGAATTAAAACGTTTGCGAAAACATAAAATTCAAAATTCTTAAAATCTGTCAAGTTTTTTTTTTTTGAGGTCACCTCGTTTGTATATACTAATACAATTATTCTCTTCAGTCTCGATAAATAGTGGCTTTTACAATATTCACCTCGACTTCTGAGAATAATTGTTAATTAGTTACTTTATTAAATTTTATGTAATTACTCACCAGAGGAGTTGACTATGCTGTATAAAACGTGGCCACTAAATGAGTCAGCGGTGTCAGTGTCCATATCAAACGCTTTAACTTGGCCTATGATGAGGGGCATGTCCTGGTAGTTACCCTGCATAGAACAGTACATGTAGCAAACTTTGTCATTTCAATTGTCATATTCTGTCATTTCAACTTGGATCCACTTTGAAATGTTTACAGTGGCAAGAACAAACACAGATGTTAAACCTCAGGACTTAAAACAATATATTTAAACATAACAATTATGCTTTAAGAAAGAAAGGAGAAGAAGCGATTAACGCATGCATGATGTCGAATGCTGATGACTCGGCTGAGAGTTGTCTCGTTTTTTCGAATTTGACAAAAAAGAAACAGAAAACAGATCTCTGGTAGCGTCGCGAATCAAAAACCAGGCTTTGCAATTAACATTCGATACAACAACATGCAATAAAAACAAAAAATGCGATGCAAAAATGATAATAGCGAGTACAGCGACCTGAGAATAACTTTTAAAAGCTAGACCAGCTAAATTGAAGGTAGAAATTATGCAGACAAAAGAGCAGTGCCTTCGACAGCTGGTTGCCTCTCTCGGCGCTTTGACTAAAGTTACTTGTGTCGTTAGCTGAACTCACCTCAAAGACAGTAAAATTGTAAAGTTGATATTGGAACACTGGAGTGTTAACGTTGGTGGTTTGAACCCTGATTTTTACTGTAACGTTTGCTGCCAGTGAAGGATTCCCGTTATCACTCACTTGCACTCTCAATAAGTATAATTTGTTTCCTTGGTCGTAATCCAATGGATTTGATAGAAACAATTTTCCTGATGAAGCGTTCATTGCGAACGTACGAGGCTCCTACGGCAGGACATACACAGCATTATAATCACAAAATATCTAAAATCTAGGGATTCAAACACATTCTGGAATCGGTATCCCTTCTCTGAGCAAAAATATATAATCTGTTTGTAGCTCAATTGTGACTGTAAAATCCCCAAAATTTATGTAAATTATATATAACAGCTCACTGCCTGCCTAGAACAGCTACGTTAACTGCGGTAGTGAACATCTATACTTGTATTTTACAAAAGAAAGAAATAAAGATTGATTAAAGATTGATTGATTGATTGATTAAAGATTGGTAGCTAAAGGTGGCAATTAGTAAATATACGGGATACTGGGAGTCAAAAGCATTATTTTGTGAGATTGCTTTGTAACATATAAAATCTAAGAATATCAAACAGTTGACAGCGTTTTCGTCTGGAAGCTGCTAATTTTTTTGCCCTCCATTATAGCTGATGTACTCAGCAGTGCTCATGTACTCAGCAGCTGTAAAGGATCAAAATTCAAATTTGCAATTGATTTATTAAAACTATAATTGAAGAATTTAATTTTATACAAAGCAGCTCTTTCCTTCTAGGATTAGATCCATTTATATTCCACTTAAAGGTGAACAAAGGTTGTTTCAATCGAGTCGTGTAGCGTAAATAGCAGTAATGGAAATTTTACTGTTTACTGCCCAACGTGAACTAATAAACGGAAGTATCTACATAAGTCCTTACTTGGTTGTTTTCAGATAAAATCTTGAAACTGATTGTTCCATTATCCGCATTGTCCAGATCACTACAGTAGATCTCTCCGACAGAAGTTTCAGTTGTAGCATTTTCAAAAACCAACAGCTCAATTGGATCTATATTGTATACATAAATGAACGGAGCGATTATAGGATGTAAAGCAAATATCGTTAAAAACAGTGACTTGAAGATGATGGAGAAGTGATACTGTACAAAAACATGGTGGTTGAACAAAACTAGCAACTTTGCTTGTACAATAATGGCAAATACTGAGATCCCTCTCTTGTACGTACACATAGCTATAATTGTGTTATCCTTTTACAGTAGATTAATGTAACAACGCAGATATTACTTTTCATGAAGTCTTCACCTGTTCGCAGACAGGTCTGCCCAGTAAGACTGATCCTGAGCTCATAGAAGCAGAACTAAGCCCAAGAACCCCTCTAGCTCTTCTTGGTAGGTTTTGATGAGGGTTTTATTAGTCTTCCGACATTTTGGTTTCCTTGTGTTGGATCCATTCCAGTAGGAGCCTTGGAAATTTCTCACTGGGAATTCGTTAAGAAATAAAGCATGTTTTCCGAGCCTTCATAGCCTGGTGAAAGCCGAGGCAAATGTTTGGGAGAATTCGAGAGCAGATAGGAAGCGCGTACTGTAAATTCTCACAACTCGGAAAGAGTCAACGACATTGCTCACATCATTTTTGTGCTTCATAGCGCTATAAAAACACACTTGTTGACCAATCAAAACCCACGTACTATCCAAATTATTATTAAACACTCTATGGCCATAGTACAGCGGCCGGGATTATCTTATGAAAATGGATGATAGTCTGTTCTGCACCTTTTCTTACCATTGAATACAAGATCTTCCCATCGAATCTTTAAGATTTTCACGCAACAGGCATTAGTTATGGAGTGCGTCAAGACGTTTTGGTGACGTTGTTTTAAGGTCAAAGCATCGCAACCATAAAGAAAAGAGGGGAGAACTTCGCGCTCAAAAATTTTAAACTTTGTTCTGAGCGATACCCTTTTATTGTTTCATAAATCGTTCAACGTATTAAATAAGGTGGACCCTATTCCATTTGGAATACCGATGTCCCTGTCAAGAGAGTCATCCCTAGAAATAACAGAACCAAGGTATCGAAAGAAGTTCACTTGTATGTATTAAAAAAATAACTGTTGATATGACTGAAAAAATGGGATTAATCAAATTATCGAATCTTCTTATTTAAGCATGTTGGACGAATTCCTCGTGTGGGAGAAGAAGTGGATGTTTTGTCCCTAGTACCCTAAGAATAAGTTTTCCATCAGCTATCTCGTGTTCCAGGTTCTGAATACGGGGCTCCTCCATAAAAAGCATTTTTCTTTATTTGGAGATGAACATACAAAAAACAACGTTAGCGCTTGTACGAATGGCACCCCATTTCTCGATACGATTGATAAAAAATCTATGTATGGAACAACAACATTGTTTTTTGGACTTTTAAGACACCGAAATCTTTTGAAAAACTGTATTCATAGAGGAAAAACGTTTATCATTTAGTTTGCTTAAAAAACCATTTCAAGTCTTACACTCAAATCATATTGATTTTAGTTCATTCGCTACCCATAATTGTTGGCCTATGAAGCACAATTTACACAAAGACGTCATCAAGGATTCGCCTTAATGGGTGAATGTGATGACGCCTTTAACTAACTTTATACACACCTGGATAACACCTTGGCCTGTTGTCATTCACATTCTCCACTATAACTGTAACCTGGTAAACCCAATGAAAAAGCTTTTTATTTAACTCTCGATCTTGCAATTGGGGGTAGCCGCAGAGCATGGGGGATGCTTGGGGGCTATGGCCCCCACAAATCAAAAATTAGGAGGATTAAGCCTCCCTCCTCTCCCCCAGGCTTCATTACCAAAACTTGCAAATGCAGGATAAAATCAGTTGGAAAATGGCCGAAAAACATGCCCCAGTAGGTATCTAAATATTGTTGATCCTGATTCTTTTTCCAAAAAACTAGATAGAAGCGGCGACCACTGAAATTACTAATATGCTAAAAACAATAAAAAAGACCACAAATGTTTTACTTTTAGAATGTTAGTAGTGTTAACAGAGTGTTAATAGTAGTGTGTTAAAACATTTGTTTTAAACAAAAGTATGTACTTGACTTTAATTTGAGAAATATGACCCCACCTTACTTTTATGATTTTAGACAGCGAAACTGTTTGAACAATGCTTTGAAATTAAATAAAAATGGTAAATTTGATGATGTATAAACACTTACATTAACAGATGAGTTTAGCAAGGTATTGTTTTTGTCCTCTGCCATCACCTGCAAATAAAAGGTTAATTTGCTTAGCACCAAGGCTCGGACAAACGGACATAAGTAAATAACTCTCTTGTACTATCATAAACGTTACTGTTGGACCGTAAACATTGCCGAGGGCTCTGACTATTTCAAAGGTGACCTAATACCACATATTAAAACCCACTTTACACTATAAAAAACGGATAGGCAAGAATGAATGTTGGCAAGGGTAATTTTAACAATTTGAAGAAGCAAGGACGGTTAAAAAAGGACAACGTCAGGACATTGCCCTAAGACTCAAAATGAATTGACAAGGTAATCGCAGTTTACACAGCCGAATTCTTCCTTGTCTCGATGGAATTCAATTTATACCCTTGCCAAAATTTATCCATGCCTAGCCGTTTTTTCTTTCTGTATTGTAAATTAAATGGGGTTAAAAGCATGCAGGAATGTAAAAAAAATTAAGCATTTGATCACCGATACAAGGGCCAACAAAGTAAAAACGGAGGTTTTAAGTAAAGGTTTAAAAATGATATTTTTAACTTTTACCATAACTCATTTCAATTATAGTTTCATCTAAACTAATTCAAAAATTCATACACAAAAGTTGTAGTTAATATGTCAATGTAAATGGATAAAAACTGCAGAACTGTAGAGCTACCAGCCTTGGCCGAGACTTACAAGGTGATGCAAATCTTTCGGTATCATGTTTTTGACAGAGGAAATTCTCAAGCTAAACTAAGGATTTTACATTTCAAATTGATTATAAAAGAAATTGTTATGTATGCTTACAACAAGCTGAAAAATCTTGTCTGTATCTGGAGGATCGTAGTTCACTTCAGAGCGAAGGTAAATTATTCCGGTGCAGCTGTCAATAAGAAAATTCAGGGCGTCATTTCCCTTTACAATGGAATAACTGATGTCCTGTTCAACGTCTGGATCCTTTGCTTTAACTTGTAGAACCTTGGAGCCGACTGTAGCATTCTCAAAGATTTCCACGGAGTATGACACATTTTCAAACGCTGGGCTGTTATCGTTGTAATCCTGTAACAAAACACAAACATAGTTTATAAATGTAAAACACGCCCTAGAAGTTAATACTTTAATATTTGAAGTCGTTAAGTAAAAAGAGTGTAAAACGGTCATGGAACATTTTGATTGAGTTACTAGTATCACTAATCGTATGGAGTGTAAATTCATTAAGTATTTGCTGATTCTATTATTCCATTTCTGACCAAATAGTTATGTGATACGATAACAGTTATTATATCTATTGGTCTCATTGGTCCGGACACTAAGTTAATAACCTTTATATCATCTTTAGTTTGGTTTATTAACTTGTCGTTTATTTTCCTCGTGCAAAGGAGGATCCAGTCTAGTGCAACCAGTTTCTAGAAGCTAGTCAAACATTTAATGAAAACCAACTTCTAATGTGATGTTACTCTTTTAAAGTTTTCATTATTTGTTACGCAGTTATCCTTTATGATCTAGAGTCATCTTTCTTTCTAAAAGACAGATATGGTTCTTCTAGATGTTTTATGGGGTTATTTTGACAAAATCGTACACTGTTCTTCATTTACGGTTTCTTTTATAACTCCTAGTGGCGCCAGTGCATCCGTTGATCAAAACAACCCACTATTGTGTAAAGTGCACTTTCTATAGTATCAGTTTATGTGACATTGGCGAAATCCAGCTAGATCCTCCCCCGCTGATGGTATTATTGTTTCCAGTTGTTCTTGAGAAGCAGTGCTTGTCTGAAACATGATTCCTCTTCAATTTTTGGAATAGTATATAATTTTTAAGTGCAGGAAAAAAACACACAAAACAAAATTGATACGATTTTGATGATGAAGAGATAAAGTTTAATAAGACTCCCGTACATTTACAAGTACTTCCAGTGTTGTCGTATCGCTATAGTTTCCAAGCACATTTACAACTTTTATTAGCAAAATGAACTTGCTTCTCGTCTCTCTGTCTAATGTCTTGTTAAGGTAAACTGTTCCATTATTAGGTTCAATACTGAAGTGTCCCTCGTTGCTGCTGCCTTTGATTGAATACCGAAGGACTGCGTTGTGGCCTTCATCTCTGTCAGTTGCCTAGGGAAGAAAAAGATATAGATGTCGAGCGTAAGTTATGCGTAATCATGCTCGTACGTTAAACAACCAAAATTGAAATCAAAGTTCTCGTCGATTAAATTTGAATTTGCGTATTGGTCTTTCGAACTAACTTTTAATCAGGAATTCTGCTTTGATATCATTCCTCATGAAGCAAAATACATCATCCACATAATAGAAATAATAATAATAATAATAATAATAATAATAATAATGATGATGATAATGATGACGACCATAATATTACCTTAATATTATAGTTTTCCCAAAATGGCTGATCAGTTTTCATTGTTTAAAAAGCTCTCGTACCCCAGTTAAAATTAATAACAGTTAAACGGTATACCAGTTTTAACAAAGCGAGATAAATTTTAAACTTTGATCACCAAGTCAAATTCATGCAGTGAATGAAATGGGATTTGAACCAGCTTTTCAAAGCACCTAGCAACGTTGCATTTTCCTATTACACATGGATATACTGAAAATGAATGAGACAGTCACATTAATCATAATAATGCACAAGCATTTGAGTACCTTAATTGATGCCACTATGGTGTTTATATTTGCATTCTCCACTATAGAAGCTTTGTACAACTGGCTGTAAAACTGCGGTGGATTATCATTCAAGTCAGTAACTGTAACTCTCACAAAACTGATTGATGACCTGCAAAAAAAATGTCTGTTTTTCGTTCTCTGTTTTCTTTTCTTTCAGAAATTGTTCGCACTTACCCTATTAAAATTAATAAATGGGACGCAGCACCTTAACTCATTTTTATTCAATTACTTCTTAATATTTTACTAGCTTTAAATAAATAAATCGATTTCTGGAATTTTGAATCTTAATTTTAAAGACTTAAAGAAGAAGTTTCGCCCAAAACCATCGGTTTTCATCAGAGAAGTTGGTCACGTGGCAGTTCGCTGTCATGTGACAAACTTCGAGGAACGGAGGAAGAGGGCCCGGTCAGAAGTGAGTGATAGCGAGAACTGAAGCCCCCCTTTTCTGTTCAGAGTTGAGTCCTCCACCCTTTCCCATATCGCTTCCTTTATCCCCCTTCTTCGCCAATCTCGTTCTTTATCAGGATCTTGACTCCTCTTGAATCAAACACGTAGCCCGAGTCCTTCAGATGACAATATACTGCTGAATTTGGAGCAGGATTGGAGTTCGAACAACTTCACTGATGAAGATCGATGGTTTCTTTAGTTCTTTAAAATTAAAATTCAAAATTCCAGAAATCTATTGATTTATTTATTCCTACAACTGAATCTGGATGAATGACAATATTCACTTTCATTTTACTCGCTTTGATAACCGCCAAATTTAATTTTAATCCATTTTGTCTACATAAATCATTATTATGAAACGGGACGCTCATCTTAACTCACCTTAATTCAATTAGTCCTTAGACAATATTATTATGAAAGCACGGAATAATTGAGCATGAAAGATTTTTTGTCAACTGAAAGAATATAAAAGTCGTACATTTTTCCAAAACAAAATTGGTAATAATAAAAAGCGAAAACAAAATTTGCACTCAGCTAACGTTGTTACAATTTACAATAATATTACGATTATGAAATGATTGCCAACAAAGCTCACAAAAGGAAGACTCGAATAAGAGGATTAAAAAATAAACAATCAGAAACACAAGGATATAAATAAGAAAGGCGAAAGCACGAACAAGTCAAAATATAATTATGTAGAATCAATACCAACAACATTGCAATTGCATTAGTAGAGCTAAATAACAGAAAAGAGAAAGAGTAAGAACAGTCGGACAAAAAACAGTAACGCAAAGAACATTGTTAATAAAGACTAAGAGCGCGCAGCATTAAGAACAACCAGAACAAGGAAACGAAATGTGTTTCAGCACAAAGCTGAAAGTTTTGATCATTGCCGTAAGTGGCGTAGGGAGTTGATGTTTCTAGCATTAGATCCACACGCCGCCAGAAGGACTCACGCTCGAAATGTCAGCATCTTATATTGCACCTACAGAGGCACTTTTTTAAAAGTATTCATTACGTTAAGAAAATACATTAAGAATTCTTTGAATGCTTGTGATCTCACAATAGGAAGTATAATGCTACAAAAAAACCTCTTATGCAGACCAGCTGCTCCATCAGTTGCCCTAACGATCAGTGAATAAGCCGTTATATTTTCTCTATCCAATAATGCAGTGGTTGATATTGTTCCAGTCAATGGATCAATAGCGAATGGTTGTGATAGATTACTTCCATCAGATACCACTTCATAAGTGACAACTTGATTCGTACCGGAATCAGAATCGCTTGCGCTTACCTGGAAGAAGGAACATAAAACATTTTTCAGCTATGGGAAAAAAAAGTGATTAGTACAAAATTAAAACTAGGACGCTACGCAAAATGGTTGGAGCAGTTGTAAGATCTATGCTTTCCGACCACAAGGTCCCCAGTCCGATCCCAGCTCTGCCGAGATTTAAATATTTGAATGACCTTCTTTTCCGCTTAAGCTAACTCAGTTTTCCATCCTTCCAGGGTAGGTAAATGAGTACCAACGTCTGCTGGGAGCTAACCTGCGGTGGATTAGTGTCCCATCCAGGGGGAGTCAAAGACTCTCATCCGCTTAACACTATAGAAACCGAAGATAAGCGCCGGCTTCATGGGCCACTTGGATCGTAAAGGATTTAGCTTCCTTTAATGCGAAATGAGCTAATCCAACATTTAAATGCCCTTTGAAACTGTAATTCAATCCTCATCAAGCGCTATCTACGACAGGAATGCTAACCAGCATAGTTGTACATTTTGTACACTGTCTGCTGCCCTCTTCTTTTCATAACAAGTATTGTTGTACTCTAACTCTTGATGCCGTTTCCACCCTTCCACCTCTGACTTCTTCAAGCAAGAGAAGTTTAATTGTATCTTCAGAAAGTAATTTGGAGAGTTTTCCACTGCTTCTGACGAGAAATTATTCAAACTCTATTGAACTAAGACAATGGTCTATGAATTAAAGGGAAAAAAATTTGAATTTTCTGATACCTGATTCTAGTCCAATTACCTTTTTCAATTCTAGACAAAATATCATTAGTCGTAAAGTTTGTTTCTGGAGCTCTGCTACTTTTTTCATTCTAAAAAATACCAACAAGGGAAATATGGACTTTCTTTTGATATTGAATAATAAAAGAAAACCGATCAGTAATATTCGCAGTGAAGTCTTCCCTTACATTTATGTCAGCATCTTTATTATACGTTAACTTCAATTGTTAGAAAACCTAGAGCAATGACACAGAAAACCATAATTTTACCTATTCAAATAGAAAATGAAAAGCTACGAAGGATTTATTTAATACATTATGAATATATAGCTAATAAAAACTACAAAGCTTCAAAAGAGTTACTGCTTTTAATCACCTGCTAAAGACTCTTAAATTGAACTTAAAAGCTTATTTAAAAGCATAAATAGCACATCCCTGCTGGTTATAAAAAAGAAAATACTTAGGCAGCTTTACTTGATTATTAAGTGTGTAGAGCTCCAGTCTGTTTATTGGATCGATGCCGCGACATCTGTCTACAGCGGCTCGTTATTATCTGTAGTAGATTAAAGGGATAGTGCCACTTTGACGTCGCTTATTTTTGGTGTCTTTAGTTATTTAGTAGAAGTATCAATGTTGTTCCTGTGCTTATGAATCTCTCTTTAACAATTCTAAAAGTAATGCGCATTTAATGTACTAGAATTTATAAGTATTAATTAACAACTGTCCCCCAAAGGGGAGGTGAACAGTGGTGGATATATACCGTGAAGCGTCGAGGTATATATCTAGCGCTAGGCACCCACCCTGAGGGGATAGTTGTTTTAGTATTTACCAAAATAATGGGATAAAAATGCACTTTATTTTCAAAGAAACAATACAATGTATTTAAACCTTTTTTCTACTTTTAGCATGCACGCGCGCTTTCTGTTGTTTTGACTTCCGCCTCAAAATCAACAATGGGAGCCAATCAGAGCTCGTGAAAATGGATATCGGTTGCTTTAGTAAATACTAACTGCTAATATTGATGAGGCCCCTTACGTTTATTACAAATGCACCAGCAGGTAGATTTTCAGCAACAGAAGCAGTGTACAAGGTATGACTAAACACTGGGTTGTTGTCGTTGACGTCCAATATATGTAATGTTACAGACGCATTAGACTGGTAGCTCTGGTTTGTCAGCATCTCCTCGGCAAATACCTTAAAAGCATAAAATAATGTATGAATCAAAAACTACACAGGAAAACAAGAATTAGTACGCCGTATTTTGTTCTTGAGATATACTATTATACTATTATGATTATACTGTTAAATTTTTGAACTTATTTATCTTAAAATTTTAGCAATTAGTTAGCTAGAAAAGCTTCTAGTTGTGGGATACACTGTAATAAACCTTTATTATTATTACTAGTAATAGCTATTGCTAAGCGCCAACGAGCAAAACAAAAGC
>ERZ1740055.241-NODE-241-length-12875-cov-7.148752_pt1 | contig 12875 bp, 7 predicted proteins | sample MGYA00581747_ERZ1740055 | MGnify/ENA primary metagenome ERZ1740055 (study PRJEB43018, sample SAMN04849739) | marine metagenome | isolation source: floating plastic debris | place: Pacific Ocean | collected 2008-08-28 | study: EMG produced TPA metagenomics assembly...
TCTCCGCTTAACGTTCCGACAACAATTCATAGTTGACTTACATCGAACACTGTGACCTTAATGTAGCAGATCCCTTTGCCTATTATGAACTTGTGGATGTATTCAAAATTACGTTTCTATCTAAAAAGCGTACTGAATTGATCAATTTATCAATAATTGAACTGAGCACCGGCCCTCCCCTGGGATCCCCTTTTATCTCCCCTGCCCTTTTAAGCGGGCCATATATCGATTTTAGAACGACCCTTTACAAAACATTGATGATATCATTATTCCGAGGTATCATTCTCGGTGGCATTTTATGCAGTTAACAAACAGTCAGTACCGTGAAAGTTGTAATGGAGTCGAAACCAATTGTAGAATTGCAGTCAATTTAGGTATCCTGCTGATGAACAGTAACTGTTTTGGCTGCCATTTTTTTTTCAGCAGCATTCTAATTCTAGTTATGTCTGTTCAGATATCGATCTATATTGTATAGAGTGCCTCTCAGTAAAGCTTTTTTTTTCTATAAAATAGATGTTTGCAGCCAATTTAACAAAAAAAAAATTTTGGCGTTTTAGTTCAAATGATTCATGTTGTATCTACTTATACTTGTAGCTTTGCTAAAAAAAAAGTGGTTATTTTTGTTTTTAAAATTTCTTTCTGTGTATTGTTCACTTCCGTAACTAAGCAGTTTAAGACATATCAAACATTTTATTTTTGGATTTCAAGCTTTTGTAAGCTGTCCTTTTTTTCTTTAAATACCGAACGTGTTCCACTTCCAAATAATTTATAGGTGGCAGGAAATTAGTGTGTTAGTAATATTACGTAAAGGAATTTGCAATTTCAGTCCAGGCTATACAGTTACAAACAAAAAGAAATTGGCTAAAGTCACTTAAGAATGCTGGGAGGGGTCAATTATCCCTAGGGACTTTTCAATTACTTAGCTGTCAAATAGTTTAGAGATGAGGCCAGTTTTTGTGCAAAGTATATAAATCTCTGTGTGTTGTTTCCACTGGACTCTACAAACTTATAATTTAATCTTAATAGGTACGCTGTTAGTGAAAAGCAAGTTTCATTCGTTTGAAGTTTATCTGATTTGAATGGTTTGGCTAACGCTCGTTGATATCATCGCTAAACTTGGATCTCGATTTGGTATTCATTTTGAAATATTTTATATTGTTTCCTTGCCCACTCAGGCGAAATAAATACGAAAGCTTGTTGATTGCATCCTTTGTGTGAAAATGATTGACATGTGCTAATAAGTCTGCTCTCCCACGCCAGCGAGTAGCGGTCGCCAAACCCGTGTCACTTCACATTGAGTTTGGCAAGGATTCTTTTTATATTTTCTTAGATTTTGGACAACGTCAAGCTCAACGTCCTGGAGAAACAAATTATAAGTGATTTTAATTCTTAAGGTAAGTTGAATTGTTGTTCAAAATGCCGTGAAAAGGTTGTAAAGCGTTTTTCAAGTAATGTATACAATTTAAACGTCGCCATGTTTTCGTTTGCGAACCTGAAAGACTTCTTTGTATTGATAATGCAAAGAACGCTGTGAGTTCCATACACATCTGTATTTTCTACAGCAGCATTGTTTGAATATCACTGGATTCGTGAGAAAATCGCTCAAATACTTCTACGAGTAGATTTTAAGAAGGAACAGTTACGCAAGTTTTGCTGGTAACGTGAAAAATGGACTTAAAGTGTGACAAGACCTCAGAAAACATTCTGACCCGATATCTTTTTTCGCGGCGTAATTCTGTTTGTTTCCAAGGTTAACGTTGTTGCTTTTTTGGTTTCAAAAACTATATTGGCTGACTTTTCTGAAATTGTTAAATGTTGTGTAAAACATGCTATAAGCATAAATTTGTGGACATCAATGCGAAGTAATGAATTTTTGAGCGAGGGTTTCTGTCGTCAACTGTATTTTAGTTACGTAAAATATGTATTTGTCCAATAAACACTTTTAAACTATTGTGAGTGCTTTGCGTCGGATTTCTCTTTGAGTGTTATTGTGGAAAATTGTATCCAGAATTTAAGAAGTTGACGGAAACACTCTTTGAAATTTTGGTGCTGGTGTAAACCTGATTTCCTCCGTTAAAAAGTTGTTGCTTTGTGGTGAAATTCATTTGCATGTCGTGGTTTAGACATACTTATGTCTCTGTTCTCTCTCCATTTTACGTCACATGGATGTTGATACAACGAAGTTTGAAAAGTGTAAAAGCTTTTTTTTTTTCGGCATTACAAGGCTTTTCTGTACCTTTTTAATGAACAATTTCCAAAGTTTTTGCAGTTTTACCGTTGTCACAGAAGATAGGCAAAACATGGCGGACAAACATTATAACAGTTCCATACAAAATTTGGTCATTTTACGAGTTTGTAGCTTGCAAGAAAGCATTTACGACATCTATAACCCTAACCACTATTCATACGTTAAGAGTATTATGATAATTGCGAAAAAATTATTTTTTGAAATAAAAAGTTTGCAGTTGTTTAACTTTCGTGGTGCATTTTATATTGTTTCTAAAATTTTCGTGAGTCGGCATATTTTTACAGCCAGAAAAAATAAGCTCCATAGAAAACTCGTCTTTGCAGTTCTGGCGCAGTAGTTGGTATTGAAATTTTAACAGTTAAGCAAAAATCTAACATCTTGATGTGTTTATAACTATAAGAACCGAGGGCGATGGACTACCAAGTTAACAACGTGCATGTATATTGTAGCGGTCGTTGTTGGTTTAGTAATCTCAAGTCTTTCTTGTTGTTCTCTGTAGGTCGATCCTAAGTGATTGACGCTAAATGCTGAGTGCCGCTAAGGTAAATTTGATTTTATTTGTATAATAATTGTGGCTGTTTTCTACGTTTTCAACTGGACACTTAAGAAACCATAAAAATATGCACCCGATTTTCACAAATTGTTGATTGCCGGTGATTTCCAGTTCCAGTGATTGTTTCGTGACGTTTGCGTATTAGAAGATAGTTCTACGTCTAATAGATCCATTCATTGCTCATAAGTTCATATTTGTGTATTTAGATAAGTACCACATAATAATTTATAAAAATGATGTTGTTTTAGGTAGTGAATAATTAAGTTTTGCTCTTCAAAACCATTGCATTTGTGTATCTGTAATACATGTAAGGTCGACAATTAATATGAAATTAAATAACTGTTCTTGTGTAATGTGTCACAATTACAAAGAATGCTCTGAAACGTCTCTTGCTTCTCAATTGTTATTACTTAGTATTAAAATGTTTTTAAAAAAACTTGTGCTAGTAAGAGTTGTTTTTAATTTTTTTTTGTTTTCTTAGTTATCAGCTTCTTAAGAAAACCCAACTGACTGCTCTCGGTAAGAAAAAGAACTGTTCTTTTTTCCTTTCTAGCTAATTCTAAAGTACTATTTGTAGATAAATAGTTTGGAGATAAAATCTAGAACTGCAATACTGATTCAGAACAAAACTTGTTTTTGAAGTTGAAATTATCAAAATAAATATTGATTATTTTTGTAACAGTAAGTTTTGTACTTATAACTAAAAAGTCACACAAATTGAATTTGATTTAATTTTGTGTTAGCTGCTTGATTAACAATATTAATTTGCAAACATTTTTAATGCAGCTTTGGAGCTTTTGTTTCAATATTTTAAATAGGTGTGATAAACATTACTACGATAAACATTTATATTTATTTTAAATGGATAAAATATTGTTATTTAGAGAAATGTGCTTCCAGCTAAACTGTTATCAGCATTACAAAAATGGCCTTCTGTTCAAATTATTTTTTGGTTTCAGGTTTATTTTAATTGTTCTACATGATAATGAATGGCAAGTAATTATTGAAGCTTAGGAATATTTCACATAAGTTTAATTGATGTCAGATATAATCAACTTCAGTTTTTGGAAATGTATTAGAGATAATACAAGTTAATGATATTGGTGGTCACATTTATGATGGCTGATTTATAGTTTGATTTCTTTTTTACACTAAAGAAACATGATGGATCCAAGTGGCTCTCTTGGTATACCTGGACGAGAAATGAGCAAGGAGGCACAGACAGCAATTTGGTACCAAAGTCACAACCTGCCTGACTCTGGTATTATGAGTGGTGCTACCACCACAGCACACTCGATTAAGGGTGATGATGATGATGAGTACATGAAAACCACCACCATGAGCTATGAATGGGAGCCAGGTTTTACAAACCAGGAATATGCAGCCATGGATGAACAGTTTGTTACAAGCAGGAGGTATGTGTTAAATAGAGTTTGACATCAATTATAATTACAGCTATCATATTAAATAAATTTGGCTAGTAATTAAGGCTAAATACATTTGCATTGCAATAATAATAAAATTTATTTATTTCCTCGTGTGATAGAGAGGGCCTCACATTTTATATTTACATTAAGATTTCATACAGAGAACAGGTAAAGTTTACTTAGAGTAGAACTATTCTGGCTTGGTTACACATTGTGTAAATTATACTGGCAGCAAAACAAAATTATAGTTCATAAGGTTATCAGATGTATTGAATTTTAACACATGTTGATTTTTGATCAAACAATTAAGTTTGCATAAGAAAACATAATGGGAATGATTGTAAATTAAAGAGAATGAAAAAGAAAAAACACAGAATGAATCTCAAGTTAGCTGCTATTGAAACATAATTTTTTATAATGATATGAATGTATGGTGTCTAGTGCATGATACAGAAAATGCATGGAATGTGGTTAGTTTTTAGAGGGGAGAGGATAAAATTTTGAAATTAGGTTGAGGTCAGGCAATATAATTCTCAGCTTGGTCTCAGTTTTGGTGTACTCTGACCATTTGGCCATATTTCTGACTTTCATAATGTATGTGCAAATTATATTGTTTAGATATTATTTAATTAGATATTAGTTGTTTTCATAAACTTTTGTACTAACTGGAGTAAATCTTGTTTCAGTCAACGTATCAAGCAAGCCATGTTTCCAGAAACTATAGGAGAACGAACTGAGATACCATCCACACAGTTTGACTCCACATCTGCAACAGCTGTCCAGAGACTGGCAGAACCTTCACTGATGCTGAAGCAAGCCGTGGTGAACTTGATCAACTATCAGGTGAGAGACAGGCCAAGGAGTAGTCCAATTAAATTGTTGTCTTGTGATCTTATTTGGATGTTCAGCGATTCTAACATTCACTGGTGGTGTATCCCTCTCCATTTGAAATTACCATAAAAATTAACTGAAAAAATCTTCCCTCCTCCAAAGCCCTAAACAATGACCCTTTTTATTTAGTCTGGGCTAATTATTACTATTTCAAAAAACATTTGAATGTGCTTTTGCTCACAAAGTCAACTTTTGTTCTTGTACTGTACTTAATCATTTATGCATTGACATATCAACTTGAACTCTTTGAATATATTAATTTAGAATGGGTTTCATTAACTCATGCCGGTTATTCTCTTGGTTTGCTATACAGGATGATGCTGATTTGGCAACTCGTGCAATTCCAGAGCTGACCAAATTATTAAATGATGAAGATCAGGTGAGTTGCAATCGTTGAAAAACTTAAGTGCAGTCTTTCCAGAAGATGTCAGTCATAATGTTTGAAACAAGGACTTTGTCCTTATGTCAGTTTTATATCTTACACCTGCAGGCAGTTGTTGGTCAGGCTGCTATGATGGTTCATCAGCTCTCCAAGAAAGATGCTAGCCGGCATGCTATCATGAACTCCCCTCAAATGGTGGCTGCCCTTGTTAGAGCTATTAACAATGCTGGTGATGTGGAAACCACTCGGTGTGCTGCAGGAACTCTGCATAACTTGTCACACCACAGGTGATTCAATTTTCTAGTTGTCAGGGCTTTTGATAGGATGCTCAGGTGCAGAGTTGACCATTCAGTTAAACTGGGATTATAATGCAAAATTCCTAAAAATCCTCCAAGTCTCGGACAATATAATTAAGGTTTACGTATTTGTAATAAAATAAGATTTCTAGAATTTAACAGTAAAAGAAAAGGTTGGTGAAGAATTTTGTATTTTAAGAAGGGGCGACCAAATGTTTGTTTGGTGAAAAATTCACAGTTTGCCTGTAAAATTGCACATGATTTTCATTCATTTTCTGCACCCTGTCAGAAGCAACAAGTTGCTGTTTATTGTTTCAAGTATCAGAACATTGCAAGCAGTAAAAAACAGAGTTCTCAATTGATGGCTTTTAAAGCTTATTTAAAACACAGGATTAGATTATTAAAAAGGCTAAAGAAATTTGAAAAAGCAATGAAAATTTCTTTCTAGATGCAATCAGGCCTCCTCCTTATTATACACAAACTATAACACAAATCAGTTTGAAACCAAGTATTCCAAAACATCGTACATGGCCACAGCCACAAAAAATAAAGTGTACCACTTTCACGGTGGTTGAAGGGTTGTAGTGTACCCTATATGCACACAAAGTGTGGGTCTGCTGGGCTGGTTGGATTTTGGCCTTCTGGTGCAACATTTAGGCCAAAGTGGTCCAGTGGCTATGGCCCTTTCCTAGCACACAAGAAACCCATTTGTAGGATTGGTTATAGTAAGATATATTGGCCACTAGCTCTTGGTTTCATAGTAAATTTATCTGCAAGACATTTTCTTCCTACAGACAAGGACTGCTATCCATCTTCAAATCCGGTGGTATCCCTGCATTAGTGAAATTACTTGGTTCCCAGGTTGAGGCTGTTGTATTTTATGCCATTACAACACTTCACAACCTCCTTTTACACCAGGAAGGTGCCAAGATGGCTGTCAGGCTTGCTGGAGGTCTTCAGAAAATGGTTGCCCTTCTTGGCAGATCAAATGTCAAGTTCCTGGCCATTGTCACAGGTAAAGATTTATTCTGCAAGAAATTAGCTGTTCTCCAGTACATGTATATAATTTCAAGTTTTTGAACAAGAATTTAAAAGAAGATATTAAAATAGTTGTTGAAAAAAAAAAAAAAACAAAACCCCAATTTTTAAAACTGTCTTCCTTACTTCTTCAGTATTTGTATTCTTCACTATGAAGAAGGACCAAAAAGTGTCAGTGTTTTGTTTTCTTTTTTTCACAATGTGCAATTTGAAATATTAATAATTAATTTTTCTACAACTATTTCTTTAGAAACACTTACACAGCCTTTATTATTATTTAAGCAATAAAACATGTTCTCCATGCTTTATAGCTTGGTGATAACTAAGGCAAACATTTGAGAAAATTTGACAGCAGATCAGTGAAAACCCAACCTTTGCCAGGGTTTTAACCAGGCTATGAAGGCACAGAGAACATGTATTATTTCTTTTAAAAATTATTACTTTTTTGTTGTAAATAAAAGACAGTATATGAAGCGCACATGTATACTTTATTTTTTTTCATGAAATTGGAGACAGCCATTTATATTGCTCACATCATTATTGTGCTTTGTTGCACACTGAAAACACTTTTGTAGGCCAATCAATGCCAGTCAAATTATTTTATAAGTGATTTTGGAAGATGAAAAGCTGTTTATGCTAGGATATATGTAATAGCTAGTCCACTCTCTGTGTTGGAGTTAAATATTTCATAGTAACCCTGGCAACTCTCTCCAATCCTCGGGATTCACCTTTTATCTTTTCAAAAATTCTAGTGACATAATTATGTGCATATGATGTTCTTTAATTCTATTCCAAGTGATAGAAAAACATTTCTAAGACAAGTTTCTAATTGGAAAAAAAGTAAAATGAGTGGTTAAAATGGTAGTAATGAACTGGTTATATTTTCAGATTGCCTGCATGTTTTGGCATATGGTAATCAAGAGAGCAAGTTGATTATTCTTGCATCTGGTGGACCTGCTGAGCTGGTGCGAATTATGAGAAGTTACACTTACGAAAAACTCCTCTTTACAACGAGTCGAGTGCTGAAGGTTCTCTCTGTTGATACAGACAATAAGCAAGCAATTGTAGAGGTAAGTTATGTCATTTCTTTAATCTTCTGGGCCCAGTTGTTCAAATCCCGATTAGTGCTAACCCAGAGTTAAATATTTAACCCATGATTTTGTTCCCAACCTTTCAGAGACGGTCTGTAAATTTGTTATTAACAAGTTTTTTCCATGGAAAATCTTTACAGTATTTTATAAGAACTGTAATCTTTTCCTTAGAGAGCAAATTCTGCCGTAATTTTTGCTTAACCCAGGATTAAATTTTTAAAATCAACCTTTGAATAACCTAGCCCTGGAGTTGAAAAAATTGCATCTTTTCCCTTTTTGTTAAACCTTTAGCATTCAGAAGTAAAAACTTTCATTTGCTTTTAGGCTGGTGGAATGCAAGCTCTTGCAATGCATTTAGGCCACCAAAGCAACAGACTGGTACAGAATTGTCTGTGGACATTGCGCAACTTGTCTGATGCAGCAACAAAGGAGAGTGGCCTTGACAACTTGCTGCAGATGCTAGTTCAGTTGCTATCATCAAATGATATTCAAGTGGTCACTTGTTCAGCCGGCATTCTATCCAACTTGACCTGTAACAATCCCCGCAACAAACAACTTGTTTGTAGGTTTGGTGGAATTGAAGCTTTGGTGAGGACTTGTCTTCAAGCTGGAGATCGAGAGGAAATCACTGAACCAGCGGTATGCGTTTTGCCTTTTGGAAATAATAAACTAAAGTTTTAAATCAAAGTTATTCTAACTAGATACTATTATTTTATGTTTGAGTATTGTATATATATTAACAAAAATGAACACGTTTGGAGATCTATGTGAGAATCAGTCTCAAAAGTTGCGGAGAGTTTCAAAAAACATAATTTTCAGGAGCAGTAGTGAAAGTAAAGAACAAACATATGTCTATCTATGTTAGGTTTCAAATTCTCCAATATTCTCTCCAAGTATGTGGTCCATGAACTTTGCAGAATTACTTTCAAGCCCCAAATTACAAGTTGTGCCCTCATTTTCTTAGTGTTTTTTCATTTTAAATGACCTCAAGGCCCCGAGTTGGAACCACAGTTTTGCTAAGATTTGATCATTTGTGTGACCTTTTAGTTTTCGTCACTTGACTAAACTTTTCTGGATGACAAGGTTAATAAATTTAGTGCCAGCTTTAGCTGGAGGCATAACTGCAGTGGATTAATGTCCAGGCCAGGTAGAGTCTTGACGGCTCCGCTTTCAGTCAGAGTTAATTATCAGCACCAGTGAGCCATTAGTGCTTCTGAAATGGTTGTATAATAAAAGTTAGTCTCATCTTATTCTCTTTAAATGTTCACCTAGGTGTGTGGTTTACGCCACTTGACCAGTCGTCATCCAGATTCTGAAGCTGCCCAGAATGCAGTGCGTATCCACTATGGCCTCCCAGTCCTGGTAAAACTGCTGCACCCACCCTCTCATTGGCCTCTCATCAAGGCTGTTATTGGCCTGATGAGAAACCTGGCTTTGTGCCCTGCCAATCATGGACCAATAAGAGAGCACGGTTTCCTGCCACGTCTGGTACAGCTTTTGATGCGTGCACATCAAGACGTTCAGCGGCGTCCAGGAGGACAAAGTGTTGCCATGGATGGAGTACGAATGGAGGACATTGTTGAAGGAACTGTGGGTGCATTGCACATTCTTGCCAGAGAAGCTCATAACAGAGCCGTTATCAGAAGTCTACATTGTGTTCCGATCTTTGTACAGGTAGACATTTAGTTATTCAGTTGTTTATTATTCGTTGTTTCCCAACGGCATCACTTAAACAATGCCTATTGTCCAAGCAGCGCTGGCACATAGTAAAGTCGAAGACGAACAATCAACAAGCCAGCCAAACCTGAGCATCCTCATGTAGAGCGAAAACGTTGTTTTACTCATAACTGTGTTTTAATGCCTTATTATGAATTATTTTATCCCAATGGAGAATCATATCTTTAAAAAAAATTTTTTTTTTTCAGTTTAGTAAAGTACCTTTTGCCCTTTGTAATTACGCTGAATATCAACATTTCAATTTAAGGTTTGATCACGGGAATCCGACGGCACGATCTTTAAACGTACTATCGCCAACATCTGGTAACACTGAGAAAAAACGTTTACATTGCATTGTTTCTTTGAACATAAAGTTAATTTTTATCCCATTATTTTGATAAATACTAAAACGTTTATTATATTGCTCATCCCTGTGAAAGGAGAGATTATTTAAATGATGCAATTGTTACCTCAACAGCTTCTGTATTCACCAATTGAGAATATCCAGCGAGTAGCTGCAGGGGTTTTGTGTGAATTGGCCCAGGACAAGGAAGGAGCAGAGTTGATTGAAAAAGAAAATGCAGCAACCCCCCTGACGGAACTTCTTCACTCGAGAAACGAGGGTATAGCTGCGTATGCCGCGGCAGTACTGTTCCGTATGTCCGAAGACAAATCCCAAGACTACAAAAAGCGTCTGTCTGTGGAACTAACCAGTTCTCTGTTCCGTGACGATATGCCGTGGCCCGAGGTTTGTGTGAATCTGTTACTTCTTTAATTTACCCCTGTTTTTTCATTCACGTATAGTTTTAATTTACCCGTTTCTTTATTCACGTATAGTTTTTTTTTGACCGCATGGATGACGTCATCCTTGAGATTTAGGAGTGATGCCAATTCACTCGGACACTCACATTAATTTTGATAGATAAATTAATTTATTCATCAAGTTTACAAAGCTCATCACATCCCGATTCTTCCCTCATATAAACTCTTTCGCGCGCTGGTTATTTATAGTCCAATATTCTGATTGCGTAAGCATGTGGGACTCTAAGGAGAGCATCACATCCGTCCATGAGGTGGTTCGTAGAACATTTGATTATTTGATCTGGCCGTGAGTCACTCATTTTCACAGGAGGTAAAACTTAACTTTTGTAAAACAAGAATCCAGACGCTCTCTTTCTCTTTTCTGATCCCTCCTGGATGGTACAGTTGGTAAGGTGCTCGTCCTATTTGCTCCATGATCAGGTTTGCATCCTGGTTAAGCCTTAGCCTTGTTTCCTGATAATCGTCTTACGTCATCAGGATTGCTCCAATCTGGGAAATCGTTCAGATGACCCAAGCGTCAATAAGGATACACTTCCTCGACAATTCAAACGATCAAAGCGATCGTATACTTTAAATTCTGTCGCGACGAATAACGACAAAGCTATTGCGTGCGTTTACATAAGAATTGGGTGGGCGTGGTTGGCGCAGTTGGTAAGTCTCTGCTTTTAGCTACAAGGTCCCCAGTTCGATTCCCGGCTCTACCGAGATTTGAATTTTTGTGCGACCTCGTTTTTGCCTAAGCTAACTCAGCTTTCCATCCTTCCGGGGTTGGTAAATGAGTACCAGCATCTGTTGGGAGTTAACCTGTGATAGATTAGTGTCCCGTCCAGGGGGGGTCATTCTCTCATCCACTTAACAGAAGCCGAAGATAAGCGCCGGCTCGCAAAGGATTTAGCTTAGCTTAGATGTACAGTACAATCCCCTTTGACCGTGAACGTATTAGACGTTTTGGTAGATTTCTTGTGTACTTATTTTTTTGTCGTCGTTTCAGGCAATGGAAGCAGATTTTACGGACCCCAATTTTGGCTTGCATTCTGGTGGCTACAACTACCAGCAGGAAAACTTGATGGACTACAGTCACAATGCAGCTGATTACCACCCAGGTCAATATGACATGAGCATGGACCCTAACCAACTCCCCCCTGGACACCAACCCGGCCCAGGTGGTTGGTATGACACGGATCTGTGATCTGTCTGCTGAATGCAAGCATGTCAGCCTTTGACGGCCAAACATTGGAGACGAGCCTCATGATGAAACAGTCGTACGACTGTTTTGTTGCGGCCTCTTAAGTGTCGCTAGTTTTTACTGTTAAGCTTTTACATTGATCGGTGACGTTTCTATCATATTAAGGCTGAATTAGTCTGTAGGCTTAACAAAGGTTAGAGACGAAAGGTTCTTTTATTTCCACACTAAAATGTGTTTAGATATAAATGGGAAGCGAGCTTATCTTGTACAGCGCTATATAACATGTTAGCTCCGTTTTGGATTTTACAATGGCATTGAAAGTTTCGTTTTGTTGTTACTGAAAATATTTACAGCGTGAAAAATAGGTTCACCAGGAAAAACGGAGAATTTCTGTTCTTTTGCCTTAATTTAGATATGCTATGTATAGTTAGTGTCGAGGTCGTCCTTATCACGATGTATTTTAGCTAATAAAATTTGTATATGGCTGTTGCATTGTTAACATGTTATATTCTTTATCTCAGTTATGTGTGATGTAATTATGACGATGTAACGTCTAAGTAGCGATAATGATTATAGATACACATGCTGAAGCTGAGCTCTAAGATTTATAGTGAATATTTGTCCCGACCGTATTATTTTTAACGGACTGAATAAATGATTAAAATCTTAACTGGCTGTAGACTCGTGAATGGGTTGCACTGATCTTCGGAATGCTTCTCTATTTATTATATATAGATGTTCGAAACTCAGATGTCGTCACGTTGGCACTGCAGAGACGCAAAAACAATGTTTTCTATTTAAATACATTTTTACCTCTTCCCTGAAAATGTTGTACAAGCAGCTCTACATATTATATTGCCCCGTAAAACGTTTTTTGTATGTAAAAAACGCATTCGCTTGAAAATTCGAAGAGGCCTCTGTGCAGGATCAAGGGAGAGAGGAATTGGGGCGGGAAGGGCCCCAATCTCTCTCTCCCTTGATCCCGTGTAGACAACCTGTTCGTGAGTTACCGATTCTCCACCAAAAATTATCTGCGAAGTTTAATAAAACTGTTGAAGTAGTGTCAAGAGCTGACTTGTCGAGAGTTTGACTTTCGTAAGAGAAAGCCGAGATAAAACCTGGTAAATCGATTTTGCGACAAATACTCGTATCATGCTTTTGATTACTCTCTTTAAATTAAAAAATTGTTTTATAAAAATATTTCGGTGCTACCCCAAGGTAACTA
>ERZ1740055.242-NODE-242-length-12865-cov-7.407884_pt1 | contig 12865 bp, 9 predicted proteins | sample MGYA00581747_ERZ1740055 | MGnify/ENA primary metagenome ERZ1740055 (study PRJEB43018, sample SAMN04849739) | marine metagenome | isolation source: floating plastic debris | place: Pacific Ocean | collected 2008-08-28 | study: EMG produced TPA metagenomics assembly...
TTCAATTTTAACTAACTAAAGTGCCCTTTTCTGGCTTTTTGAGTCAGTCAGACATCCTACAGTTTGCTTTTATTAAAAATATATACATATCTTTTTTTTATTATTATTGTCAAAATTCTGACCGATTTCCGTAAAATGGTGAAAACCGGTGTGGATCTGCACTTGCCCCTCCTGATAATCATTGCATAGTCCCAAATGAAGATTCCAGTTGAGAGATTGCTTTTGTTGTAGTCTTGTGGCTTGCCACTTGTGTGTGATTAATCTTAGCTCATTGTCATTGTAAAATTTTGCCTCATTTCTGTCAGTGAACAAACTTGTAACAAAGTTTTGTTTTAGTTTTTCCAATATGCTATCAAAAGCATTTTGATGATGGAACCTTCTCAATTTATGTTGAGAAAAGGTTTCATATTTTTTCACTTTGTTTTTAGGTTAGATACGTTAGGAAAATACTGATTCATCCGTAAACAGGAACATTACAGAAATTAACTGTTGTTCTTTTTCAAGTTGATATGCTAGAAGTATTTTTAATTATCTCACAAATCTCATCTTGTTGATGCAGAATCTACATAAAACAATCAAAGGGGAAGGTGAAAGAACAGTGGAAGAGGTGGCTCAGATTGTTGGATTTAAGATGCCAACGCTATATCAGGACTCGGATAACCATGAAAAGAAATGATTCTAAAACGTTCTGGTCAGTGAGAAGCTTTGCATAATGCTGCTCTTGTGTTATGGAAAAAGAGGAAAGAGCTTTGACGAAATAATTTTTAATCCTGGAAATCTTGAACAAAAGTGAAAAGAAGACCTTCGAGCATTAAAACCACAAATATACTTCATAAGAGACTTGAAATCGTAAAAGAGGTACTGATTTCTCAGAATACTAGTTTACTATTAAGTGTACGTACAAATGACTATAATTATATTCAGTAGAAGTTTTGCTTTAATTGAAAAATGAAAAATGAAAACTCCGTTGAAAAATTGAAAAATGCAAAATCCGTTTTTGTGATATGATTTCGTTTTCTATTTTCATGAAAACGTTTAAATAATGTTTCTCTATGTTTGAGAGCTATCTGTCTTCCACGGTACTGATTGACTGATAGCTTTTGACCCCCCAAAAAAAGGTTTCTAAAATGAAATCTTGTAAACTGACTCTAAGAAGAGCAAGATAAAATTCAATGGGTTTTTGTTAGCTGGTTAAGGCGTCATTCATGTGTTGTCCATGTGCATTTAAAATGGCCTGACCAAATATTTACCTCGGCTTTCGGCACCTCTATGCCTGCATAGTGCGGCACCATTTTAAAGTTGAAAAGGAAATTGTTGTCGTTCACAGGCGTGGCAGTTCGGTGGATGACGCATTCAAGGTCAGACACAGTGACTGTACTGAAACTTTGTTCTTCTGTTATCTTGCTTTATACACCTGTCAGTTTTATGACAAACTGCCTTAGGGAAACGTCAACTTTGACTGTTTACGATGTTAAGCTTGTAAATTTAGTTTTTGAAAAATATTTTAAATACCTTCCTCTAGATATGTTGGTTATAAGTGTGACATGATGACAGTGCATAAATAAGTCATCAGTTTTTAAAAAAAGTCTTTCTTAATCTAATAAGTCGTGTAACAATACTCGCGTGATAAAAAAATTGGTATGTAATAGCCACTTAACAACTATCTCGGTCTATTTACGTTTTGGCATGTAGTGATATCTACTTGAGAATTCTGCGGTTTTTTCCTGTATGACTTGACATGTAAACACTCCTATCTGAAAAATTCTGCTTTATCTACGCATGTGCACATGTGTTGACCTGCCCTGCCATCTGTCTGATGTTTTTCATTTACCGTTTCTGCTAATTTAGATTATAAGTTGAAAGTATATTAAAGACAATTCACTTAAAAATATAAACCGTTTGTAGTTGTAAAACATTTGCACTACAAAAGTTTTTTTTTTTCAAATTCTTGTTGTTGCACTAGTTGTTATGTATTGGAAAAACCGAACTACAAGTACAATGAGAAATTAGAATTCAAAGCCAAAATTTGACTTAGTAGATAAATAAACAGGTCTTTGAATGTCAATGAACAGTAAAATCGCGCACATTAATGCATGCTCTGACAATTTATGACACTTGTATTTCTTATATAACAGCCTTAGCCGCAGTTTGGATGGATGTCGCGCGCTTTTAATGCTGACGAAGAAATAACGTACACCTTAAATTGTTAGAGCATTCAATCATATCTAATCTTCTGAACCGTGCGAGAAACGGAGAATTTTTAATATTGATACCATAAAAGAGTTTAATGTTATGTATAAATACGTTTTTTTGCGTTATTTCTTTTTACTATATGGAATATGATATATTAGGCATTTCGGAACGTATTTCAAGTGAAAAGGTGCCAGCTAGTAAAGTTGTGATAACACGTTCCTTTGTTATAATGATTTGTTGAAGCTACCTGGCTGAACTCAACTCAGCAGTGCTGCTAACTGTAATGGTTGAGTTTGAATTGTGATCTTTTAAAGGTGTCAGCAAAATTGTAGAGATCTCAATATTAACAGTTAAGCAACTAGGCAGCAAGAGCGGCAGGAACAAAAGAAAAGAACAAAAGCCTCGATTATTAAATATAAAAACGCTGCTCACTTTTCGCGTACTGCTAGCAGCAGGAACGTTAAGACTTAAGTTAACAATCTTAGTTTGCCTCCGAGTCCGAGGCTGAAGTTTTTACCTTTTTTGTGTGCAAAGCTCTTGTGAAGTCGAGACAGAATATTAATTAGGGTAAAATTTCCGTATATCGGGGCGTATTATTGTTGAATCGTGCAAACTAACACTCACCCAAACCCTGACTTCTATCGTAATATACGCGATGAAATTGCATGTATAAATAGTACGCCCCAGTACGGAAGTTATCCCTTAATTAGTTATAGAAAAGGAAAGTAAACGAGAGTTTTTGTATTAGGTCGTGCATTGCCTGTTCGCATTGATTTGAAATTTACTCTATCATTACGGTAAAGCCGCCATGTTTATACCTTGAATTGTTCAATTTGGAGAACTAAAAACTAAAACACTGTCCTTATAAAAAAACTTTCTGCTTTTTGTTTTTGTTCTTTGTCTCATTTCCTGACGTAAATTGTCTAAATTCTACGCTCAACCCCTTTCTAGAGCTTTCATGATGCGAATGAATGCTTTGCCGAAAAAAAACAATGTTTTACCTTTTGGGGTCAATACCGCTATTCTTTCTGCAAATTCATTCTCAAAATGTTTTTGTTTGTGCAATATAAATGTTTTTTAAAACTATGTTAGGTGCCTTGTTTAGTTCATAAACAACACTTTTAGTATACGAAGAAACTTGTCGGTAAATCGGTATCTTCTTTACTTGTGGTTTTTACTTATTTTTCTGGCTGCATTTTAATCTCATTGTTTCTTAATGAGCCGAATACCACCAACTTTTCCCGCTTTTCAGTGAAACTGATGTGTGATTGGTTGGATGCGTGTGTGACGTATAGTTGGGTGTCATAAATCCCTCAAGGTGAATTTTTGAAGTACGACAAAGGCTTATCATTCTTGGTTCTCTAATTCACTTCTAATTACTTTAAATTATCCTGAAATGACAACAAACGGAACCCCCATCGCGCTTTACGAAGTGGTTCCTATTGTGAGTTTCTTCTAAACGCTATTTGCGGAGCATTGCTAACGATTTTATCTCAGCGAGAGTCCGTTTGTTCATTACAAGTCGAGATAGAAATTGATTTGCATTGCACGGCACTTGTGCGGTTTGCACGCTTGCTTGCTTATCACGAAACCAAATGCCTAAGTCAATGAAAGACATTCACTTCTTATCGGTTTGGAAAGAACACGATAGAGCCTTCTTGAAAACTTTACTCTAAATATTTATTACACCAAAGAAATATTCGGGTGTTTCAAGTTTTTACGTTGTATTCAAGAGAAAGACAAATGTTTTATTGCCTCTCGATAACTTTTCTGTCCAATGAATTGATACTCTTGGGCAGCGAGTAGCTGTGTCGTGTAGAAACTCAGTATTCTAGAGGACTTTTTTATCTTCACTTCAGATTAAATTCAAGTATTAACTTCTCGAAACATCAATGTGTTTTTATATGTTTATGAAAGAGTCTTGCATTTTTGCCTGTGGCCAGTATCAGTAGAAAATCGTCTCCGATTGACTGGAATCTGTCGTTTAAAAAAACTCTCATAAACCTGATAGAAGTGAAGTAAACCATATCTTTAACACACACCCTGCAATTTAATCGGTCCGAGACTACTCTAACATGCCCCCAGGAGATGAGGGAGGGAATCAGTTGGTATGTGACTATGCTCGTTTTCTCACGCAATTCGTTATTTTGATAAACAGAAGCCATAACTCGTGAGTTTAGAATGTAATCTTTTTAACTTATATAATTTTCTGTAGCTGCAGGCAGGTGATTGTATTTCCATAAACCAGTGGCGTGTTTTAGTTTGCCTTCGCGTGTTTACTTTGATTTATTTTAAAGCGTGGCAATTCCTTAATTTCATGGCAACCAAATACTAACACTGCATTTGTTGTTGCATTTTGCTGTTTGGGGTACATAGAGAAACAAAAGAAAGTATTTTGGCACGTATTACCGTTTGCAGTTAAATAAATTAATGCTTTACTAATCTGCTGCAAAAGAGTAAAATCTTTGTGTTTTAAATCGGCCTGAGGACAAAAATCTGCCTTACTTTTACTTTACAATAAACCGACTCTTCGCCCGCCAAATGTTTCTATGAACCGAACAAAACAACTCAATAACTTTACTTCTTGAATCAAGAGTTTCAGTACTTTATTTCTGATTTAGATGTCTTGTAAGCAGGTTAACAAGCTTACTCGAAAAAAGTTAAAACTGCATATTTCATCAGGTAAATGTGCACATGTATCAGCGCATGATCCACTAGTGTTCCCTTCCCTGCTTTAGTATACGCGGGTGAATTAGCATTTTCAGAATGAAAGACAGCAGAATTTGATGCTTGAGTAGGATTCACGTGTCGTTCGTTGCGCTACAAATTATTGCAGCTACAACAACAATTTTTTTCGGTATTCCATATATATACATGGTATAATAAACAATAAGCAGATACACACAGCTTGTGTGTTTTCATGATTATAACACGTTTTACATTTGCGACTCATGGAGAGTTTGTGATTGACTTTAAAAATAGAAACAAAAGTATTTTTAAATCGCGATTATGTTAGTATTTTTTTTTGGAGACTTCACGTAATGCCACAACGGGAGCTGCTTTATTTCACTATTAATAAATCATTTGTTCGGCACCTCCTGCGATCATGCATTTTATCAATGACACATCCATCTATTTTTAGTTTATAGGCAAATCAGCGCTGTAGTGGCCTATTACAAACCTAATATTTTAAGGTCGAATCTTTGTAGGAGAGCATTCTACATGTACATTATTGCCAAGAATGGAGTTTGTTGATATTTAGTGTTCAAAGGTTTTGGTTAATTTTAGCTTGTTAATTGTAAGAAAAAGACAAAAGCCTTCCGCATTTCTATGTTTCGTTTTACACTCATGGGGTAACCTCAGTTAAGCGTAACTTTTATTTCATTAGTTCAAATACTAGAAGGCTGTAGAAAGAACAGAACCGCATAACAAGACCTCAGACACATGCAAGCCAAATATATACAGAATTACCAACAGTTTTCCAAGTCGAGAATTGATTTTCGTTTAGGAAACAATACATAAATTTCTCAGAATTAGCATTGGAGCTGGAAACTCTAACTGATAAATACATAATTTAAGTATAGAGCCCTTGCAGCGTCCTTGACAAAGATTTTATGGAAAGTGAGAAGCAGAAGATCCCGGAGAAAATCCCGAAGTCTAGTTTCGATCATGTCGGTTTACGTGCGAATTCCAAAATGTAATTACTGGTGCAGGGATGGGAGATGCCAGAAATGATCATGATAGACTCTCGGCCAGTCTAGAACATTTATATCAGTTACTGCGCGCGATGAAAATATGATGTATGCATTAGTCTTTTTCAAAATTGTCCATAACAAATGAACTTTAGTAACTTAAAAGTAAGGCTACTTAAAATAATATCCCGGTTTATCTTCAAAATGTTTCCACAATTCAATGAGGGAGAGCGTTTTTTTTTGTTTGGGCTTAATAAATTTGTGGATTACCGTGCCAGTTTGGCGCTACCGGTAACTACCAAACTAAGTGACATATAGAGATTACTTCATTAGTTCATGGTTGGACGATTTTTTTCATCACTGTCATCTCTGTGGATAAATCTCGGTACTTATAAAATAAAATCATTTTGGAGACAATTCATCGAGCTCATGCTCAAAAGGGACTCAACTGTCGCAGCCGCCGGCCAAATTGTTTTTTGTTTATTGTTTCGCAACAGGGAAAAAATGTTTCGACTCTTTCGTAATATATTTCTGTTCTTCGGAAAATAGAAAAAGTCAATGCACCGGTAACAATCAGTGCTCGTGTTGATAATAAACAGAGATATTTTTGAAGTGGCCCAAAGAAAGTTATCGAGATTTATTTTACGCAATTACGACGATTTAACTTTTAGAATTTTTCTTTTGTTACTTCCACTCAGTTTTAGTGAACATACGTTTTGGGTATATTGATGTTTTTGCTTATTTTGCTTACGCGACGATAAACTATTTTTTACCCCGGTAATTGTGATTGCCAATACATGGAAGCAGTGTGGGTCACTTTTATATGAACATCATGGTTATAATTTTCATTTATACTTGATTGTTCTTTTATCTCGGCTGGGCTCAAAAGAAACATGCAAACGAATTTCGTTTTCATAGTTTTTTAAAATCTTTTTGTCAGTTGATCCGTGTTGAAAGAGAGAACGGAGTCTTTACTGGCACTACTGCCCTGAAGTATTGGTGAACCATATATTATATCACCATTCCCCAAAAGCTGTACCAATAAAACATCTTGAAGCAGATAAATGCCCACCTATCGATAGCTTTATTTTGCACGATAGACTATTGTTCTAGCCATTTAAGTCAACGACTTTGCACTGGTAATAAGTAACATGTCATGTAAAAAATGAAATGCAATAAGTGGGAAGAGAAATGGCTTCTTATGGACGCTAATTTTTAGTGAGCATTCGAAAGTTCAGAGCACGTTTGGGAAAGAAAAAAAATAATTTTAGCATCCGCTTAAGAAGATTTCAGTGGAGCTCCAAGATGTACAACATGAATTAAAGCAATTCTTCATTATGGATTTGAGATATGGAAAGTCGATGTGGACAACGAGAAGTTAAATTCAAACCCTTTCAAGAAACTTTTGAAGATCGTGGGAATTTGTGGACGTACATTAACGCAGTTGAGAAGTTTTACGAACCAGGTAACCCATGGAATCGGCGCTTATCTCCGGTTTCTGTATAGTAGTCTTTGACTCCCCCTGGATGGGACACTAATCTATCGCCGGTTAGCTCACGGCAGACGCTGGTACTCATTTACCTACCGGAAGGATGGAAAGTTGAGTTTGTTTAGGAGGAAAAGAAGCTAGTTAAGCTCGCGCAAATATTCAAATCTCGGCAGAGTCGGGAAATGCATACCGGGAACTTGCAGCTTTGCCAGCCATGCTCGCGTTGTGCACTTGCGTACAACTTTTCTCGCCACTCTGAACTATAACATTGTTTTAAGACGTATGTTTTTGTTTCTCTTTTTGCCAAGGGGCAGACCATTTGATTTTTGAGCTGAAGGTGGAACTGAAGCATTCAATCCATGCAATAATTTCTTTTAGCTCAGGCAAATAAGCAAGATATTTTTTCCCGATCAAGTGGAGCGCAACTCCGCAAGATATTTTTTCCCAATATTTTTTTTTTTTTTTCTTAATTGTTCGCTGCTCAATTTTTAACCCTCTCTCCTAGAGTTGCAGAATTTTTTTTTTCAAAATCTTCCAGCCCCTACTCAAAAATAAAATGGTCCGCCTCTAAGCTAAAATCATTTCATCTGTAATCTTTCTTCATTTTACCAGTCTATAGCTAATCACCCCGCAAATGCCAATGTTAATTGTTAATCGCTTTTTCTCTATAAACAAAACAACTTTTAACATCTACAGCAATGCTTGCTCACGTGACTTTTCCCCGTAATAATACTGAACTTCCGCTCCATTGTTAATCCTTTTACTGCTGAATTTCGGAAGCGAAAATTCGCAAATATAAAACTAATGTTCAAGTATAAAACAATCAATTTTATGGTTGTCTTTTACCTGCTAGTTTCTTAGCAGCTGGGAGGATGAGGGATATCCTGTAAACTTACTTAAGGCTAGACGAAATGTTGTGCCACAATTTTTTTTTTGAAAGAACTCCTGTTTAGTAAATAGTGTCTATGCTGCTTACGGAAAAATTTTTCTGTTTCCGAAATGTGGTAAAGTCAAGAACATTAAAGAATGAAATCGTTAAAGTAGTTAAGAATATTCATCTCCGGCCGAAAAATTGGATGCTCTTAAAAAATCAGATTGCCCTGTCTGACTCGATATTAACATCGAGTTGTATTTTACCAATGTTTGTGTTACTGCTCCTACTCCCAATAAACCACCCTCATCCTTCAACTCCGCCTACCAGGTCTTGTCATTTGAGCGTGAAGTCATTGTTCTTTTCAAGTAGCCAAGCCACCGATGCCCTCCGGAAACTAGTTTCTTCTTTATATTGGCACTTTTGGCAAATAAAGGAAAAGAGTTTTTCTTTCTATTGCATGCAAATGAAAATACCTGTGTTCAGTAAAAAAGTTGGTTTATTATTAAAAAAAAGTAAAATTGAAGATTTTGATTAGCATAAGCAGTTCTAGTTTGTTTTATTGCTAGTAAACTGGAAAGGAGCTTGATTTTCTACAGTTCTGTGTCTAAGAATTATAGATTGTCGGTATTAATTTTACAGTGTTTACAAATTCTGTTGTTGTATGAATCACACTCTGTATTTATATAAAGAATATTGCTTTTCCGGTTGTGGCTTAAATTGTTTTAATTTATTTTCTGCCGATATTATTCTGAAAATAGTATTGTTTTCTTCTTCAATTGTTGCGAAACTACACGAAACAAAGGGTCGAGCGTACAGCTGTGTTGCTGTTTTTTGTTTTGTTTTGGCCGTTATCGCGTTGCTAGTGCAGGATTTTTCGTTTTGTTGGCCCCGGCTATTTGTGATGTTTTGCGAAAGAAACATATTTTCATACAGTTTATTACAGTATATAATTGTATTGTAATAAGTTAAAGATTTTCACAATTAAGCCCTTTTCAAAATCTTAGCCTCGCCGTTTATTCTTAAAATATTTTTAAAAACTAGTTTCTCAAATCTCATCCTTGATAATCTTACGAAATGAATTCTTACAAAAAAACAAGAGTTCTAAGGAAGAAAAAAATCAAACAAGTTTATGCTTTTGTCTAACCTGAAAGGTATTGATGAAGTTGGCGCTTTTTTTCGAGTTCCAGTCATGCTAAAGCTTTTTGGCTTAGAAAGCGAATTAAGCGATCAGTTTTGTATTCTATTTGTATATATGAGCTAGATTACTTTCTCAGCAAGCAACAATTGTGTTCAACCGTTTTTTTGTGACAAAGGATTTCAGTTCCCGCTTGGTCCATTATGCTATTTATGATCAAAAATTTCTTTGCAGTGGGTTATAGTAACTCTTTATTTTGGACGCCCTTTGTAAAGACCAGAAAACGTGTTGAGCTAGAGTTAATATGTTTCCTTTTAATTTTTTCATCTAGAGTTAAATAACCATAAAGATTACCTTTTGTGTTAAGTTATACATTTGATGTCAAAGGAGCAAGAGCAGCACTCAAAGTAGTTGATTCTTGACCTGTGTACCTGGCTTCATTTTTTCATTTACTTTGTCAGTTTTTTTTTTGCTTTTTCCTTTTCTTTTGGTTATTTTCTGTCACAGCTTTCTTTCGAGTACTGACACCAGGCTGGTGCCCAGTCTATGCGCATACATAGCAGTTACTTCGCAAATTCGGGTGAAGTCACTCACTAATCAGTTCTGTGTCTCATTGAGATACTTTTTAAAATCCAGGAAAAACAAACCTTAGTTTGTTCAGGACAGCTCTCTTATAGAACCAGATAGAACTTTTAGATCAGGTATTGGCATGGATTAAGGGCTTGAAGAAGGTCTAATATCATTCTCTTATTTCTTTTTTTGCTCCACCTCCACAATTTCTTCCATATTTCAAAACAATTCTTGAATAGAATATCGTTTTAATTATCGTTCATAACTAATGTCTACATATATTAGGATTAGAAACAAATATCGTTTCCTGTTCTTTAATCTCTTAATTGTTTACCGAAAGACTGGTCTTTAGGCCCGTTTGCCCAATTCTTTTTTGATACATGAACGCATCATCAGCAACTTTTCCACAAATTAAAAAAAAAACTGCATGCAGTAACCAAACATTTGTTCCTGATCTCACATATATCATGGCTTTTGTATGACAACGCAAGCCAGAAAATTTGTTTTTCAATTTGTTTTGACTTCTGTCATCTAACTTCTAACGAGTTTAATCACTTTTAATTAAATTCCATCTCCATCCTTTTTAATTTGAATCTTCCGGTAAAATATTGATGCACGCGCTTTGATCAATAACCTCAATTTTTGCGGTGAGCCAACTTTTAAAATCTTCTCGGTTTGAGATTTCTTTGCACACCCATGCATTGCTAGTCATTTATTGTTCCTTCAAGTAGTTTGTTGTATTGTATTGTCTATGCTGTAAACCATGATGCTTTGAGTGTATTTCTTCGCTACCAAATGTAGTAAAATTAAATGAAGCTGATTTTATGAAAGACAGTATACTTTCAAGTAATTCTTTGCAGATTTTGAAAAGCAGACCTGGCGCTGGTTCGGTTATCTTGCTAAAATGAGGAGTTATCTCGAAAAATTATTGCGTACTTATAATGTTTAGAATTTTTCCATGGCCTCACAATGAATATTGACCTGTTGAGGTGATAAGCGTGTGTTTTCTGCACGTCCTCCATTCAAACCAAATTGCATAAAGGTTGAAATACTTTATAGTACTTGTTGGTCTCGTAATATTAGTGCAGCGTCATCTCTTCATTTCCTAACAGTTAAGTGAAGCAAAATTTATAACATATTAAGATTCGATACAAATTATAGAAACGTTTTTTTTAAAAAAAGTACCAGTGTTATGGATGTTGAAATTAGGATAAAAAAGTTAACACTTTAATTTGAAAAGGAAAATTTTTTATTGTACACACATAAACTTGAATTAATTTATAATTTGGCTTAATGTAAAGTGTATTTGTGGTGGTTATAAGCAGTCTTTAGAATTGCTGAAGTTGTAGCAACCGCCAATCAATATATTTTGATATGTGCGTCATTTTTTTTCAAAACAAACGCAATTTGCATTACCTATAGCGTCATGGTTATCTTAGCAACATGGCGCACATTATGGAGTAGATGCAAAATGTAGTCTCCTTCAGGGCAAACATTTTTAAAAAAGGACCAGAGATTTCTCAAATGCCTGGTTTATCTTTTTCTTTGTATCCGATCAGTCTTGTAAGAACGCCGAGCTTTTCGTAACTTCAAGTTCTTCACAGGAGCCGATGTGCATTGTTATTTCTTGCATACTTCTTCAAATTCCTTACCTTTTGTTTGAAAAATCCTTTAGTTATCACAACATCAACATAATTTATATTTTTTTAATCAGTGAGGGAATTGTTTTTACGTCATGAGTTGCTAGTGAGCAAAGCAGGCAAGGGGTTTGAGGGAAAGGATATGAGTTTTTATGACGCCTTGGTCATTGACGATGCGTAAATTGGTTTTTAAAAAAAAACACGGATCTCTTTAAAAAAAGAGAGTTTATTTGGATATATGACAAATTGATATGGATTCAGCGGAAAAGTATAATTGGCTCGGCATCGTTAGAGTAATAACCAATTTTGCCTAAAATTCCCAACCCATCCCTACAGGTTTTTTTCTTTTTGTTGTAGTTGTAAAGAAAAACCGAAAATGGCGGGATTGTTGAATTGGGTCCAATACGCACGGAAATCACTTTTTGTTTCTCTAGGCACGAATGCTGGGCTGTTCTTTTTGATTAAAAATTCAGTTCAAGACTGTTCTTTGGTACCATAATACCTGTTTCTACTTCCCTGCAAGAAAATATGATTTCCTTAAAAAATCTCTTATTTCGGAAGAGCAGAAGTCTCGCGTTTGACACCCAGACGCGTCCAGTAAAATCTTATTTATTCACAAGACGAGTGAATGATACCACACTAAGAATTATTTATAGATTTAGTAAACAAGTAGTCAACTCTAAGCCAATGACGTTTAATTTTTTTCAGTTCCACGCGGTGCGCATAGTTGGCTAATTGCTAATCTTCCCTTCAATTATCATTCCAAACTCCATTAGCTACGTCAAAATATTTAGCTGCAAGGATTCCTCGATCGTTGCTTAATATCTTGATAATGAGTTTGAAGCTTCCTGCAAAATACGAGGGCTTAAACCTACTTGTAGGAGTCAGGAAAAAGGAAGATTTTTCTAATTCAGTTTTCGCATAAAGAAAACGCAAGTTATATAGCTAGTCACGTGCTGTTTCGGGGGATTCGATCGAATGAACTTAACTGTAAATATTTATTGTTAAACTAGGAGATGTAATGCTAATAGATGGGTTTCTTATATATTGGCACCCAGTTACTGCATTTGCTTTTGAAAATATCAAGTTATTTTCTTTAACAGTTGTAACATCCGTATAAAATAAATCAATATTCACGATATTTTAAGCAAAATCAGTAACCGATTTATAAATCACGAGTCTACAGGTGGATACGCAATCCAAATGAAAATGAACGGAATTGTCAATTTCCGTGTTTTACCAAACTTGAAATTCGTTCTGAAAAGAGGGAAA
>ERZ1740055.243-NODE-243-length-12864-cov-8.186978_pt1 | contig 12864 bp, 6 predicted proteins | sample MGYA00581747_ERZ1740055 | MGnify/ENA primary metagenome ERZ1740055 (study PRJEB43018, sample SAMN04849739) | marine metagenome | isolation source: floating plastic debris | place: Pacific Ocean | collected 2008-08-28 | study: EMG produced TPA metagenomics assembly...
ACTGAATGAATTTGTCCTCCGTGATCCCAGGGGCAAATTCACCACGCTTTGTAAAAAGCCAACCGGTTTGCCTCCTACCGGTTGGGATTCTTAACTTGGAGAGAGGGGGATTTTAACACTGAAAAGCCCCTTTAGGGGAGTTATCATTACGTATTTATTATTATTTTTTTCTTGCAGACAGATATTTAAGCAGTTTCTGACGAATAGGGTTTTAAAAGACCCTAAGCAAAGACGATTCTTCAAATCCAATGACCTTTACGAGCTGTTTACACTTGATACTAGCGACAAGCGGGGATCTTCAGAAACAAGTGCTTTGTTTGCTGGGACTGGCTGTGAGATTAAGGTTCCTAGAGCTTCCAAGAGTAAAAGAAGTGAAAGAAAAGAGAATCGTGTCTCTACCAAAAAGGATGTTTTCTCTGAAGGTTCAGAAAACTCAATTAGAAAACAACCTCGACAAGGCTCTGTCGTAGTTTTAGAAGAAAATGAGAAGGAAAAAGTGGACATTGAAGGAACTGGGGGATTTCTCATTGATGAGAGAGATAAGAAGGAGATTGAGTGCCAACTGTCTTCAAAATTAAACGTAGATGAGTCTGCAAAACATAAAACTACTGGCGACAAAAATGTTTCTGGTAACGAGATGTCCAACGATAAGAAATTGGTTATGTTACCCAAACCTACAGAACAGGAGATTGCTTCTAATAGACTCAAACCAGATGAGGAGCTGCAAGAGAAATCTAATAAAACAAATAAACTTGTTTCAGAGCAACAACTGAATTACCGGCAACGTGCGTTGACCTCAGGGCTAACGGACAGTGTAGTGTCAGGAATTAAGAAAAAAGAAAAAAAGCAAAAACCTCTCTCAGGGAAAAGCTCACTCAAACATAAACAGATAAAGAAAAAGAGAAAAAGAACAGACGAGGGTAAGTGTCTGTAATCGCTGTAGTTTTTTTTATTCACAAAGCCATTAGTAATGCACCTATCAATGTCAAGCCCGAGGAGGGAAGGGGGAGGTCATCATGGGAATTTTGGCGATGAAGTACAATATCCCCAGGGTAGGGATTTTGATCAGACATCATGTCCCCATCATGGGGAATTTTGCGTCTTTGGTACGTTATTTATTGCTTGCCTCCTGTGTTCCACAAGGACTAAAGGGTATGTGACTGCTTTGCTACTTGATACTTGGCGGATGCAGCATACTAACTTTTAGAACCAGGCTGGGATCCCTGTGTTACCTGATCTAATGTTTACAAATAGGTCGTTATCCCTGTGTTGTCTGCAGGTGAAGTTTCGGTTGGATCAAATTTGTTGCTTTGGAGGATTTTGAGAAAGCGACTTTCGGTATTTAAGTGGATCAAATTCATTGTGTTTAGACTGTTTTTAAATGAAGGAGGCAGGCGATGCTTTAGTAATATTTGTTGCAATAAATTAACTCTACAGGTCTCCAGAGCAACAGATTATGCAGAGCCTTTCTAACAACAAGTATAATTTGTTATTTTTACCCCAGTGAAACAGAAAAGTTTCTTAAGATAGATCGACGAATTCCACCTGATAAGTGCTCAGAGAGTACTTTAATCCAGTACAGCTTACATTTTGTAACAGATATAGAAGTATATCAATCCTAAAAGTCAGGATTGAGTGTTCATAGCCGAAGACAGCTATTTTAGCAACAAACTACCAATGCCTGTTAAGGATTAGCGACTTTGATTTTTCTTGCTTAATTTTATTGTGTGTCTAGAGATGATTTAGGATGTGAGAAGGTGCTTATTGCTTTAATGAAATCTTCCTTTATTTATCGAAGGTAAATGAAACTAGTGATGCTTATAGTCTGGGCACTGTTTATGAAAGCTTTTAAATTTATTCCAAGAAAGGGAGCCGGTTAACGTTTATTTAATTTAAAGGATAAACTCAGAACTTGTATATCATTGCTCCACGTGTAATAAAATGTTGTTAGAACTTGTTTTTAATCTGTGTATGTAACATTGCAGAAGTTGAAGGTCGTTCTATAAACTATGTGGCGTACAAGGAACAGTTCCAGCGGTCAGCAGTTAGTGGATCAGGTTCCAGTGCTGATGAAAGGGACAAAGTTGACACTAATCACCAGGAGACCTTCATACTGAAGAATCTCTTCAAGGAAACTGGTATCTACTATAATTAATAATAATAGTTCTAATAATAATTATAGTAATAGTTTAATTTATAAAAGAAGTAATTGAATACGTAACAAATTTCTCGATTTTGATTGGCTGAGAGCATAGCAGTTTTTTGTAAACACCAGTGCAAAAAAGAGTTATTTCAGTTCAATTTACTTACAGAATTGGCCCTTCTCATTGGATAATAAATAACATGGTTTGGTAAGAACCAACCAATTTTTTTGTTATTGTGGCCCGATGCGCAAAGTGCAAAGTGCAAAGTTTTTATATTTTACCGACAGAGTTTTGCCAATGTGCACACTTGCTTTGTAATTTTATTATTTAGGGTATTAAAAAGTAATTACATGAATTTTCTCGTTCAACTCTTAAAGTTTTTCAAAAAACTCAAATTGCATTTGACGTACGGGCTCATGCGATTTTGACACTACCATGTCTACCACGCAACCCGTTTGCGGTGTGTTAGAATTTTTTAATTTGACAAATCAAATTTTTATGATAAGAAAGTTCAGTACTATATATAATAGATACTGCCTACATTCGCAAATTATAAAATATCAGTAGAACAGCAAGGTTTAAAAAATCTCAGGGATATGCATATTCCATAACGCTACGAACACAGATGCAGTAAAACTTGATCGTATCAGCTGTAGAAACTTTAGCTCGTTAAAGCTATCGCAAAAGCTAAAATGCGTTTTTAAGCTTTCTTGATGACATACTCTGCATGGCAATTATACCTCGTATCGTTTGAGATATTTCCTAGTACTGCACGTTTCAATGAATAGTTAGTTATGTAGCACCATAGCATATTGCCCAACTCTTTGCACTTTGTGTCTTATTACAGGTGTGCATAGTGCTTTGAAACATGACGTCATTATGGACTCTGGTGACCCGGATCATACTTTGGTTGAAAGTGAGGCTAATAGAGTTGCAAAGCAGGCAGCTGTCGCCTTAAAACGATCTCGCCAGCGATGCCTTGGAGCTGTCAGCGGTATTCCCACATGGACAGGTGTATCGGGGTCTTCAGGAGCCTCGGATTCTCCACCAATGAGGTAAGTACCACATTTCGGTACCCTTGCAGATTTTATGATCCTAAAATTCAGAACTTAGTAGAAATATGATAACAGTCAGTTCTACATAGAGGTTTGCCTTTTTACAATCTGGTGTGCGTTCTGATTCTGTAATTTTCTTTTATTATCAAACAGAAAACCAAGATTTGGACAGCGATCAACTTTGAAGAAGAAAGCTACAGAATCAAAGGTAAGTTATATCATTTTGATGTTGACAATTATATTAAAGTAAGTTTTTTTATAGAGTGCTCACGGGTCACCATTCAAGTTTCCATTGCAAGGCAAGCCTAGTATTTATGGCAGAAGAAAATTCAGGGTATCAATGGCTGCCATTAAACCTCCCAAAAACGGACCAATCAAGGGATTTTAGGAGTTTGCGTAACATTATGTTTTCAGTGTTAATTTTGTTATAAAAACTTGAAGATGATGAGCTTTTGACTCCAGAAATAAAGATTTCTTCCAAACCAAAACCCAAATGAACGCCACACTGTCTTTCAACTAATACAAGAGCTAACAAACGAACCTTGTGTAGTAGATACCGGTTGCCTAAACTCGCAAGATGAAAAATAAAGATCTTAATTTAAAGTTCAAACTGATACTGAAATTTGCACTGTGACAACATTTTGACCTTTGTGGATCAACCATTGAGCTTTTGAGGCAGAGTTTAATCAGAGCTTTTTTTAAAAACGGACTGCATGCCTGCCGAATTTCTTTTGCAGGGGTAAAGTGTTGAGATTCTATCTTATTGAGACTCAGTTTTTCGACTACCTTGAGTTGACAAGTTCAGATTAACTTTGAGAGCTTTCCATGTAGTAAGAATTAGTGTAGAAATGCTATTATGAAATAAAACCCGCAGAAACTTAGATGTTAGCACCATGGGTAGCACAGACTACGCTTTTGTGAAAATATATGACATTAGAAAATACAAACTCATTAATAAATACGTTTTAACATTATTTGTTTTTATTCACAGAAATTAGCTTGCTTTTAAATTGTCCCAACATTTCAATATTTATTGCTAATTACTTTATTTTAGTTTATTTTGATTTAATAACTTATTGCTGTGGGTTACATTTGTAAGACTGTGTCCCAAGACAAATTTGTTGGTCAGCATTCACTGCTTTTACTTATGGGTTTTGTGTTGGTTTGTAGACCCCGACAAATTCTGAAACTAGACCGTTATTTGGAGGAGACCTAATGGGTATGAGCAGTGCTAACCCGGAAGACGAGAACCCAGTTTCCTCGAGTCGACTGCTGTCAAAAATGAGAGCTCGTAACAATATGGTTGCACCACCTAGTGACACTGCAGATGAAAGTGAAACAGACACAAGTAGAAATGATGAACTGATTGTTCAAATAAGGAATTTTATTGCGTTTCGCTGTGATATACCGGGTGAGGCGTCAACACAAGAGGTCTTGGGCGAGTTTAGTTCCAAGCTTCCTTCGTCAAACTCTGCAGTGTTTCGATCAATGCTACGACAGATCTGTGACTTCACGAGAAACGATGATGGCGAAGGAATCTGGAGACTGAAAGAAGAGTTTAGATGATATTTGATTGATTATACTCCATATTCTCTCTCTTCATTTGTTGTTACGGAAATTAAATAACTTCTGGTATAAGATTTCAAGATTTCTGCAAATTTCGTTTATATCTTAGCTCACAAATGCGTTCTGGGAAGGACTGTGAAAATCATTATTAGCATTGTTCTAAACTCTTTGAAGTGTACAATATAAGAAATATTACATGCGCGCGCAGATTTAAGTTTTATTTTGGGTATTGAGAAGATCCAAAAGAGAGTTTATCAATTTAGGAAGGCAAAGTTTGTATTCCTTAGACTCATATTGTATTATACTGGGAAAGAATCATACATGTTAACTTCTGTCTTCTTTTTACAAACCAATAATACTCGGAAAAAATTCTGAGCCCATGACGGGATTCGAACCCACGACCTTCCGAACACCGGGCGGTGTGACATGTGTGACTATTTTTAGATAATACCACCATATGTCAAATGAACTTTTCACATGTGAAGTTTGCAAGTTCTTGAAGAAAATGAGTTTTGGTCGTTAATCCGTAGTTATTTATCAGGCAAATTTTAATGATTTATTCGAAAAATTTAATTAATTGTATTGGTAAAGTACCATTTGAACAGAAATTATGATGAAATTATACGTTTGTTATTTACTGTCGATTTAGGTAACTTCGGTATAAATTCTATTACCAATAATAGTGAATTACTTTTCGTCGTAGTTTCGATAGAGCAACAGCATTTTAACCCAGTGCAGTTTACTCTATTGATAGCTGAATCAATTTTGCGCCAGTGCCAATGCTTCAGTAACCGCATCCAGGAGATCTTTTTCCGATTTTAGTTGTTTTTGTTGATGGTCTAAGTGCTATCATGTACGCGTCGCGGTCTCTGATACACATGTGTGACGTCATGCATGCTTTACAGGTAAACAAACTGTTTTAAGATAACGCAATTTTGCTCTAACCTTTCCTCCCCTTTTTTCGCTAATAAACGTTCTCTAAATTTTTCTTAATGCTGTCTTTTACCAAATCAAAAAAATTAACCCAAAAAAAAAAAAAAAAAAATCGGAAGAGAAAAAGTTGAGACCTGCCGTTTAAAATTAAACATCAAATTGATGGTTTGCCCGACGATTTACGCCAAATTATTTTCCTATTCCCTTTTTGTTCGAATTTTTACTTGAAACTACGTACGTTTTGAACTAAACAGACGATAATTACGACAATGACCATTTCGCAGAAACAATTCAAAATTTGAAGCGTTGTTTATTAGACTTAAAAATGCAGTTCAGTTGTTGTGTTCATGATAAAGTGCGACAACGAAATACGGTAATACATAGAATGTAGTTTTGTATTATATAAAATTAATTGTTTTGTAATAAAGCAGTTACGTTTCAAAACTGTATACATGGTTGAGTTTGATTTTTCGCACTATTTAGTATTCATTGATTATAAAGGGAACTATACCATTAGTTTTTGGGCTATTAAACATTTCTTTTGTTAAAATGCGCGCTCTCATTGGCTAAATCGAAGTCACGTGGATAAGTTCAAATTTAATGTTCCCCACCTGGTCAACATCTCGAAAATTGTTGACCAGCCGGTGAACATTGTTGTTGCGCTGTCATGTTTGGAGCGAGAAAATTCGGCGGGAAAATTGGTGGCCGCGTGTACTAAAATTTTAGTTTTGCAATTTTGACTGTTTTCATTCAAAAACAAAAGTAGAGCTCCCAAAAAAACGTCTTGCTCATGATTAAATTGGAGAACTCCTTGTAGAAAAAGACTCCATAAACACTCAAAAGGTCACGAGCACTGCTGTACGTTTGTATTTCTACTCTCATTCTTGTAATAAATTGTTTTGTTTGGCAATTGTGGTTTATTTTGTTTATGCTAGATAATAAAACACTTAATGAGTGCTCACTCGTGAAACTTCTGTTTTGTTTCCCTCAAATCTAAACATCGAGATTCTCGGGAAACAAAACAGATGTTTCCCAAGTGAGCAGTCATTAAGTGTATAATCAAACTCGGAACAGTGATTTAGTCGCATATTTATTTATGTTTGATAATACGCAAAGCTTTAGCATTAGCGTGAATGTATTAAAAAAGAGAAATAGTTATAACAGTCATTAATAAAGTAAATACAGTAAGTGTACATATCCATTGTTCTTAGGAATATGTTCTTTTACGAGTATCTTCTTGAATTCAGTAAGAGTGGGGGCTCTAAGACTTTGTTTGGGAGCAGGTTCCAGTCTTTAAAAGTCCGTGTTACAAAGTTGTACTTGTAGGTACAAACATACATACATACGTACGCATTATTTGTTTATTGTACTGATCGCTAAACTTTGGTAATTGGACGATGTTGATGAAAATAAAACGGAAGGAATATCAAAAAGAAAAGGGAAATGTTCAATGGTCAAGGAACAGCTTTTGAGTTGTAATGACTGGGATCGCTTCAGAAAAACCGTGCGCGCGACGAATTTAAATGTCAAAAGAAAATACACATTCAAAGGTAGCCATAGCAACTACTTCTGAATTTCATTTTAAAAACAGTAATGTACTTTCAAAAATAAGAATATAAAGTAATGATTTTAGTAAAAAATATAGTTATGTTAACAGTTGCTACATTTTTAAATTCTAAAATTTGCTCTGCGTTTCTTTGGGACAAGGAAATGGAAGTTTTACAAAGTGAATGGAGTGACAGCCCAGTAGTGCTTCGCCATGTCGAGTTTATCGGTGAAGTGGATAATGGAACACTCGACTGTTTTGTTCCTGGTATAAGAGAGTACAAATGGACTTTGCTTGCCAAAGGAAGTAGTGGAGGCCCTTTTACATCAACCATAAGGCTCGGCCTGCGTCCTTTTCGTAAAACAGCATGGAGCATAAAAATTTACCCTGCTCTCTTTGACGGCGATATTCTTGTGGCCTTGTGTGAACCTCAGGTTGAGTCTGTTACACAGCTACGGTTAGTATGGGTGTTAACAAAGCTTCACTCGCCCCTGGGTTATCCGACCGATCCACGAATTTGTGATTTTGGCTCAAGTGATATCAAGAAGAACTGTCTTTGGTACTGGTGGAAATTTAGAACCGATTGTTTTCATGACAAAGGTCAGGATTATCGAGGCTCTGTAAGAAAAACTGCATCTGACAGACTTTGTCAGTCGTGGGAAAATGCAAAACCGGATGTATATAAAGAAAACAAGTACATGGATCGCAAAGGAGATCATAACCACTGCAGAAACCCATCTCCAGACACCAGGCGAATTCCCTGGTGCTATTACTATAACCCTAGAACTAATGAACCCGTTAAAGAGTCTTGTCGGGTGGCAAAATGCTCTGACTGTATGTATGGAGTGGGAGACGGGACGTTTCATTTGTATTCTAAAAGAAAATTTCCTAAATACAGTGGAGGAACACTGGACACGTTTAAAGTAGACAATAAGATGAGAATAGTGAAATGCTTTCAAGGAAAATATCTGAATAATTTTTGCCGCCTTTACAAAGGAGTTACAGGTCCACATTGTTATACTCCAAAAAATCCGCAAGATGTAAAAGACATTGACAGCATTCCGCATCCCAAACTGGAATTAACAAAGTGTGCAATCTTCCAATGCACGGTCAGACAAGTTTGGTTTTTATTCATCGATTCCCTTGGGAATCCCAACCTTCTGGGACCAAGTAATTCCGCTTTTCCTATTGACTTGATAAAAGGAAAGAGAAATGTGGAAGTTAAATTTGCTGCTTTTGGCGTTCACAAACTGGACGGTCTCTCAATAGACACGACTGACTTTTCACTAAAGGCAAAGGCAAAGCAGTTTAAAATAAGTTTTCGAAGCCCACCAGAAAAACTAAGCATTATTCAGGTTCCCTATGTTGACAAAATGATTGAAGGAGAATATTTCCTAAGGTATGAATTCGCTGAAGCGGACACAAAAATTCAGCAAAACCACTTTAAAGGTAAATTTATGCTAAAGGTAAAGAATCCAACAAGTTTTAAAATCCTTCCAACGGTTTTAAAAGTTTGCCAAGGGGAAAAAGCATCCTTTAAGTTAAACGTTGAGGGAGACTTCTCGCCTCTTGATGAGAGTATACGCTGGAGCTATGGTTATTCGAGAGCTGCCATATCTAAAATCATTTCTTTGGACGATCAATTAGTCCGCCGAATCTCTCCAGATCTTCGCTCTTTGACGATCGTAGCCAAAACGCAGGACACGTGGATTGCTGTGGAGGGGAAATCGTACTCGGGGAGAGCCAAAGCCATTGGTCAACTGAAAATAAAAGGTATGTTTGAACGCTTTTTTACGGTGCAGCAAAAATCTACCCAAATTGTTTCATTTCGCTTAGAAGTTTAATGACTGACAGATCCTGTGGCTAATGTGATATGTGCTGTCCAAGGAGAGGTGACGATTCTTACCCGCTTGTCGTCATTTGATGTTAAAAAATAGGTTAAGTTTCGAAAACAAGCAAATTACTTGCTTAGCTTTAAAGAGGTTTGCCACAAGAGGTATCTTTTACCTAATTAGAAACGCATTTCTGTGTCCATTTCATTGGTTTACTGAAATTGATACGAGCCGTTCTCTCTATAATGTCAGTCTCACTTAAAACAATTTCTAGGCCCCATTAAGAATTTCTTTATCAGCAATAGTAAAACATTCTAAGAAATTGGTCTACGCCCGACTTTTTGGATCCAAAGACAAAATCTGGCTATGTGTCTTGCTATTATAAAACTTTCTTCTAAATGTTTCTTTTTGAAGATACCTATTAAATTGTGTTAAAGTTTCTTTTTATGTTAAGTAATATTTTATTCTTATAGTGCCTCCGTCTTTGAAAAGCTTGGGTCAGGAAACAACGTTTGCTGACGCAGGAGACCTGGTCCGAATGACCTTACAAACCCACAAAACAACCAAGTTACGATGGATGTTTGAGGCACAGTATATATCAGAAATCCCGGATGATCCAACCCTTGCTTTCGAGAGTAAAACGGATCTAAACGGAACGTTAATACAAAGTCTTGTAATCAGTGACGTAAGCGAACGTCACTATGGTGTGTATGAGGTTACAAGCGAAAACGAGGGGTGTATAGCAAGAGTAAAATTCTACATCAAACATCCGGCAGGTAGGTTGATTTATCTAATGTTTTCCTATTTTGGCCAGTAAAATGCTGAGAGAAAGGTATGAAATATCTACCCTAAAGAAGCATTGAATCCTGATTAAAGATATTTCAAACGTCCTTGAACAATGGCGTGTGCTTCTAACGTGGGACTTTCTTAAGCAGTCGGTTCAAACCACGACGCAACACTAGTCTTGATGACAGGCGGGCATAGTTAGAGTAATATTTGGTAAGATTCTTGTCTTCAGACCACAAGGTCCCCACTTCAATTCCCGTCTCTGCAGAGATTTGAATAATTGTGTGAACTCTTTTCCGCCTAAGCTAACTCAGTTTTAATTTTCCATCCTTCCGGGGTAGGTAGGTGAGTACCAGTGCATGCTGGGAGCTAACCTGTGATGGGTTAGTGTCCTATCCTGGGGGAGTCAAAGACTCTCATCCAGTTAACATTACAGAAACCCGGAGATAAGCGCCGGCTCCATTAGCCAGCTGAGTCGTAAAGGATCTAGCTTAATCCAAACACGCGTTCCGAACGTCTTTGTTAGTATCCTCTTTTGTCGGGCCGGAAACCAGGGCTAAACTTCCCGCAATTTAGAGGACTTCGTTTTTTAGTTCAAAACATCCTTTATCAAGGCCTTGTTACACGGAACAATGTTTCCATTGGAATCGTGATGATAACGAAACACAATTACTGTGAAAATGTCAGTCGAGATTATTTTTTATTAGCAGCTCGCAGTTGATCTTGCTTGTTGCCTGCAAAAGAATAGCAGCTGAGGATTTCATTCTTCGTTAATGCATTGTCTCTTTTTTTCCTGCTCCTGGCCCATTTTCGTTTCTTTGCAGCTCGTGAGGTTTTTCTTGATGCCTCGGCTGGAAGAGTATAATTTTTGCAAAACTGTTTGTTTGCTCTCTCACGTTCCTGCCCTTTCCTATTTCTACTTTTCCACAGACGCGGTCATTTCAAACCGCCGTCTGGTAAGGTGCCAGTCTATCGTGGGGGAGGCTTGGGTTCGATTTCCAGCCAGACCAACACTCAGGGTCTTAAAATAATTGAGGAGATGGTGCTGCCTTGCTTTACTGCAAGTGGTTAGACCTTCTCGTCTTCTCGGGTAAGGACGTTAAACCGCAGGCCCTGGGAGACTTCTGTGTTTATGTGCAACGGTGTGTTTCAGGTCTCCGTCCACCTGAGAGCGGTAGGCCTTTTGCCAGCTAAAAGCTTGACTTCTAAATAAAGTCTTTACTATTCCTACTTTTTTGTTTCGTATTATTATACAAGTTAACAAATCGATTTTTCCATTTGCTATCAGCTTACAGTACCGTCCTTCGATTTCTTGACTTCTCATGCCATTTTTAATAATTAGTCCAGTGTGCGTCCTCTGTCACTGATTAGATTCAGTCGGTTCTTTTCTTTTATTGCGACATTTGCGTTGCGAAGCAGATTATCCAGTATTTGTAGCACATAGCAACTAGTTTCTTAACGTTGCGGAAAGTAGAATATTGCTCAACTCTTTCCGCGAAGTGCTTTGCAGTGGGAGATGGTACACGCGCCACATCGTAAGCGTTTTCTACGAAATCGCATTACATTGCAATTTGATGGAAAAGTTGCCCTGTTTAACAGAGCCTTTACGAAATCCACTAGATTTACCATTTACATGTCGCTGTGCAGTTGGGATTTGAAAACAAATAACATATTGCGATGTTTTGTAACTAAGAGGTAAAATTACTTTAATAACGAATTTGCTTTTTTTGTTCAGAAAATCTGGAAGAAATAATAATTACTCCAACCAACGAGTCACTAACCAGCGCAAACTTTTCATCCTTGGATATTCCAGGTAATGCGTGATCAGTTATAAATAACAATGCCAAAGGTAACGCAATAATATAATGTCAACACTGCACCTCAAAGGGAGTTCGGCGTTTTTAGAGTATACAGAGGTCAAATCTATATTTTGCAAAATGTGAAACTAAATAAAACGCCTTGCAGCCTGACTCTTTTTGATGCCTTTGTTAGAAATTGCAAAACATATAGGTAATTTGTATTGAATGATTGTCCTGGTTAAAGAAGTCCTGAGAAGGACTGTTTTTGATTACTGACTTTTCCACTACCAATGAATAAGGGACCTTTGGAGTCAAAGTGAAATTAAAGAGTGATTGTGTTGAGTGATTGCCAGGGTTAAAGTAGTCCGGAGAAGGACCGTTGTTGGTGAATGACATTTTGACTATCTGTGCGAAAACCACTCAAAGTCAAAGTGAAGTTTTTAAACTTAAAAGAGTCAGTCGAATGCTAAGATAGTCTGGTACGTCAACGCTGATTGGCCAGTTAAGCCGTGATGTTATTGGTTGTTAGACTCAAACAGTGTATTGTTATAGTTTGGTCCAATTATTGTTATTCCCTTTCCACAGCTGACTGTAGCGAAAGGCTCCTCAGCTCGCAAGTTAACTTAATCGTACCAGAACTGCACACTAATGGAAGTGGAAAGCAAAATCGGTCAGGACAACTTGCAACAAAGTTAAACAGATTACAAGGTGAGAATATTAAATCTTTGATTACTTGCACAGAAACTAATTTTTTGTGATACAGAAGGTAATAGAATCTATTATATTTTTATACATTTCGTATCCAGCTTTAGCAACCAAGGACGATTTAACTTTAAGTTTAAGTCTTTAATCATCTCCGTGGTGCTTACAAGGGTTTGAGGTTACCGGCGTTAGCGTGAGTTTGTTAGAGAAACTGAATAAAGGTCGACAAAATTCAGAATTTAAACTGTTGGTATCCAAACTACTAGTTGGTAGAGTTCATTCCCCTGTCGATGGGAATCCAGTTGGTGAAGTCCAAAATCTATAATCGCTTAAAAATATTTATTTTCAGTGGGGAGGATTTCAAGTTTGTTGAGGAAAGACTGTTGATTCACTGCCGCCGTCTAGTCTACATTAATCATGATTATAACCAACTAACAAACAAAAACACACTGCTTGGCTCTTCTTATAATTGGGAAGGGAAAGATCAGGGGCGTAGCCAGC
>ERZ1740055.244-NODE-244-length-12859-cov-10.880975_pt1 | contig 12859 bp, 8 predicted proteins | sample MGYA00581747_ERZ1740055 | MGnify/ENA primary metagenome ERZ1740055 (study PRJEB43018, sample SAMN04849739) | marine metagenome | isolation source: floating plastic debris | place: Pacific Ocean | collected 2008-08-28 | study: EMG produced TPA metagenomics assembly...
CTAAGGAGAGCATCACATTCATCCATGAGGTGGCTCATAGAGCCTTTGATTTTTTATAATGGTAGCATTGCCTGCTTGAGTAACGTATCGTTCGTAGCAAAAAGTTGAAACGGTTTCTATTGTGTGTAATAATTGCAGAAAACATCATCACAATAATCATGATTATCGCCCATCATTATCATTACTACCAACATCATCATCACCACAATCATTATTATCACCACAATCATTATTATCACCACAATAATCATCATCACCACAATAATCATCATCACCACAATCATTATCATCATCATAATCAATAGTGTCATAGTTGTCGTCATTATTATCATCATCACCATCAACATTTTTATCATCACCATTTATTAAAGGGTCCATGTATTTAGCTTAAAAAAGTCACCCTTTTTTTGTTGCATTTTCTGGGTAGCTTCAGGCCTTGGTGTTGGAAAATGTGACATTGCTTCATCGTGTTAATCAAATCAACACATTGGTTAGTTTATATAATGCAATATAAAACCAACATTCTTGTAGTTTTAACCCTACTACATATTTTTAAAAGAAGCTTTAAAGGCATGGAATTGACACATATTTAATTATACACAGAAATCAGGCAGGTGTGTTTAGAGTTACTTAGATATTGGTGAAAGTCTAACTAACTTCTCTTGCGTCAAAAATCTTTTCACCACTTCATAATAAATTAGTATTTCCGTTCTTCTTATTTGAATGCACATGGTGCAATAAGAGTGCGCATTATGGAAGAAAACTACAAAAGCATCAATCGCATTTTTTTTCATTTAAACTGATCTAATCACTAAATCGAATATACCCCGAAATAAATATTTTCTCTGATAACTAGCAAGCCTTTAACATCAAAACGCTTCATGGTGTTCTCTCGAGACATATTGTTGAAAATATTTGCGAGTAACAGCGGTGCTTCCGTTTATTTTTGTTCTTTGTTCCCCAGCGTCGTGGGAATTTGTAGGCCAGGATCTATTTTTGAGACAGTCTGGGAAGCTAAATAAACTGAGAGCTTATTAAAAACCACTTAACGATCGTGCTGTGAAGTTTCACGTATGCTGATCCTCCAATGAGAAAAAGAATTAGTTTGTACATGCAGAGGTCGGAAAATTTAATCAAAGGTATCCAGAGGTAGTGACCCGAACTACCTCGACTTCGTACGACAGACATGCAAGCTAAAATCACGAACCAATAAGAATTGACTCAGTGTTTTTAGTGACTTCTAATCGATTACATAAGCAGTGACACAATTGGACAAATGATTTTCTATTGTTACACTTTTTCCACCACCTCAATTATTCCAATGCTCGTAGATTCTCCCGTTGCACAAACTGAAGGCATAAGTGATATCATATGATTGATTGAAATTTTCAAGGGGCTCAAAACTTTTAAAAATTTAAAAATCATCTCACTGTTTCAATTCATAGAAGACAAAAACGAGAGGTTAAAAAAGATACCTCAAATAAATTGGCATTTAATTTGTCAAATGGACAGTGCTAAATTGTTTGGAAAAGCAAAAATTGGTATTATGATATTATCCGCGGGAGTGCCGGATCATGAATGAGGAAGGGTATGTTAGGAGTTTATTATGGTAACGAGGGGAGGGTAGGCAGTCAGAAAAATTACCCCAAAATATCCCTAAAATATCAGGCGGTGAAAAATTAAAAAAGACAAAAACTTGCTCCAAAGTAATTCTAAAACACTATTTGCCATGGGAAATAATTGTTGACTTACAATAGATGCAATAATTTATTGCTATTTAGGGAGAGGGATTCTAAAACTTAATTGGATTTCTTTCTTTAGCCTTCGGCTTGGCCGCGCACAGATTAGAAAATAGTTTTGATATGTAAATGAGAAAATGGCTGTTAGGCAAAGGAGGTAAAGGGTATTTTTTTTACAATTTTTGCGGGTTAGGTAGGTAATTTGAAACTTTATGAAGGAGCAAACCGTTAGAGCAGCGTTCAACTTTGGCTTTCCTTTTCAAAACGCAGTTTAGCAAGTAAAGCGCATGCGTCAACAGTAATTAAAATTACGCTCCAGAGTCACGTAACTGAAACCGTGAACAATAACGAAATATGTAAAAGCAAAATGTTACAAATGAAAATTCTCTCTTACTCCATGAGAAGCCCGAGTTCACGCAGCTATGCGTCTTGTTAATTTATTTAATTTACGATATCAAATATTAATGTGGCGATATTCGTAGTCTTGAATAAGAAAAAATAGATTTAAGCTGAATGCAGTCAAAGTGCAGTAATAAAATTACAGAAATTTTGGACCTGCACCCGCGACCTTTAGTCAAACTCCTTGACTCACCATATATTTTGGATCGTATCTTAACTCTCTTACACGAAAAGGCGCTAATGATTTTTATCTCAGAATTTCAGGGCAAAAATAATTTTTATAGTTCTATAAATACAAGCTGAACAATTGAATATATTGATAAATAAGTATTTTTATGTTATTAGATATATAAAGTGATTTGATGCATTTAAACCCCTTTAGTTCTTCACCCGCCAACTGATCTTAAACTTGACAAAAATTTCCATATCCTGCGGATAAAGCTAAAATTCTCTACCTGAGGTTCATGAGTAAGATTTGATAAAAAAATTGATAATTTTCTATTTCTAACTTTCAGTATGAAAAATAAATGGTCACTTTATAGGGTTTCATCAACTGGTTCAAACGTTAAAATGAATAACACCCGTCCGAACACTTCAACTCTTCAAGACAAACAAAATGAATGGTCGCTTTATAGGGTTTCATCGGATGGTTATTTCATTTTTGTCTTCAAACTTGGACTTTCGCCTCCCAGTCTTCAATTGTACAAGACAGAACTTTGCAATTAAATTATGATAAAGATTCTTTTTACAAAAGAGGTTTCGCTTTGCTCCCGAGAGTAATTCACTAATTGACTTTTTTAAAATGTCATCGTTCATAGTAAAAAGATTGTATTATTAGTGCTATTTTGAGTTCAGTTCGAGATCTTAAATTTACTCAAACTTCAAACTTCTTTTAAAACGGACCGAAATAAAGAGTTTTTCCTACAAATTTGGCATTCAAATGACTTGAATCATACCATTCGGCATTCCATACAAAACTTTTTTTTTCAAGAAATTGCGTGAATTTGCTCGAGCCACATGTTCTTGAGTTCTTTAATATTTTACTTTTAGCTTTAAAATATTCTTATTTGTCCTGTGTTTTCAATACACACCAAAACTTATCACTCTGTCAGAACATACATTTTATCTTTAATACAATAGGTATGGGAAGCAATCGCTGTGATTTGATTTGACAAGGTTTTGTCTACTGCGCAAACAGTTATTTGTTATTCAACTAACTGAGTTTTCATACTCGATTTGCTCTTTTTCTTCCCACATTTTAGCCTCATTGTTCCTCCTGAGTTTATTCTTAAAGAAAGAAAAAAGTGTAATTTAGAGAGTTCGAAGTAGATCACTACGATAACCGCCTTAATCCATAACTATTGTAAGGAGCTGACGTTTCGAGCGCCAGATGCCCTGATGGGTGATGAAAAGCTCAGTAATGTTTGAATCGTCGGCCCCGTTTACACTACTAACGACTAACAATGCTTATTACAAAAATCCCACCTTGAGTTCAGTTACGATGTCTAAATTCTTGCCAAAACATTAAAATATTTTTAAAAATGTTTTGCGAACTTAAATATGCTTGAATTAAGTTTTAAATAAAAATGGTAGACTCTTCTTATAATTGCATTGTCTTCTTGCTACAATAAACATATTTAAAGGTTGGTTACTTAACATCGATCAATTTAATAATTAATTGATAAAGTCTTGTTAATTTCTTTGTCAATTTGACATCAACTAATTAAGTCTTTTGCAAGTCGGGCGAAGCGACATCATTAGAATACTGTGCTCGGCTAATCGAGCAAATCTCTGCCGTGTACCTCAAATAGATAACCAGCTTCTACTATAGCACATCCTTTTTAGATAAAGATTGATAACATTTAAGCTTTAAAATCTGTTCAAAAGATAGCCACAGAAATTTAGAGAAGGAAACAAGCAAACGGAAACATTCCTTGAACCGCAGATAAACAGTTTATATACTTGCAAAAAATTCTTCTGACAAGCTGAAACGGTATTTGATTTTAAAATTTTGATATACAAGAAAAACTGTCGTGGGATATTCGACATGTAAAGCCTAAAGGAATCACCTCAGGCAAGGAAGATCGTGCCAGAAATTTTCTGTGTTTAAAATCAGAACTTCAAAGGCAAAATTTAGCCTGTGGTCACAAAAAATTTAGTTATGTCGAGTGAAAACTGTTTTTCCCTGCAGAAATTTGAAGCGATTTTCGGTGACTGGATGATACTAGGTTGATGTGTACACAACTCGAACTGGGGCTGGCAAAATTTAAAACACTCTAATCTTAAAGTACTAAAACCTCTGTAAATTGACAAAAACTGTTGATTTTTAGCAGTTTCGACCAATATTTATTTTATAAACCAAAACTGAAAAGTTAGAAGTTAAATCGCAACTATGAGAAAGTTTGTAAAAGTTGCACCAACGTGTGAAAACCTTGTCAAAATATGACTGAAAAGCGTTATCAAGCGTCAAGATCTGAACGTCTGTTTTAGAGGGAAAAAACGTGTTTGCTTTTCTAAAAACGTTAACGCCGATGACATAAATTAATTTTTCATTTTGAAGAGTAAATTTGGTTGTTTTTGTTGATAGATAAAATTATATTAAGATAAAATTCATAATCAACCTTGTAGGGAAAATATCTGTAATTCAGATGGCGCCGTGAATGGAGTTGGTCGTACAAAATTAGCTAGTTAGTAAACTTAAAATATTCTCATACGAAAAGATAAAAAAAAATCAGAAAATAAAATTCGTTTGCTTCCGTTCGAGTCTTGAAAAAGAAATACCAAAGCAAACAGAGGTTTTTTCATCACTCAAACCAATATGCAGATGTCAACATTTGTATTGAGTTACAAGTTCTTTAACTTAACAAAATAAACACATCTTAAAAACAAAAGTCGTTTCAGTCAAAAAGATTATGTCAGCGCACACAAGAAGAGCTAATCTAAACACTAGACGGACTCAACTAACCGGATCCATAATTTTTGAAGCCGTGGGAAAATTTAGCTCCATGTTTGAAAAGCAAAAGAGGTCACACATGTGTATGATTCACCAGCAACACAGACAATTAAAATAACGCAAACATCTTAAGAGAGACAAATTGAGTTCCATGTTTATACGGTCTCACGGCTTCAGTTGGAATGTTTCTTTCACGCTATCGAATATCACTGAAAGACATGTGCAAGGCAGAAACCTGCAAATGTCATTAATTTTTGAAAGAAGGAAAACTATTTTTATTAAACAATCTGTATTGCGCTCAAGGGATGAAAATTATTTTATTGATTAAACGCATTCTTAAGTGTAACACTTGCTGGCATTTCAAATTATACGCTTGTTTATTCTAACATGACTAAAATACCTCTTTAGATTGATCTAGTATATTTATAACCCATGGTCATTGTGAGTGTGACTGTGTTGGAGCGATTTGTCTACGTTTAATTAGGGAAAACAACAACAAAAAATTCTGTACTCACCAATCCGTTGCATGTGCTTATAGCGAGCCAAGAATTCGTTGCGTTCTTCACTCGCCCAACATAATGGCAATTCAAAAACTCGCGAAGCTCTTTACCGTGTCTGGTTTGAATTAAGTTGCCAGATTCGATGACAAACCCCGGAGAAAGAAACTCTACATTGGAAATGAGTTGTAACTGAAACACCCGACCAAATGCAAGTAGTTCGTAGTGTAAATCGTTCTCGGACGGAACGTGTTTAAAGTTTTGGACGTTCGTATGATTTCGTACAACGTGTGAAAGAAAGGTCCCACGCTTGTCCACTGCTTTTGGGATTACAATTTCATAATGGTCCAATTTTCTCGCAAATTTGCCTGTCGAGAAAACATTTTGAGTTTTACTTAGAATAACAATTAAAAGTAATTTTAATAAATACATGTTTGCCTTAGCTTAATTTTGGTTTTGCAAACAGTAACTGTGTGAAATAATTCTGAGTAATGCTATCATCGTGTTGAACGATTATTCAACCCTCTTCCTGTGAGCATTATACCTTGTCTAGGACTTGGGAAGTGATGAAAATATGGCTGACAAATGGCTTCGTGAAGTGTTCCAAGGACTAAAACACACAGAAGTCCTTTAAACTCCATTATTCTGTTCGAGAAGTAAAGAGACAATAGTTAAACGGTCATACGGTCCACAAGATAAAAAAAACTTAAAATACAATTTGTTAAACCACACACACAGTTAAGCCCACTCCCGAACGATTGCTCTCACAACGTCAAACGGAAATTAAAAAAATATATTGATTCTTATGTCAGCAGAAATCGTCTTTTACGAACAACATTTAACAGACTGTAAAATGAAATACTTACAAACTTATCTGACAGACAAACTTACCCTTTATTCCTTAATCACATAATCAAAAGACCTTCTTTTGAAAATCAGATCGAGTCAAAGAATCCAAGTGTTTTTAAGATGGCGATAAATTTTGCAGTTTTATACCGAAAAATCTTTCTGATCTATTAAGATTTGATCCTTGCCAGCTTTAGTAAATGGTGCGCGGGCGGAATGTCTAAGTTTGCAAACTCATTTCGGCCGCTCCAGGACAAATAAAAAGAAATAGACTTTTAGCCCGTGACAGGGTCTCAAATTTCCGTTACCGAATTATGAGAAACCAAACACCCAATAAATCTGCCATTTCTAGAGCGCCTGATGAAAGTACTTGTCAACTGAACGTGAAAAACGCCGGAGTTGTTAAAGAAATGAAACCGTAATCAGTTTGGTTATACACAGTTTATTAGGTACTTTAAAACAGAGGTCCATTCATTTGACGCAGTCTCGAAAAAGCTGTTTGTACTTAAGGGAAAGATTTCACTTTTGGGAAGATTTAGTGTTCTTTTAACAGAAATCTAAATGAGTCATACTTAATCCTTCTTACCAAATGTGTTCTCAGCTTTCTTTATTTTTATGCGGAAGATCAAGGCTAAACACCCCCAGGCTTTAACAATAGGCAAACACTTGATAAGCCAGCTAGACCCTTCGTGTTTTCATAAAACAGTGAAATAAAGGAATAGCTCTGAGTTATTGAAGTTTTACGTACATGTAAATATAAAGATATATCCCAGAACAGATTTATCAAGGTTTGTGTGATAAGATTTTTTTCTTTTAAAATCAAACGGAATGGCAAAACTAAAGTCAAAGAGGAAGAAGACGATTTGCTTCTCCAATAATATCCCACGGCCACACAAACTGATTCACCGAATTATCGACTTAATATATAATCGAGCGACAAGCTGACAACAAATTGAATCCTATAAAAAGGTCTGAATCTGGTAAGTTGATTACTGAGAATGGATTTATAAAAAGTATTTGATTACTGAGACTTTGTCTAAAACCTAACTGACTGCTGAGAACTAGATACTGAGAAAATTAGCAAACGCTTTTACACAATGCAGTGTTTTTGGCAACTTGTCTCTCAAAAACTAAAAATTTTGGCGTGGTAAAATTACGATAAGCCGGAAAACAAAATATTTCGCTTTTGTAAATGTCTTTAAAAAAATTGAAGGAAACATTGTCGCAGGGGTGTGAAATGACGTTTCCACTTGCTACAAGGCTCTGCAAAAAATAAACATAAATATTGCTCAACAAAAAATATCCTGTTACACTTTGCAATTCGTTAGCAACTTGTATTTCAATGGTGTAGCGACTCAAGTTCCTGGAAACGTGCACAGCGTAACGGTGCCTTTTAAAAACAATATATTAAAGTAAAGGAAACCGCAGAAAAATTAATTTTTATCATGTAAAACTTGTTGAATTTTCAAACCTGAAATCTATTTGCTAAACAACACCATAACACTTGGTTACATTTTAGCTCTCCCTCCTAAAGACTATTTTGTCATCGTTTGGGCTTAAAAACCCGCTTATATAAACCCATACAAACTGATATGTTTAGTCTATTTTAGTAAAAAATAAAAGATAAAATCTTTGTGCCAATTTTAAAACTAAAACTAAAACCTTTGTAGCATAAAGAGTTCTATTAAACATGGGTCAGCTATCGCAGAATAAATCTCAAGTGCCACTGATGTGTTTTAATCGATTTTCTCAACGTCAACGAGCTCATAAAAATCATATATAGTTTTATACAAAAGATAGAAAGCTTTGCATTAAGGACTTATATAATAAAACATACCAAAAAGTTTTTGAGTTGAAGATCATTAAGAGAGGGTAACACAAGGTTGAAAACTTCTGTGTGTTTTATTAAGTCCATATTTTAAAGAAATGTTACAATCTGTATAAAATCTTAACATTTTAATGGCGGTTTTAGTATGGACATATAAAACAATAGTGCAATGTTTTGCGAAAGCAGTCAAAATATACTGGCTACCATATAAAAACAATCATTCTTTTCAGTTTCAAATTATTTTAAATTGCCAGAATCGGCGCTCAAGATCCTAATTCAGTAATTGGCTATTTTCACTATTAACCATACTGATTTATAAATTATCGGCTGATTATATCATTTTGAAATTACTAGTGATTCCTCAGTCAGCATGATTTGTTTAATGCCCTTTAATTACAACAGCATGATTTCAGCGTAAACTTAAACGTAACCTTTAGAATATGTTATCGCATTCTTGGTTAAAAAGATTTTAACAGCTAAGTAGAGAGCCAAGGGAAATGCATAGCTATTGTGTTTATATGAATTATTAAAATTGTTGACAACGCTGGGTGGAATCAAAACTGCTTAAAAAAGATTTTGGCTCTTAAAACGCGATTTCAAAATGGATATATCATTGTTTATCAATTTCCTTGTTTTTCAGTTTTCAGTCTAAAATCATACTTCTGATTTGAAATGGATCTCGCGCAGTGCATTTGTTCAATTTTGAAATCACACGTATGAATTCAGACCATACTGCGCCACACTCAGCTCAGTAACATTATTAATTTGGCAGTCTCTATCCTAGACTAACCCGCGCGGTACAGCGCTGCTCTTTAAACAATCAGAAGTTCAGACAGTTGTAACTAAATCCACTCTTTTCATCTTGAAATGATGGAATTTCGACAAATAGTATGAAAAACACATAGTATAAATAGCTAAAGATGAACGTTGTGGTGCATGTTACTCTTTAAAGTTTTTAAGCCTAAGGTAACAATTGACCTAAGTAATATGAAAAAATTTAGAGGTCAGCAGTACAGAGATCGTGTTTGTGAGTTTATGCGAATCAATTTTCACGCTTTTTTGCTTCATTACCATTACGTTCCTCAAAAGTTCTGATGAAGGGATGTGCTTTGTAGATGGAGGCTCTCCTAATAATATGAACCCTATGTGATAATTTTTGTCCACACAGCAATGTGATGGAAAGCAGTAAAAAATGTGTGGCTCGATAACTGTTTTGCCGCCGGGCCAGTATGTTAACAATTAATATTTTTAAACTACCAAATCTCTTTTAAAACTTTCAAGATGAGCCCGATACGTTATATTCTGTTCACGCTTTGATGTAACATTATTATTCTCAAACCAAGAAAAGAAAACATTGTGCTCTTAGCTTAATCCAAGTTTTGGATCAAAAAGCAAGTGTGATTTCAACAATATTTTGACTGTATTTAATTTTAAGTCATGATCAAACTCGATTTTTGATCCAAAACTTGGATTAAGATAGGGGAGCGGGAGGGAGGCTTGGTACTAGTCATAATGATGTATGAGACCACCTATTTGAATTTTAGATAGTGACTCCAATGTAATGAGAGTTTAAAAGGAATGTATGGCTCGTTAACTGTTTTGTTGCCGCCGTGACAAGTCTGTTAACGATTTTAGAACGACGAAACGTTTTAACAAACTTCATGTATAAACCCAAAATTGAAAACACTTAGGTCACTTGACAAGCGTTCTAATGTTTGATACTCAAAGTCACATCTTGATCATTCGTAACCAAAAGTTAAAGTTGCATACTATTACTAAACGGAAGGAGATCGTCGTCACTAAAGGCTTGCCCTTTAGATAAAGAAATGCTAATGTCTTATTTCTAAGCCATAGATAGTTCATATGCCGCCACTAGTGCAGATATTAAAACTACTTATATATAACTAAAAATAAAGTTTTTCTTTTATTTGGTATGAAACCGCTAATTGTAAAATTATGTTCAAAATCCTAAAATGAGTTAATTTGAATCTTTTCCAAACCCCAATTTTATGTTTTTGTTGTGTGATAAAATATGAGCCGACGAGAAAAATTATTCAGTAGGCCAGAAACCGAAACGCTCCCCTCTCGGGAATTTTCGCAGACGTATATCGTTTTGAATCTTAGTCCGAGGCCGTCGAGGGTGTTCCAAATCAGCTTGTTTGCACTTTGTAAGTAGAGGCATTTGGAAGCACGGCTGCATTCTTTATTTCAAGCAAAAAACACCGGATACCCGCATTCTGATTTTTCTGAAAACACAATTCAAATAAAACCTACAAATTCCATAAAGGCCATACAAATCCGAGAAACGTGTTTCCATCCTCTGCAAGATCTATTTGACGTATGGACTCAATAAATGTCTGCCTTTGAACACCTGGGAATCGTTTTTCATCACTACAGGAGAGCAACAGCTTGTTTTGCCTCTTAATCAAAAACACCAAAACTCGAATCTGTATCTATTCCCACTAACTATGTTATCGATGTCATATTAGACAACGTTTTGTAACACTTGTGCCACTAGACATTGGCCCCGTGAGCACGTAGATATTATCCTGGATTAACATGGGACATAGGTATCCATATCTACCAGTTAGCGAGATATCAGTTAGACGCAAACTGAACCGATTTACTACCATCAACCTTTTTTCTGTGAGTAGGCACTCATACTATGTTATGTTTATTCAAACATCATGTCCACCATACTGTTGAGTCAGTAAGAGCTTTGCTCATCCTGATCCTCTTCATACTTTACACTCGGAATCAGTCTACCATGACCTGAACCGCCAGCTCCTAAGGCATCAGGTCGCCTACCGTCCAGGTTATATCAAACACTCCATCGTTCACTTTCCAACCATGACCTTTCGAATATAGAGTACCAGGAAGTGTGTGGTGCGAGTTGCGCCAAAAGAAAGTCTAATAATTGCATCTCTTTATATGCATCCTGAGTGTATGACGACAAGGCGGGATGAGGCTCATATCTACTTCACTGTAGCTTGAGAGTAGTTCACTGTCGGGCTTCGCCCTGAGGCGCTCCAAGAACTTCGCGTATCTCAGTGAGTTAATATCAGAGTTCCACGACCAACATATACGAGACAAATCGGCATGAAAGCAGTGCAGCTATTTTAGTACAACATCTAGTAGTTCTGTATTGCTGTTTGGTAGTTTTCATTATGTTTTAAATATCCGCTATTACTTTTTCAAACATGTTCGTCTGTTTTTGATGAAAAACATATCCGCGAAATATAAATGTTTCTTGCGGCCCCTGGAAGGAATTTTAGTTTCTCATTAACTCCGTTTTTATCGTTATCATTTTTGCATCTTTTCATAAATATTTGCCGGTTTTAGTTTTCATTTCAAGATCTTTTTTAAGAAACATCTACGTTTGACTCCAAGATTATTCAGTTTCAAAACATTGAAAAGTTATCAAAAACATACTATACCCAGAACCTATCAATAAGTTTTCTGTCCTAGCCCATTGAAATAGTTTTATAACCTATTAAAAGACTTAAAACTCGTTTACATCAGTTATGTGTTAAAAATGTTTTTATAAATACTTTAAAATCACAATATTTTTACTTAAGAAATTTTTTTTCAAATATCTGCGTTTGTTATTAGATTATTTCCCGGTAAATAAAAACAGTAATAAAAAGTGTATATTAATATTGTTTGTCTTTCCCTATAGTATAAGATCCACTTCCTATAAGCGATCATCTGCTTACTAAGGCACGTAGCCACAAACAACCTAAGTTAAAACCACAAGTCCAATACTTAGTTTTTGCCCTATCTCTCATATCTTTTTAATACAGACTTTAATAGACTTTAAACCTCACAATTCACCTCGGGCGAGTAGCCGATATACTTATCGTTTTAAAAGTATCTTCTGACCTTACAGGTAATTTCATTATGCGCAGTGGCTGGAATAAACCTATCTCATTAGGTATCTATGTTGTCCTGCAACGGCCTGCATCTCCACATTGTAATACTTTCCTAACAAATCTGTCATTAATGGAAGTATATACAAAGTGGAAAATAACTAATGTTCTGATATTGGGCGCATTGGACTGTCTGACTCCAGAGTAACCAGAGTCTTTTGTCTACTGTTTGAAACCACGAGAAAAGATATCCGATTTGTGTAGTTTTTAAAAACAAGTAGTGCAGTTTGTAAAATGTTTTTTCTTGGAGCAAATGCGTTTAATAGTTTGTGCATGAGTAAGGGCAAGACTCAAGTGGAATCCTCTTAGATATTCGGGTGCATGCGTTAAGGAAAAATTTAATAATGTTCTACTTGTATAAAAGTTCATTTTATAATTAACGATCGGTACGAATCAAGCGTCATGTTGACGCGAAAATAAAATAATCGAGATCAATTTTTGTTTTCGATTGTTATGCAGCAAACCGACTGAAAAGAGCAAACACAAAAGATCTAACATGGTTGACTGTTCTGATAAAACGGTGCATTTTGAACTCATTTGCTCTTTAAAAAGCACACAAGTTCAGAATTTTTTGATAAAGTGGTTAAAAAGCTAGATGTTAAATGCGGTCGTAACAAATTTGTTTTAATTTTTTAATGACAGAGAAATAATTTGAAAGTGTATACTTA
>ERZ1740055.245-NODE-245-length-12850-cov-7.833919_pt1 | contig 12850 bp, 6 predicted proteins | sample MGYA00581747_ERZ1740055 | MGnify/ENA primary metagenome ERZ1740055 (study PRJEB43018, sample SAMN04849739) | marine metagenome | isolation source: floating plastic debris | place: Pacific Ocean | collected 2008-08-28 | study: EMG produced TPA metagenomics assembly...
GATATCATTTTGAAAACCCTTGGTAGTGTTATTAATTTTATATGCCCTGTCAATTCAAAATGATATCAATTACTCATAAGTTTTTTCTTCTGAGAAAAAGAAGCTTGTGTCAAACCGAACATTTCTACTATAGTTATTTCAAAGCTGAAGATATTTAAACTGTATATATTTATATATACCAAATTTATCTTTTCATTATTTTGCTCGTTTGACAAATTTTCTTAAGCTGTTGAACTTAGATTTTTCTTCTTTGGTCCATTCGCTAGCTAAAGTTTATTCTGTTAACAGATTGTTAACAATGACTTCAGCAAAAAAATTATCTACTTTTTATAATTGCGCTTTCGACAAGGCTACGAAGTCAAGAATGTGCATTGATTTATATTTCCATATAACAAGGATAAGATTATTGGGAATAAATACAATTATAAGTAATCAATGAAAGTAACGTTTAAATGCTGAACAAAAAACATGCTGACTTCAAGTTTAAAAATGATGCGATATCGAAAAAGAAAATATTAAACTTTAAAATTTCAATACATGGTTTGAGTTAGAGCAACAAAGATTTTAAAACAAACATAAATCAAAGTTGTTCCTGCGAATTTGTTTTTAATTCCGTTTTAGCAAAAGTAAAACAAAAATGAATATATATCCTTAGAAGTGAGAACTAATTTGTAACAATAGTTTAAATACCAAAGGCTAAGCCCAGTTGTTCAAATGCCGATTAGCATTAACCCAGGGTTATATTCAGTTTAACCAATGTCAGTCTTGTTTCCAATCAGTTACAGGGAAGGATTTGAGCTGTAAAGTTTGAGATCAACAAATTTTGTTCTTTGAAAATCCAAACAGTATTCTAAAAGAATCGCTCACCATTTTCTTATAGAAAAAACTGCTCGTTGAATTTTCCCTTAACCCAGGGTTGAAGTAATCCAGCTTTTGAAAAACCAGCCCAGAACTTCAAGTACAGTGGTGTAACGGTTAATGTAACTGTAAGTATTAAATTAGGTGTTACAGAATTGATAACAGTTTGTTATTACGTTTCAGGTGGATATGATGGCTTACTGTTCAAGTTTGCTTTTACTTTAAGTACACGTGAGTTTTTAATCCTGAATCATGAATAAATCGCTATCAGTTGTTTCGATGAGTTCGTTAATTACTATTGGATAAATACCATTATTAGTTTGTGTTTCCGACACACAGTATCAGTCTAGTTATAAGGCAGATTGGTAAATTTCTCCCTATCAGCTAACAAAAAGCACCTGGGAATTCGAACTCCAGTTCTTGCAAAAAGTTGGGCTTTTCATCCAAGTGTAGGCATAACTTTTCGTCCATATGACTTTGATAAAATTGATACCACCAGCTTGTACTAGCAGCTAATACCCGGTGGATCAGTGTGCCGTCAAGGTAGGGCAACATCTTACTGGTTAAGCACTAACGAAACCAAAGATGAATAACAACTCCATTATCCACCAGCCTTGGTAAAGTTTTTAATGTGAACTGTATGTTCCCAGATCTTACTCCCCATTCCCTTCTCTTATGTCCGTTTAAGTCTTTAATCCTAACTCTCTTTGTTTTTCAAAGGCTACGAGCAAGTCCGGAAAGAAACAAGCAAGTTTCACAACGTTTTTTACGAGGAGAAAAGAGTGTGCAACAGAGGCCGGGCACGTTATCAATACGATCTTGCTGGAAACCGAAAATTCCCAGTGTCCTCTGAGTTTGCAGTGGCAGTATGTTCTCTACCGACCAACTATACCACCTCGGATTACATGTGGTTTTTAGAGAGATGGGGAACAGTAAGAAATAAGTTTATCATATAGTTTATGAAGAGTAGGTGTGACACTAGTGGTGTCTCAGTTTTTGTGTTGATTTGTGGCATTACATCAGTTTATTTGATAACAGAAAAACCCTAATCTTAATAAAACATTTAATAAACCCAAAATCAATAAAAAAGGAATCCACTTTACCAATTGGTGAATTTAGAAGTCCATTAACAGAACCCAGAATCACGTACACGGAATCATAACAACTCATTACAAAATCCCGAATCTCATTGACGGTATCTCTTGTCTCTATATAAGTTAACGATTAAAAATTTTCGACTATAATAAACCATGTTTTGTGTTCTTTCTTACAGCACGTTGTCCTTGAAACAGATCTTGGTAAAAAGAGAGTGGAACGATACAAAAGTTCCCTTACCGAGTTTACAAAGTACGCAATGGATAACGTAAGTCATTGTGAAAATCTCTTTATTAAATTAACGGAGATCTCTAAAATGCTCGCTTAATAAAAGCCCAGATCGATACCATAAAATCGTAAGGGAGCGTTTTAGATAGTCCTTTTACATTCTTTGTTTGAGTACATGAGAGAAGCTGCCAAGTCTGATCTCCTGGTAGTGTTATTATTGCTATACTGAAACTTACTTTAAATGTTGTATTTTTCATTGTGGAATATTAAAAATCATTTCAACTTGCTGAACTTCTTACTTTCGTTTGTCTTAATTCTTTTCTTTTGTTTGCTTTTTTCAGATGATATTTAAATTTGCTTTCAGTTGGTTGGGGATTATAAGTGGCGTAGTTGTTGCAGGTTTGGGTTTCGATTCCAGGCCGTACCGAGATTTGAACATTTTCCAGCTTAATCTAATTCAGCTCTCCTTTCTTATGAGATAGATCAGCAAACTGCTTGCTGGGAACCAACTTGCATGCGATGGATTAGTTTCGCGTTCAGGGAGAGTAAAAAAACAATTGAGTTTGGATAGAAACGCTGGCGTCAGAGGGCCGCTCGGCTGGGAACTTGAAAAAATATTAAAGGAGCAATGTTGGCGAGACTAGGTTCTAGTTACAGATAACTTGATTTCGTGTTAGCCTAACACGACTAAATCAAGTTTATGTTCTAGAGTGGTAAATCGGACTATATCTTATCCATCTTGAAGTTATATTCGTCAATATTTTCCTAGATAACAACGTTTTACTTCTTCGCTATCATTTCTATATATCAAATTTCCTTACATGTTTTTCTAAAAAGTTTAAAGTGACTACGAGATCCTTCGCGCTCCTAAGCCTTCTGTCTTGTCACGGTGAGCTTCGTCGTGGAAGCGGACAAACTATATGGGGTCATCTACAGAAGAAAACAAAAAAATATACAGGTTTTACTTGAGGAAAACCAGCAAAAGAGTTTACCTGAAGTTCAGAACGTGACAAAAATTAAAAATTCTAAACGCTTTCTGCCGGTCTTATAGGCAACATAGAATATACATACTTTTTCGCATGTAACTTCACCAGCACTCATGCAGACAGACAAAAGAAAAAAGACCTGAAAGGTATCTTTTGAAATATATCTAGCGATCAGTTTCATGGACTGTCGGTTGCTACGTTGAATATTTATAGAGAAAAGTCAACACCAACGGACCTTTTAGATTTACAGCTTTACAGCATAATCTCTGTCGTTAGAAAACAATTTCAGCTCGTACGGAGCTAAATTACTTTAAAGTCTCTAGTTTTTTAGGGATCGACAAAAAGTTAAAGTTGACTAGGTCTCGGTATGGCCGATTGAAATGTAGTTGCTAAAATGTACTGTCGTTGTTTATCAACCTTTCTTATACTTAATTTGTTACATTATTATTTGTTTGACTTGGTCCAGCCCGGATCCAATGATACAGAAAGTTGTACACGGGTTTTCCTACGACATTTTTTTCCTATTGGGGACTTTGCCCCTTTAATGTTTTGTCTGCATGTCCAACACAAAATTCGTTTGTTGTAGGTTCAATCATCGGTATCGGCATCCGGTTCTTACAAAGGATTTGAAGGTTCTCTAAAGGTTGACTTCAGCCTTTTTCAGGAGTCCATGAGTGACAACAAAAAGTTTGGAGAGAATAAAGTGGTTTTTGAATCAGGTGGAGATGAGCTGCCGGAACCGATTGCCCTCAAACTTTTGCCAATACAAGATGCACTGAGCCCGTTGTATTTTGAAGCATTGGACAGCAGTTGCTCATCCTCCCGGGCTGTAAATTCGGCACTGTGTTGCAAGCTGAAAACCCGTCGAGACAACGTAATTATAGCTCTTCGTAACTATGCAAAATGGAAGGAAGTAAAACCACCGAAAGGTTTGTGTATGGTTTTATTTATGTAAAATGGGTAATCCCTTTGATCTAGAAGGGTCACAGACAGATTTCATCGATAATCATGTTTTTTTTGTAGCTTCAAAAGATTTTTTCGCTGACTGCCGCCGTTGTTTTGATATCATTTTTCATGGATGACAGTGACATAAAATAATAACTGTTGGGCAGTATGTACTATAGTTCGACTTGCCATTACCAGTCTTCAGTTTTCTTACATGATGAAGATTGATAATATATAGTGAGTATAACTATTGTACATACGGTCCAACATTTATTATTCACGTTGTAAGGTCAGTTAATGCGAGTCGTTTTCACAAAAATGCCTTAATATTTTTATTATTTTCGACTGGTCACAATCTTCTGATCCAACGGAAAGAATTTTAATCGTACAAGGTTCTTTACTGGTTTTAAACCGACTTATCTGAACTTCGTGATATAGAAGTTTGGAACTGTAGGGAAATGTCATGCTAAGTAAAAGTTTAAACACGCCTAAATTTTTCTGATCATGTGTTTGAATTTCTACTCTGACTTGTTCTGTGTCTAGTATGCTAAATCTCACATGCTAAATTCAATGCAATTTAGGTGATATGAGTAGGAACAGAAGACTGGTTTAGAATTTTAAACAGACCCAAGAATGTTTACTCTACAATGAATCAAACAGAACAACAGGGCTGCGTTCAGTGAGGCCAGTAAATTTGAATGGAAACCGATGAGCACTTTCATTGCCAGTTCATCGATCGCAAGTGAAAATCGACATTCGATATAGTGTAGATGGTAACCGCTGGGCGCATGTATCATGTGTAACGAAATATATCGCTAGTAAAATCCAAAGAAGTCGGTTTTTTGAGAAACGTGCGCGGCTGGTTACCGATTACAGCAATAAGTCAGAGCTAAAACTTAGCTTTTTGTATTTCAGATCCCAACCTTCAAATCCCCGTCACGTGGCCTCGGGGAACATACGGTTTACCAATGCCGACCTCCGGTTGTGAGAAAGGATCAAAATTTGGTTGGCACAAAGGCTACCGTTACCAAGATACTGAAAACCGCAGGAGCTCTAACTCCTGGTCAAAGCCCTTCAACATTGCTGGCCCTGTAAGAAGCAGTGCTATGTATCAGAGATTTTGTATGAAGACGCAACAACGGGGCACACCCTATGATATGGACTGGCCCAAAGGACAATATTGTATCTTTAAAAAGGGCAGATGCCCCAAAGGTATGTCGAGGCGTTTTGGGTCAATGTTCTGTCAATGTGAAAGTCAATAACCTTTATCGTCTATTTTTTGTTAATACAGTCGTTTATTCTATATAATAGAGCTTTTCCCTAATCTGCTCTTTCTCTCGATGAGAGAGTCTATCATCACTATAATTTCTATAATTGTTTTTATGGTCAGCATTTCATCGCTGGCTTAGTTCATTAGTTTAAATGCTAGTAAAGATATATAAACAATCTCTTGAAAATCATGAAGAGTCGAGGAACAAGAACGCTATCTTGTATCATCAAATGTTCTAAAAGAGAAATCTCACAATATAAATTGTCGAAGCCGGCGGATTGGTAAAAAGATTATGAAAGTGGGAAACGTTTTAATTACTGTACAAGTAATATTTTTAGCATTTTTGTTGCGATTCTCTGTCTATCTGTCTCTCTATCCATTCAACGCCTCAGACTGGGTTGGAAGAGCACTGTAATTTGAATGCTTACTTTCATTTAATATTGGTTTTTAGGTTTCAGTATTGGCTACATTGCATGGGATGATGAGGATACAAACAACAGAAACGTTTACGGTGGCTCTGTTCCAGACGGCACATACAACCGTAACACGCTTATTTATTACTGCTGTCGTAGGGATGGCCATGCTACAAACAAGATCTACCTACCCACCGACAGTCCATTTGTGTTATTCCCCTACACACACCAGTGTCAGTATGTACATGGTTTGAAAGTTACCAAGGAGTGGTTTCACTGGGACACTGAAGACGTTTTTCCCTCCAACAGCTATGGGGGATCTAAACCACACAGTAGTATCGGCAAAAACATCGATGTAACTTACTGTTATTACCATAAATGACAAAACGGACTTGATTTGATTAATATCATAAAGGTGTTTAACGTTTATTCGCGTAGATTAAAAATAATGACAAAATGACTTTTTGATGAATTTGAAAAGTTAATTTAGTCACTTTTCCTTTGAATTTGTGACAGTAAAAAGGGGAGAGGTGTTCTAGAGTTCCGTGTACTTGGTTCGCTATATGTAGCTATCGCAAGATAAACATACTAGTGTAAGCATATTTTCATTCTTCAAATGGTATCGCAAGATAAACATACTAGTGTAAGCAAAGATTTTCATTCTTCAAATGGGACAAAAACATTGATGAAAATAATGCAAAATAAAGCAGGTCAAAGAGACGAATGTTTCTCGATCAACTCCTAGTTACTGTACAAAAAGAGGGCGCTTTTTACTTTTTTCCAAATTCATTTAAGCAGAAAAGAGGCGCTTGCTCGTTCAACATCTCACTCTTAGCTATTTTTTACATAGTTATTTATTTATGCTTAATATACTAAAACATTAACAGAAGAGTTTCAACCTGATAAAGGTAACCTTTAGTAGTCATATGGTACTAAAGGTTAATGAGGAAAGAGGGATAAAATGCTGCTCTCCCATAGATAAAACGCCATGCGTTCAAAATGCTCTAATACCATTTCAATTCCGAAAAGGTTGTGTGTTACTCCTCTAAAGCTTTAGAAACCTTGAACCATTTTGAAACCTAGCTTGATTACTTCTAAAACATAGTTTATTAATCATTTAATTATTTACATATTATAAAAGGCCTCTATAAAGATTGCGCTTTATAAACCGTTAAAAATTAAGGACACTATTCGCTGAGTAACAAGAACTACCACAGTTGATCAAAATATTCATTAGGTGATAATTGAATTGATGTCATCGCATTTACGTCTGTAAGCTTTCAGATAAACATCATATTTTTTCCATAGAAACACACCAACGAGTGCAGTTATGATTAAAATGAAAACTGGAATAATTGTTGCTGTGGCGATTATCCATGGCTTTGTCTTGGTATCCTTCGTGGATGAATCAGGATAACTTCGCTTTCCTAACATTGACAAAAAATAGAAATAATGGCGTTATGAAACAACAACGAAACAACAAAAATTTATTTACATTTAGTATTTTACAAATACAAAACGGACATCAATATAGAGAATAATTTGTAAGTGAATTCAAGGCAACCTATAAACGACGACAAGGGCTAATCGGTACTGCTTGATTTTATAGAAAGCTTAATGAAATCAAAATTAATGTCTCAACGAGACGACTCTCTGACACCGGCTGTGCGCAGGTAGAACTACAATCCGAGCAAAACTAACATTCACCACAGGAAACTCGTTTAAAATTCCTGTCAAGGAGTGAGCTTGTTATCCCGGTTTTGTTTATAATTTTCTCAATTCTTCATATTTCCCAACAAATAATGTGTTAACTGATAGCAAACAATTAATTTAATTCCCTAAAATAGTCCAATAATCCACAAGTTCCCCATAACTGATAAACAATTAGGGTCGAGATGCTAAAACAAATAAACAGCGCAAAGCATTATTTTTAATAATGTCTGCTGTTGCACAAAACCTTATGCAAATGAGAAAGTTCCAGCTATAACTCACTTTTACTCATACGGAGCATCCGTGAGTCAAAAATGTACAGTGGCCCACAAGGATCATGCCGCAAACAATAAATAGTTGCTGCAAACAATGATTGCTACAAACAAAAGTTGCTGCAAAAAAACGCGTTTTTTGTGTGCGCACAGTCATTTGAAGAGTGGGACTGGTACTGGATACGGGAAGACATAACTATCTGGAATTCATAACCTCTATATGGGTATTCCAACATTTAATGCTGGAATACCGTGCTACAGTCACCAGTTCATTCGAAAATATGTATGTAATGATACGTGCCACTTACTAAAGTAAAAGGGTGTTGATTTCGACCATGTTTTGTGTGCACAAAATCCCTCCATTCTGTTTTCTTCATCGGCAAACTCTTCACAAACGTCTATGTCTTGCGGATGATGTTGGAAATATTCCGGACATTCCTTCATAATGAAACGACATTCATTCTTGCACGGACCGTACAACTGGGGTCGTTGCCCAGGAAAGCAGGGCGGAAGATACTGCAGACAAAACATTTTCTTTATAATACTTGCACATTTTGGATATTTTTTCAGATCAGTTTCCAAAAATGAAGGAACTGAAAAGTCTGAGCTATTTAATGATGAAAAGTCGGTTTTATTGTAAAACCATTTTAACTGTAGTGATTGTGTTTTGTTTGACGAGATTGTATAATTATACCCTTGTTCACCACACATTGGAATCAGTCGCCGATGACACTGCCACAATGATGAGGTATCTGAAATTGACACATTTATTTCTCGTTAAAAAATTTTCTTTACACTTTTTGTACTGTGCATGTATTTTACGATCGGGAGTTGAAAGGTCGTCTGATGACCAGTAAATATTTGCCAACGCAAAAAAAAAAACGTAATTTCTTGAGAACATTTGTTTTAATATATGCTTACTTTTTGAAGACAATTCCGCCGTCTATTTATATAAACTAGTTTGTATTTGCCTGTATTTACTTTTAAGTAAAAATATCCCACACTACGCACAATTGGGAACGCAATAAACTAATGTTAATTAAAATAATTCATCAATAACAATTAGTTACTTGCCTATATCATATTGATTACAGTTAAGTAGTTGTTGATTAAAAGTTTTAGGGCAAAAGGTGAAACGAGGTTTGGCCTTTATCTTTGAAATATTTTAACTAATCTAATGCATGATAAGATATTTCAATGATTGGTCAGTTAGTTGAGATTTTTGTGCAATATGTAAATTATATATTTTTAAAAATGCCAAACCAACTTACCGTTTTGGGTTGGAGTGAAGTTTGCAGGTTCAAAACATTCTCCCGTCTCGGCTGTCACATTTGGTAGTATAGTGCACAAAGAGGCAAGATATTCTAATCCGTCCTGACTGATGGCCTCAGAACAGCCCAGTACCATTTCTGTACAAACTCTACGACATGGCAGCAGTGGATCCTTTCTACCCTCTCTGCAGAGTGGAAGGAGTAATGCACAATCCACTGCATTGGGTGCAGATTGCGATATCGAGCAGTTGGATGTCTGGTTTCTATACCACTGAAGCACAGTTGATATGGCGGTCCAGTCCACATCCAATGGAAATGTAAACGTTTGATTATGGCCAATATTTATACAGCTAGGGAATAAATTATGATCGAGCCTTTGGCAAGTTTGAGCTGAGGTCATAGTACACCTTGTTAAGAACAGAAAGATGTAAGTTAGTCGTAACGGAGACATGTCGGTCAATTGACGTGACACTTGTGTTTGAAAACTACCGTTCTGGAACAGACTGACCTCACATTGCGTGAAACTTTAGATCAGTAAAGACAGAAACCTAATATCGCGTTTTCGGTTTGCCTTCATTTGTTGCCAATGCATAGACTGTATCAAACCCCCTCCCATTTCTGTTCAAAATTTGCAATACATAGCCTGAGAACTTTGGTATGTAGAGATTTTGCATTGCCATGCGACTCAAGAACATTCCTTAAGGTATCTGACATTTTGAAAAAATGTAGGAAAATCCGTTTACAACTATCTGTATCGTTGGATCCGGGCCGGACCAAGTCAACCAAATAATGTAATCAATTAAGTATAGGAAAAGTTGACAAACAACGACAATAAATTAAATAAATCATTATTTATTAAATAAATTGGTGTGGCCAATCGAAAGTGTAGTTGCTAAAATTTATTGTCGTTGTTTGTCAACTTTTCCTATACTTAATTTCTGACATTTTCATCATTTTGACCCTGTTACAGTATTTCTTTGAAGGGATTGCTGTCAATAATGACATAAAATCTTTGAAATTGCTTCAATTTGTAATCTTTTCCCTCTTCCCTCGTGGTTTACAATGCGATTCAAAAATTATGCCTTTCAAAAATTTCTTACTAATTTATGGCCAAAAAAATAGGATTTTAAAACTGGAATGCCACAGGCAACCCAGTGGTTATTGGAAATTCTAACACCATTGCAACCAATAAGCGAATATCTAGATGTACGCAAGCATTGTTTGTGTTCTAGTTAAATTTCTATATTTATCATATTTTCTTGTACTTTAGTAATATGCTAACGACTTAGCCGACATTTCCAGTTCCTAATTGTTTGATGTAAACTTTTTTCTGAACGAACTTCTAGATTATCTACAGGCTACTAGCTGGAGATATGAGTCTGGATTAGCTTCTAAAGTTCTTTCGAAAGAACACTTCATAACAAATCCTAATAAACTGTTGATTTTGGCAACGCGGTTTTTCAAGCAACAATGTTTTACTACAGTTGAGTTTCTTTAAGTTCGATATTTTTACCGCTAGGCACTTTCGGAATTGGTCGGCTTCCCCCTTTCGTAGTTGATAGTGTTGCTGGTTTCGCTTTGAACTTTTCAAGAACATCGGGTAAACTATAAGTCTGAGATAAAACAGAGTTGGTGAGTTTTTGGCTTTTTAAAGCGGTTGAGCCTAATTCTTTTAAATCTTTTATGCGAGTGCTGGGTTCATTGAGTTTTGAAAATGCGAGTTTGTGGCTTATGGTGGAATTTTTTCCGGAAGAATTGTTTACTGTCTGAGATTCATTTTTCCCGCTTTCTGGAACTGTCTTATTTTCACTAAAAGTGGTTTGTTTTAAGATATGTCTGTACCCTCTGCGAAATGAAAGACTGTTCTGTTGGTTATATATTCTATAAAGATGTGGAAGAAACTCACTAACAGACGGTGTTTGCTTCGACGGTGTATATTCATTGTGGCTAGCTGATCTTTTTCTTTTTCTAAAAAAATGGTAGCATTCATAACAAGATTGATTGTTCTTTTCATCTTGTTTTTCCCTTATGCGTTTTTCTAACGTTGTTGTAAAAGGATGCTCGAAAACATCTTGATTTTCTTTGACTTCTTTGTGCAATTCTTGTGCTTTTCTCTCATATTCCATATTGTAAACACAGAGTGAAGACTTTCCTTCTCTTATGAGAATGTCTGCACAGCCAAAATGTCCCTGTTTGATGGCCTGCATCAGAGGTGATTCTCCGCGACAGTTCTTTATATCCACGCTAAGATTGTAACATTTTAACTTTTTCACAATTTCTCTGACAATCGTCTTGTCGCCGTTGGTAACTGCGTGAAACAGCGCCGTGTTTTGGTGGCGATCAGTCGAATTTAAGTCATAGTCAACAAACTCAATGAAAAGAAACACTAATTTTCTTTTTCCTAATAAACAAGCGTATGAAAGTGCCGATATACCTTTTGAATCTTCTAATCCAACTTTTGCTCCTTTATTAATTAGTTTCTTTGCCAAAACAACTGCTTTATCTTGGTTATGGAGAAAACACAGCTCTATAAGTGGTGTGCGGCGGTCTATGCCTCGACAATTTACGTTGCATCCAGCTTCAACAAGAAGATGCGCCTGTCGCCATCTGCCGTTATTAATAGCCTTGATTAAAGCAGTCATCTTTAAAATAATCCTGCATCTACTGAAACTGGATTATTTTAATGTTCACCTTCAAAAACGCAAACTTCAACACTTAAAAATCATTAATTATTGAAAAAGCATTAAGCTCTTCTAAATAACTACTTTACAAAATTGAACCTGAATATGGAAATGTATACGTATTGTTAAAGCAAATATGTTTTAATAAAAAACAAAATGAACCAATGAAATCTTAAAAACTAGTGCGCGAGTCACTGCCAGATGTTTCAATTCAGTGCAGTTTCCGATAATGTCTTAAATTTACATTTTACAGCCATTTAGTTTTCAAAGCGTTGATGTTTAATTTGTTGATCTTTGTCAGAGTTTGGTTACCGGTCCTTCTTTGAGTTACAAATCGCATCGATGACCCATTTGGAAAAGCAAATGTTAAAGTTCTTTTTTCAATGAAAACCAATTTATTTAACACTCTTTTATGGTTTGCAAATTTCTAATCGTGTACCCATCTTTATAAAATATCGTTTTTAATTGATGAAAATCTGAAATCACACCGGTTGACAGTAGCAGAACAAAACGAACTGTCAAAGTAATAAAACAATATAAATGACTTTTTTATAATCGTAAAAAGTCTTTTGTTCATAGTTCTGATTTTTCGGCTGTTTCTATTTGCTACTGAAAACAAATAATTTTGTCGCAATGAAATTATTAACGTAATAATTTTCAGTTTCATGCTACGATTTTTAATCAACGAAAAGTATTGAAGTAAACGATTACAAATGAAGGAAAAATTGATAGTCATACAAAGAATGGTCTACACAAGCAAATTAAAATTGTCACATAGAAATTGCTCATTTAGACGGAGCTAGCTTTAAAAATAGCTGCTCAACATACCTGTACAGTGATCTCGAAAAAATGGCAGAATCCGGCACACAGTAACAGACGCAATTGAAAAAATTGAGTAACTGATCCATGCAAGAGGGGAGATGTTTCATGCAAAATCAGTATTGTAGATTTTGTGGCAAAAATATTATTAATACAGTACACAATTAATCTGGCACATTTTTACATTTTATTTCCAGATATGTATTTTCAAAAGTGTTCACCACGATCCGCCCCATCGCGTATATCCTTTATCATATACTTACTTCAATATTTACATAGTAGATCGGTAAAATATAGAACGT
>ERZ1740055.246-NODE-246-length-12842-cov-7.973489_pt1 | contig 12842 bp, 4 predicted proteins | sample MGYA00581747_ERZ1740055 | MGnify/ENA primary metagenome ERZ1740055 (study PRJEB43018, sample SAMN04849739) | marine metagenome | isolation source: floating plastic debris | place: Pacific Ocean | collected 2008-08-28 | study: EMG produced TPA metagenomics assembly...
AATCAAATCCCCGACACTGACTACTGACCCACGCAGCCTCCGAATTAAGGAGCTTTGTCATGCGAAACTTGCGCAAAAAGGAACAGTGACGACGTATATGGAATGACTGACTTCGGGAAGAAACAACACAACCCACAACTTTTTAATGTTTAAGGTGGCTTTTATTTACTATTTACATATGCAACAGTTTGTTAAAAAATAATGTTCTATATATGTAAAATAAAAGCTTGCACTAAAAACTTAAAATTTGTCGTGCCACCCAGATGGAACTGTTAGATTGCTGTTTTTTAAGTCTTACATGGAAACTAAACATTGTTAAGTCCCGTCTACACGAGCAATTTTTATGAGACAATTTTCATTTCATAATTTTTACTTGACCAATTTTTGTTTGACAACTATATCTACTGAAAAACTGGCGTGTTAGTTTTTATGTGACAAATACAAATGCAAATCGTTTGTGTAGACGAGAAAACACATAAAATTGGCAATTATTTTTATGTCATCCGTAGATCCTGGTCTCCGAATTTTGTTTGTGACTTAAAAAATTTCTCGTGTAGACCGGGCTTAAATGAACGCTTTTTGAAAAGTAGGGTTAGTCTAAACATTTTCCACATCTTGAATGATAGATTTATTAAATATTCACCAGTTTTTTATAAAGATCAAAATCTGATATGTGAACTATGACTTCAGAACTCCGATAAAAGTTAAAATGAGACGTTTTTCCTGTACCTGCTTAGATACTGTCATCGGCGTAAAATTGTCTCGATTATATTTATAAAATATAAAAATTTGAATTTCGCTCTAGAGAGTGGATGTTATATTGATCATTTTGAAAAAGATTCAAACTGCAAGAAAATATCACGAAGGGTGCCGTTTTTCAGACGGAGATGGTTCGCGTAATGACGCGACGTCATCCGAATACTGTACTGTGTGACGGTCCACAAAATCTTCGATATTGATTAAAAACATACTGGGAGATAACGTCCTTGATTTCTCTTGACCTCTATATCCGGGTATTTCCCGATATGTTGTACCTTTAACAATCTCAGAAGACAATGAAGATGGAGATTGCACTCTAGAATTATCAGCATCAGGAATCTTCATATCTGAGGACAAGGTATTTGAAATACCAGAAACACGACGATCTTCTGTGTCTAACGACTTTTCGGTATTCGGCGAACTTCCTTTATACTTTAGTTGCCGAAAGAGATTTGGTAAAACAGTTGGGATATGGGATATGTTTTGAAATCCGTTTGCAGTGAAGGGGGAACGATCGGGCGAGTGACTTCCTACTGCTGTTGACGTTCTAGGCGAGTGGTGTTGACGATCAACAGCGAATGTGAAACCACTTGGTCTTGATAAACTTGTGTCATCTTGAATCACTTTCGAACTTGTAACTACGCTCATATGTTCTTCAGATTTCTTTACTCTAATTAGTGAATCACTTTGACTTCGTCCTATGCTCATTCTTGGTATTCTAGTTTGGTATTTATCGATTGGCCGCTTAGCCGTCACAGTCTCAGAATCCGTAATAAGTTCCCCAGCTGAAATGCGCTTGAGATCCTCTTCTAGGTTCTTCTCCCAATTTGGATCTAGATCATCGAGAAGCTCCAAAGAGTGAGTTTCGTACAGTTCTGCATCTGAATCGCCTGTATCAAAATCTAAAGAAAGCTCCTCGTAAATATTAACTTCCGAGTTTGATTCTTGACTTGTATCAAGACTTGCAGGTGGAATCTTTACTTCGTACAAGTCTTCTCTGACCTTTACAGAAAATCTAGTATTTGAGGAAAGAAAGGAATCGTCGAATGCTTTAGGTTTTCTACTTTCTTGTAAGTTAACCGAATTTGCCGTTATATCAGTTTTCGTTTCGTCAAAGACCCTCCGCCTTAAGTTTCCATAGTCAACAATGGAATGAATCTTTGTCTCAGATGATGCAGCATTTTTGTATTTGAAATGTACAGTTTCTGCATCGTTTCGACCTTTGTTCACTGACCTCTTCCGCTCTCGAAATGAAGCATTTTCCAGCTTTTGAGTATTTTCTTGTTGTAGGGAATGACTTTCTGTGCTTTCTATTCGCCTCGATTTGTAGTGATTATCACTCAAAATACTATTTATATGTTCACGTTTGCTTTCAAGAGCAACCTTTTCCTGTTTAAGTTCCAGTTCTTTTTCCTTCAATTTTCCGATCCATTTTCGTTCTAGCTCGTTTCTTTCCGACGATAACACTGTTTCAAGTTTATCCTTCTCTAATATTTCACGTTGAAACTTCCTTTTATCAGCAACGTGTTTTTCTAACGCAGTTTTTTCAAAGGAAAGCCGCTGTTGAAGATCTTCCACCTGCTTTCGTTTGAGGCTCAGCAGTTCTCTTTCTCTTCGAAGGTTTTCCTCAAATAAATTTTCATAATATCTAGTTCTTGCATAATTTCCCGGACTACTCTTGTTGTTTTGCTCTTCCATCTGTCTAGTTATCTTTTCTTGTAACGACCTGTGTTTCTCGCCAAGCTGCCTCAGACGATCAACCATTAACTCACGTTGTTCCTCCAGATGCTCAACTTGCCTTTCGAGGACGTTTCGAGTCTTTCTGTCAGTAAGTGCTGTCGAACCCAGCCTCTTTTTCACATCTTCAATCATATTTTCGATCTCTGCCACATTTGTTTTGATATCTTCCTCCTGCTTGAGCTTGTTCTCGTTAAATTCCGAAAGTAAGGTATCCAAGCCATCGCTGGTGAGCGATTTCTCTAGGAAAGGAGATGATGAGATTTCGTTCAAGCTATCGATGTTTGCGCCAAACCTTGTCTTTAGATCTTTAATTTCTTTTCTAAGTTTCAATTCCAGGGTATTCTTTTCCATCATGAGCTGTTCCATAAGCTTGATAAGTTGTAGCAGTCGGTTTCTGTCGGAGCTTAAACTCTCCACTTCATTCTCGCTAAAAATGCTGCTCTGATCAAGGGCAAATTGCAAATCCTTATTGGCCATTTTTAAACTATCAATTTCTCCTTTTAGTTTCTCGATCTGTTTCTTTGAGTTATCATTCTCAGGACTAAGGTGATTTCTAGAAATTTCTTCCCTTAGCTTTATACACAGCTCCGTGTTTTCCCGCCGAAGTCGCATCAAATCATCTTGATTGAATTGCTTACCCTGATTAACTTTCTTTAACGAAGCAACCTGTTCTTCTAACTCTCTAACTTGTCTTTTATACCTATTGTTTTCAGCTTCTTTGGAAACAATTTCTTTGTTCAGACCCGCTATTGCCATTTTGTACTGTTGTTCGAGAATTCTTTGTGCTGACTCCAGTTCTTTACGTTTTTCTCTGGTTATGCGTTCAAGTTTCTTGTCAAATTCTTTTCTTAGAACTTCAATTCCTTTCATGTGCTCTTCTGTCATTGACTTTGATGCGTTTTCTTGTCGTATCAGCGATTCAAGCTTCTGCATCAAACTATCAAGTTCTCCGGCGTGTTTCTTGTTCAGTTTATCTAGTTGATATTTGTATTTTCGTTCAAGGTCAGCTTTAATGTCTTCGTCATGTTTTAAATGTGCAGTTAAGGTGTTCTCTAAATCTTTCTTCAATTTATTATTTTTGTCTCCAAGTGCTTGATTTTCGGTTCTTAGCGAAGATATCAACAGTTCGTAGCCACTTTTTATTTTTTGTAGTTCTTCATTTTCTTTACACGAATGTTTTTCTGACATATTTTGTATTTTTTGAGACAGCATTTGAACTTTATTAATGTGTTCAGCTTCCCTTTTGTCCAGCTCAGACGATTTCGCTTCTAAATCATTTTGAAGTCTTGCAATTTGGTATTCGTATTTACTTGCGAGATCTATTTTTAACGTTTCTAATTCATGATTAAGCTCTTCCAGTTTAACAGAAAGCACTCGGACCTCTTCCTGATATTCACTTCTAACCAGTTCCAGTTTTCTTGTTTTTTCTTGCAGTTCACTATTAAACGTTTCGACATCTAGTTTGTGCTGTTTTTGCAATAGCTCTTTTTGCTCACTTAGTTCTTTGTCATGCTCTGTTTGAAGATTGAACTGACACGAAGTTTCAAAAGACAATTGCTTTTGTAACGAATCTATTTCTTTTTCGTAATCTTTCTTTAAATTTTGATTTGCGTCTTCTAAAAGCTTTATCTGGTTACTTAATTCCTTGATTTGGTTGCTATACTCCAAAGACAATCTATCTTTTAGTTCTAGTAGCGTGACTTCATGCTCAGATGAAAGTAAATCTTTCTCTTTAGTTATCTTAGCGAGTTGCTTTTCAACAATATCTGATATTTTCTTTTTATCCATTTTTAGTTTCGCTATCTCATTTTGATGTTCCAGAGACTCACTATGAAGCTGGTTGATTTCACTCTCCAAATTCTTTGCTTGCTCTCTCATTAGCACTTCTTGTTCTTCGTCTTTTAGCTGATTAAGTTGCTCGAGATTGTCAACCATTCCTTTTAAGGTTTCAATTTCAGTTTCCATTTCTTCTACCTTTGCTTTCTGTTCTTCTTCCATTCTTGCAAAAATATTCTCATAGTTTTTCTTCAGTTGAATGTTGCTCTCTTCATACTCTTGTTTCAAATCTTTCTTTACACGCTCTAAACTATTACTGTAGTCTGCAGTTTGGTTTTTTAAATGTGACTCAAGCTCTTTTTGACGATTTACCGACATGTTTATATCATCCTGTAACTTCTCTTCCATTTGTTTGATCTCGTTCTTACATTCCTCTATTACTTTGTCTTTCTCTTCCACAAGTTGCATAATTTCTCTCAGTTTCGTTTTATCTTCAGTCATTTCATTTTTATTTGACTCAATAATAAGTTGTAACTTTGTAGAATGATTTTTTTCATCACTCACCTGCTCTTCAAGTAGTTTTATTTGCTGTTTAAGTTCCCGTGACGATTCCATTTCATTGTCTCTTGATGCTAATTCTCCAAACGTCTCTGATAGCTGCAACTCAAGCTGCTGAACCTTCCGTTCCAGCTTCAAGTTACTCTTGTGTTCCGCTAACAGATTTTCTTTTTCCGTAGTAAGTTGATCAACTTGTGCTTTCCATTCGTTCTGCTTTGTTGCAAACAAGTTTTTCATGTCCTGAAGGTTTTTGTGACTCTCCACGGTTCTGCAGTTGGCTGATTCAAGTTCTAGTGCAAGCTCCTCCATCCGCAGATCGTATTTTTGGACAACAGCATCTCTTGCAGAGTCACGTTCCTTCACTTCTTTCTGAAGAAGTTGCTTTAACTCTAACTCTTTCTGTAGCTCTTCCTGTAGTCGCTCTTTATCTTTTTCCAGCGACTTGATACTACCACCGTACTCACGTTGATTTTCTTGCAGTCGTGTTTGCAAATTTTCAATTTCTTTCTGTAACACCAATTCGTTTTCAAAATTCTCTCGAGTTTCTTGAATTGTACCTCCTTCAAGTCTTTCTTGAAAATCTACAGTCTCTTCATTTTTATGACTTAATTCTACTTGCAATGCATTAACTTTTTCTTCTTTCACGTGTGGCTCGTCATTCACATCATTTTCTTGCATAGCGTTCTTGCTAGAAATTTTTAACACTCGAATTTCCTGTTCCAGAATTTGGATACGATCTTTGTATTCTTGTTCCTTCTTCAGGCTTTCTACTTTGAACTCCTTGAGCTTTTTCAGATTTTCAGTCAGAGTTTTGATGTTTTCTTCAAGCTCTTTCCTTAACCTTGCCTCAACGCTTTTGTTTTCTTCAAGTTTGTTAACCTTGACAGTCAAATGTTTGTTGGCTTCCTGCTGATCTTTCGTTTTTTGTTTTTCTGCAACAAGTTCATCATAAAGAATTCGAACTTTGCCCTCGTATTCTTCCCTCAGTTTTTGCCGTTTCGCTGCTGCATCTTTGGCAAGTTGTTCTCGTTTTCTAGCGATCTGATCTTCAAGTTCTTCTTTGAGTGTTTCAAGTTCCTTTTCGTGTTGGCTTAGCAGAACTCCAAAACTGTGATTACCTTCTTCTTCCAGCTCGATTACATGGTTTTTATGATCTTCGAGGTCCTTTCTCAGAATTTCGATCTCTTCGCACAAGTTTTGTTTCTCTGTGGTAAAGGATTCGTTCATCAAACTTTTAGATTCATTTGCTAGAGCTTTCAGTCGTTCAACGTCTCTTACCAATATGGCGATTTCCTCTTCGTACTCCGTGTTCCTTGTTTGATGTTCATCTAAACTGTACTTAGTGAGCGACAGTTCCTTCTTGAGATTTGCGTTTTCAATCTCACAGTTGTACTTTTCACTTGAAACCCTAAACAATTCGTCCTCAGCACTTCCTTCGAAAGCTTTAAGAACAATCTTCAGTGCAGTCATCTCTTCCTTGTGAGCACGATCAGTTGCCTCTTTTTCAATCTTTACCTCTTTAAGTTTGTTCCGTAATAATTTTAATTCCTTCTCTCTTTGTTCAAGGGTTTTCTCCAGTTGCCTAACTTCTTCTTGTAAACTATCTTCCTCATCTTGCTTCTTTTCAATCTTGGCCTTACTTAATCCTTCCATCTCCGACAATTTTGTTTGGTAGCAAGTTAAATTGTTTCTAAGTCCAGCCATTTCTTTTTCTATGTTGTTCTTGTCTTCTTCGACTTTTCGTAGCTTCCACTGATCAGTTTCCAAACTCTCAATCTTCTCCATCAATTCATTAACTTCGATTTCATGCTTGCTGAATAATTGTTTCTTATCCTCTTCAAGCTGTTGGCATATTTTTTCTTGGCCTCGAACATCTCCTTCCAAGTTTCTAACAGTCATCATAAGTCTTTGGATTTGTGCTCCTAGTTTATTGTCTGATTTTTTCTTCTTTTCCTGAAGCTGCGATAACTTACTTTTGTTGGATTTCAGTTCATTCATTGCAGCAGAAAGCTGTTCTTCTAGCAGTTTATTTTTCATGTTTACTTTATGCATTTCTTCTTTATCCGTTTTCAATTCTTCTCTGAGTGCAATTAATGTTTCAGATAGATCTTCTTTTTCGCTTTTTACCTGTTCTTGTTCTTTTCTAGAGTTCTCCAGAGAAATCATCATAGCTTGCAAGCTTTCATTCAGATTTTCAATTTCCCGCATAGTGCTGTTATTTCCCTCCTTCTTGTTTCCAAGTTCTTCACTCAGAGTATTTAAACTTTGTTGCAGAACCTCGATTTCATTTTTAGCCCTTTCTTTAGCATCTCTAAAACCTACCATTTCTTCTTTCAATGAGTAAACTTCCTTTTCAAGATCATTTTTCTGGCTTACAGCAGCCTGGTAAGCGGAATCCTGGTTTTCTAACTTGCTCTTCATTGCTTCAGCTTCTTGTAAATAATTTTCCTTTTCATCTAAAAGACTCCTCTCTATTTCCTTAAGAGCATCTAACTGAACTGTCACTTCGTTGACGACACGTTCTATCTCCCTTTTTGATGTGAGAATTTCGTTGTTTTTATGGTTGAGTTCCTGTATTTCCTTTATTAAATTAGCTGTTTCTTCCTGCAGATGGGAGCACTCATCTTCATAAAAATGAAGTCGTTGCTGTAAATCTGATAGTTTATTCCTACATTCTTCGTTCTCACTTTCAAGGTGGCTGCTTCTTTTCTTAGAGCTTTCATATTCTTCTACAAGATCTTCAATTTTTTTCTTTTCTTCTTCGTGTTTCGTTTGGTTAGATGCAAGCTCCCTTTCAAGGTCGACAATGGAAGATTTTCTTTTCTCATTCTCACTAACAAGACGACTATTTTCTTCGTTATTTCTTTCGCGTTCTTTACCAAGCTCATCAATTTCTTTTCGTAAATCAAACATCAATGTTTCAAACTCGTTTATTTGCGCTTTATGTTCTTCATCTTTTATCTTACACTCTTTCTCAATCAATTCTAACTTGATCTTTATGCAATCACAGTTTTCTTTCAATAACATTTTCTCTTCTTGAAGTTTTTCGATTTTCTCTTGGTACACCTTTACCTCCTCGTTCAAAACTTTCAAATCGTCCTCCTCAATCTTTTTAATGGAGCGTTTCATGTTTGAGATCTGCGTTTCGTAATTTTCTACGAGTTGCCTATTACCACTTTCAAGCTTCGACACTTTCTCTCGATAAAGTTCAAGTTCTTGTTTTAGCATTTGCATGTTTCCCTCTTCAGGTTCGTTGGAGCGGTAACGCTCTTCGACTTCGTCCAGTTTTGTTTTTAACTCGCATAAGTCCTGTTCATACTTATTCATAAGTTCTTTGTTTTCCTTCTCCAGTGTGAGACATTTATCTTTATATGGCTCTAGCTCTTCCTTAACTTCTGAAAGCTGTTTCTCAAACATTTTTTTCTGATGCTCCTCAAACTGTCTTTTTTCTTGCTGCAGGACTTCTTGTTGTTTCTGTTGTACATCCTCCATTTGTATCATCATGTCTGACACTTCTTTTTCATACTTAGCTTTTAAGGTCCGATTACTTTCTTCCAGTTCACATCTATTGAAAAGAGAAGAAAAACAAAGTTTTATGAACCCAATTTCAAAGTTGATACTTGAAGTGGTTACCAACATTAGAATGGTTGTACAGTGTCAAATTTAATCACAGTAGTTTTTAAGAAAAGCAAAATAGCTTTCTTTGTTTCATGGTTTAATCAGCAACATAAATATTAAGAAAGGAGAGAAGGGAAAGTGCGCTTACAAAAAATAGTGCGGAACTTTTCTTGTACATAAAATTTTACACGGAGCACTTGATAAACGTCTAGAATGTATTCGATATTTTGACATTTGGACGCAAGTTCAAAGCAATCTGTTGTGAATAAAGCAAAGAAAATTGATAAGAGAAAAAAAGGTACAATAATGAACACACCCTTGGAAACGATGCCATCCTTTAAACTTCTATTGTACTGTAAGTTCTAACTTTGTAACAGCCATTTTTATTTTTAATTATTTTGTTAATTTGAAACACCTAGCGCGGTTCAACTAAATTTACTAAACGTCTTCTAAATTATAAGCACCAAACGGAAAAACAAAAGGGTGAGAAATAAATAGGTTTTATTTCAGTTATAGCTAATCAGAAAGTCTGATTCAACATCACGTAATATTCGTACTTCCACCTGTGTTAGTGTAACGGTAAAACTACCTTGCAATATCAGCTGGTGGGAAAGGTAAGTTTTCTTATTTGGAATTACGGTGTTTTTAGTTGTATTAGATTAATATGAGGTGACGGTTAAAATAAAGCCGCCATACTGATAGTGTCACGGAACTAATTCATGGCATGTGACCAAGTCAATAAATATTTTAAAAAATGGCGACTGTTTGGAAAAATCTATGATATTTGGCATAAAATGTAAACAGAAATAGTTTGATGACACGCAAAGGTTAAGGATTGTATTTTATGAGTTATATCTTTTAATTTCAGAGTTTTTAGGTCAAAACTTGTATCCCAACGAATCCTGAACTTTTATCTAACGAATCCTTTTCCTTTAGTTTTAAGGTATGTTCACTGGCCAGAACAGGCGTTTTTCCAAGTAATTTGGGCCTTTGAACAAGATGCATAGGTCATGCATCATTAAAATTGTATATATATATGTAAATAAAAGTTAATAAAACAAATAGAGACTGTCTAGCTTACTTCTAGAACAGCAGTCGCATATAAATAGCACTACAAACGCCTTACAAGGCCACCCCGGCTATAAGTTAACACTTTTATGTACAAAATGGGCAACAGTACAGATAAATATACAATCCATTATCATGAGTAATAATACTTATTACACGTGTAAGCAGAATTAATAAGGAACTGTGTATATTTCCCTATTTTTCTATTGCAATCTTTGTATTGACCCAATAAAGTTTTGTTGTTTTTGATATAAAGTAAACCAAAGGTTTTTGAAGGGGAAGGAAAAAAACTTTCTACGAATAATTTTTTCATAAAAGGAAAATGCTAGTAAAAGTACGTACAGTCAACATTTGGTCAACGCACTATGGCGTCAATTTGGGGCAAAAGTTTGCTTTCATAAATCATTTTATGAAAGAGCTCTGTACCTGCACGGAGTTGTCGCTAAAATTAGAACGTGAAAAGACCTTTTTAAGAGTTACCAGGACTGCAAGGACGTAACAACAGATATGTTCTTAGTATTCGTTTAGCTTCATGGAGAAACATTTAATCGGTTCCTGCTCACAAAGTTTAAGGCGTAAAAAACAGAACCCTCATGAACTGCACAAAGACGCAAAGAGTAAGCGGGGAATGTGATTTTTCTGAGCCGTTGTCGTTCGCGTTTCCGTCCTCGTTGCTAAAGGTTTTTAAACACGGACTCACAAAATCTATATAATTATCTCTGATAATTCGTTACAGCTTCTAGCAAGCAGAAATTAAAGATTACAAACCTTGTTCTGGTCATATCTTCATCATATTGTTTCCTCCAGTGTTTCTCAACTTTGTTTACTTTCTCATTGAGTTCACTTTGATACCTTTCTTTAAGTTCTTTACTTTTTTTCTCGATCAGCAACTTACATTTTTTCCGCAACTCTTCTTCAATAAGTTTCACTTCTTGTTCTTTTTCGGTTTTAAATGTCTGTACTTGTGCCTCCACACTTTCCAAAAGTTCTTTGTATTCGACATTCTTTTCTCTCTCATGACGCAACTCTTGCTCCAAATTTTCAACTTTGGTTTTGCATTTTTCCTTTATCACTATAACACTCTGTTCAGTAGAGTCCTGTTGCAGGACCGACCTTCGGCGCTCTTCGGAAAGCGAGCGGATTCTCTCGTTAAGATCGGCAACTTCTTCCAAGTGTGAGTTTTTAAGCTGCTGAATCTGCTCTTCCATGTCTGCCGTTGTCCTGTCTAGGTCAACTTGGTACTGTAACTTTAGCTGTCGAGAAACAGAATTTAGATTTTCTTCTAATTCAGCTTTATGTTTCTTGAACTGTATTTCGTATTCTTCTTCAATTTTATTTATGTTTTCGTCTTGCTCATTCTGATACTCTTCTCGCAATCTGGCAGTTATCCGATCCATCTGTTGTTGGTACTGTTTTTCTAGACCACATTTAAATGATTCTAAATCATCAAAATATTGAATCGGTTGGCCTGCAGCACGGATCTCGAAAATGTTTTGATTCACATCATGACTTAGCGTTGTTTTATCTCCAATACTAACTGCGCCAGTTACACATTCACTACCATTTTTAATTCCATACAAAATTCCATCTTTTTTCATTGTGTTCTGTTCAACCTGCCCAGGAAGTTCTTGTTTTTTCAATAAAGCTTCTTTCAGTTGTTCATTCTCAGCGTTTAGCTGTTCAAGTTGTGAAAGTACTCCGTCCAATTCAGTTTGATGTTGGTAGATCAATTTGTCTTTTACAGCCATTAACTCTCTTCTAAATTTTGCTTGTTCGGTTTCCATTTTTTCTTCTACTGCTTTTTCGTTGGAGCTTACACTCTGTTCTTCCAATACTCTTAACTGACGTCGAAGTTCTTCTATTTCTTTCTGGTATTCATTATTTTTTTCTTCAATGTTCGACTCTGTTTCGCTTTCCTCTGTACTTTCCAAAACGCGAATTTGAGACCTGAGTTCTTCCAATTCTTTTTCGTACCGAGCTTTTAGAGTCTCAATCTGGCAAGAATTATTGCCGATGCCGTTTCTAATGTCTTGAATGTTTTCAAGATTAGCTTTTAAATCTTCGACTTCTTTTTCGTGGTTTTCCATTTCTTCCTCCATCTCAAGTTGCAACTTCAAAAGCTTTTGTTGTATAGTGTTTATATGAAAGTTTTTGTCTTGAATCGTGTCATGTAACTTTTGCAGCTCTTTCTCGTGATGTTTAACCAGTTCAGAAGAATCAATGGTATCTTGTGTCTCGTTTGCATAATGCTCTTTTAAGCTAAGCGACAGAACTGACAGCTCTTCGGCGTGTTCCCTTCGAAGTGTTTCGTTTTCTTCATTTAAAGCAACGATTTGCTTCTTCAGTTGTTCAATTTGTTCAGCTGATTCCCGCGTTCCACTGCAAACCTAAAGAAAAAGACAAGATTTACAGAAATAAATTAATAGTTCGGTAAAATGTTAACGTGTTTGCGGCTGCTTCAGGGTTTTTCTACATACAACTATAGAGTCCTTGACACTACATTAAATTGCTCTTTCCGTGGACTGACAGTTTCAGCTGCTTTTGCTATTGTGGAAACCAAATTTATTTGTTCAACCGTGATCCAATCATATACCACAAGAACTAGCCATAAAACTGAATATGGCGGAATATTTTTAGTTTTGAAATAGAAATAAAGGTCTGAAACACAATAGCGCGATGTTTTCTCACCGTCATGTTTGTCAAAACTGTTTATATTACAAGAATAGGTCGGTTTTTGATTGGCTAAGATTACACTGTTATTTTGAAATGACACTTATGAATATTCTTGCAAGCAGTGTCCGTTCGAGCATTTCTAATGTGTTTGCTCTGTCAACAATGGAGTAAATGTAGGTTTTAAAAGAATCTAATTGCTCAATTGATCAAAAGATGTAGATTTTTAATAAGACTTCTCGAAAAATTCTCAACTTAAATATTTTTTAATAAACTTTTTATACGCTGTACGTGTTGTTAGAGACAAATCATTTTACAAAAGCGAAAATCTTTATTCACTTTATAAATTTTGAACAGCAATAAAAATAGTTACAGTTACTTTACAAAAAAAAGCAGTATCTTTGGTGGATTCTGATTTTTTTGTCCTTTGTCTCCCATATCTGTCAGAGTCACAATTGAACTTATTCTTTTGATGTTTTTCATTTATTAGAGAACAAGTTTTATTAAGCGAATCAAACTGAATATAGATAGGCAATAATGCCTGCTATTAAACTAAAAGATAGCAAAACTCACAAGGATGTCAGTTGCACATTGTAAATATATTCTCACCCTTTATAACAAAAACTGCATCTCACGTGCGTTTGATTTGCGGT
>ERZ1740055.247-NODE-247-length-12838-cov-6.623954_pt1 | contig 12838 bp, 6 predicted proteins | sample MGYA00581747_ERZ1740055 | MGnify/ENA primary metagenome ERZ1740055 (study PRJEB43018, sample SAMN04849739) | marine metagenome | isolation source: floating plastic debris | place: Pacific Ocean | collected 2008-08-28 | study: EMG produced TPA metagenomics assembly...
AATAAACACTGCATTTTTCACTGGATAAAAATAACCTTAAAACACTAATCCGTTTTTATCTTCTGAAACTAAGCTAGAGTTATCTTACCTGATGCAGTGACAAATGCAGTTTGAGTTTCTTTTCCCTCACTATTGCTAGCCTCGCATGAGACTGAAATGTTCTTCATCAACAGAAAAGTCAAGTAAGAAGTGTCATTTTCCTGTCGAACACCTTTTTTGGTATATTTCCCATCTATCTTCCATCTTAAAGAGATTAAGTTAAAATTATGCATTAATTGACAAATATATCACAGTAATTATGCATTAATTATTGATAATTATATCACAATTCATCCAATTTCCAGACAGTGGTTATAGTATAAACTACAATGTGATAAGATATAATCAGTGGGCGAAATTCCCACAAAGACAATTTGAAAGCTTTTCAGTCACGTTTTAAACAATTGTTACTCAACTTTTTTTTTTCAGAAAGATTACTTAGCTTTTCTAGCAGTCAACTACCCAGTTGGGTAAAATGTTAAAAACCAACAAAAAAAGATGAATAAAAATGACACACCAAATCAAATCAAAAGGCAAAACATAATCAAATCAAATTTGAACCAGGGTCAGTCACAAAAACAATTCATTGTCCTGACAACAGTAATATTCTCCTTCTTTTTCAGGACTCAAACAAAAATGTTATCTTTACCTTATTGTTGTATCAGGTGATCCAACTGCTGTACAATGCAGTTCAACTTTGCTTCTCTGAACTGCTGCAATATTCAGTGGAACTAATGTAACTTCAGGCTTTCTCTGCATATCTGTTTGAGTTATAAAATCAAAACTTTATTTGTAAATAAAGTGCTTTTAAACCTGACAGCTTTTCCAGAAGCTTATAAATGACAGTCACTTGATGATGAAACTCGGAATAGCAAGAACTCATTTAATGTGTCTCAACTAATCTGACATGACAAATGTATCTAATATATTATTTAATACTTTATACACATACTGTATCTATAGTTTTACCTACGAATATAACTGTTGTATCCACATGTCTCTCCACACATGGTTGCAAGTCTGTCTGGACTTCCATAGTATATGAAATATTTGTGCATTGAGAAAAACACTCATGTAGTGGAAAAAGAACACATTCAATAAAAATGCAATTGTTGTTTATAAACCTCCCACTGACATGAAGCAGCTGAATTCAAAGATGGCATTTCCTGGCAACAGACCAGTTGAGCTGCGTAGTTTACTAAATAACATTGTAATCAAGAAGAATACTTATCCAAGATTGCTTTAGATTTAATAAAAAAGTAAGATAAGTACTTGAACTGATTAGTTATCAATGCTTCAAATAAATGCGATATCATTGAGAAAAAGTGTACTGTATTTAAACCTTACATGTTGTACTGTATATAAACCTTACATGTTGTAGTGTATTTAAACCTTACATAGTGTAAAGTGTATATAAACCTTACATGTTGTACTGTATTTAAACCTTACATGTTGTACTGTATTTAAACCTTACATGTTGTACTGTATGTTAACAGTAGAACAAATTAGGTAGCAAGATGAGAAGCAAAGTATCCTTTTGTTCCCCAAAATTTTGTCCGTCTGTCAGTATGTCTACAATGTATCTATCTACCTAGTACCTATATATTTTCCTACCATGCACCAATCTACAGTATGTCAATAGACTTACATCAAAGTGATATAACAGTACCTTTTATAACCTGAAGAGTCCCATATGACTTGATAATTCTTCCTAGACCGTCTGACACATGGCAACCATACACACCACTGTGATGCTTTGTTAGGTGCCTGATTCGCAACCTAAATTTGTTTTTCTGTAGCTTTCTAATGAGAACATTTCTACTCCCATTCAGTCGCTTCCCATCAAATGTCCACCAAACTTTGACAGGTGTTCTTATGCTTATTATATCACATTTTAAAGTGTATCGTCTATCACCAATATAAACTATATCATCTTTCAAAGTTCTTGTAAAATTCAGAGGCTGTAGTACTATGATTGTGGGAGTTGAACGACTTGTTTGAGGTGACACACTGGAAACCTTTTTTGTTGGTATCTGAGTGAATGCTGATGACACAGTTGAAACACCTATAGCTAGAAGTAGTTTAATGTTAGCCATGAAGAGTTCTCTAAAAATAATATCTCTGTCGCTGTCTAAAGCTTTAAGTTGGCTAAATGCAATTCTTGTAGAGTTACAGTATGTACAATTGAAATTAAAATGGTTTGGCATTTCAAACATCATATAAAATTATGTCATATACTAACAAATTAAAAACAGTTTCTTCTATTAATGCATATATATGATACAAACTTAATAAAAGAACTTAATATTTGCAATGGGGTGTTGGCAGAGTTTTGTCTACCAAGAGCAATATTCTAGACAATCTTAATTTGGCAGCTTTATGATATTCTTCTATATTAAACTTGGCTAATAAAGTAAAAACCAGGATATTTAGGTGATATGTGTTCAGCACTGAGAGGTTAATGAAAAAAGTTAAAAAACAACAAATTAAAGACCCCATAACAAGTGTTTGAAGGAGGGGTTTGTTTAATTGTAATTTTACCAAGCTACACTCAACAAATGAAGACCCAAACTTATTAAATTGCAACATACAGTATGGAGTCTGAATGATGGCTTTATTTTGGGGTTTTGAGTCTGTGGTCCTCATTATAGAATCACCCCTTAAATTACTCAATGTTGTGGTCTTCTGTGGTCGGTGAGACTTTACAAGTCTTTCACAGCAGTCTCTAGATGTTTCTCTCTTCATCGGTCTTGAGCTTGCTCTTTGACTCCACTAAATTCAGTTTAACCAGTAGCTTCCTTACACTGTATGCTTGTAACTAGGATCCATGTCTCCCTTGATCTTCCCCATCTCCTCCTCCTTTTCACTTTCAATCTATAAGCACCTGTATTAACAAATAACCATGCTCCCTTCTTTCTAAATGTTGTATCTACCTCCAGTTCTTCTCTAAATACGATCTTTCTCATGACATCAACCTGCCCAGTTCTTCAAAGAATTTGTTCATTATACATATTAGATACAAATTTTGGCAGAGGACTAACAGAAAATTTTTGCCTTTTAAAAGAATTTCTGTCGGAAGATTCTTAACTTCTTCTTGCTAGACCCGATCAACATCCAACATTACAGCCACATAGCAAAGTTGACAAGCTTGACAAAATGAAGGCAGAGAGCAAATAGTCCTGTTTGACTCATGCCTCAGATAAAAAGAATTCAGTCCCTTGGTGCACCACCACACACTGCACACCACTATAATATTGTAAAAGAGAGCTGTGTAGGGTACAGGCTGTTAAATGTTTACAGCATTCAAATTGAATGGCATTAATCTGGTACAAAATTAGCCTACATCCAAATGCAACAGCACATGGCCATTATTATCATTAAAAACTGAGATTAATGCATTCATTAAACAATAACACATAATTAAGGTTTTATTATTAGAGTTAAGATGAAATTGGCTTTTCAATAAAAGTACACTCACTTGCAGTATTGATATTAATGGCTGTGTATGTGGCCCGGAAACCTCGAAAACTGGTAGAGTAATCAGTTTTAAAAAGAATAAACAGAGAGTTTCCAGATGATTTCAAAACAAAGGGATTAAATCTTCCACAGTATTTGCCAATCATATTTGTATTGTTGTTTGGTCCATCATAAACCTTGACCACATCAGATGCACATTCAACATCCTTTTCAACAAGAAAATCAAAAAATTGCAGGATTATCTGTGATCCAGCAGGTGTGATGACTGTCCAGGAACAATGAAGGTTAGGGGCATAGCTAGCTGGATATCCTGGTGAGAGGATATCACCTTTTGTGCTGCTTCTAAGGACTTTCTTGCAGTTTCCAGACACTATTTGAAAATAATAAATTGATCGCAGCAATAAGTGTTTGAAGAAATGAAATAAAATTTATAATTTATTATTACACAACTGATTATACTTATTAACTACTTCTAACGGTTTTGATCAGTACATCACACACACTGTTTCTTTCATGTGTTTCATTCACACTTACCATATATTCAGTTTTTATGCTACATGTGTAGTGGGATGAAACTCATGTTATTATAACTTTATATGAATCTGCAGACATCCAGGCTGTAATATTTTATGTAAATTTCAACAGTCTGTTGCAGGTTTTGTGAGCAAAGTAAAGGATTTTCTGATGATATTCAACAAGTGTATATTATGTACATCACTGCATCATATTAGACTTGACTATCATAAATGTAATAATTTTACTTTTAGTCAGAAATAATTATTAATAACTCATTCCTTATTGCTTATAACTACATTGTGCAATGAAATCAAGAACAATACTGGCAGGATAAGTATTCTCTATTGTGGACCTATAATTTTATATTGTTTAATTCATAAGTTGTACAATATGTAACAAAATCCTTATTGGAAATAGTTAAAAAAATTCTCATTCAAACCTCTTCGCTAGCCTTATTCTTGTTGTTTAGAGCTGTTTTTGTCTAATTCTAGTGTCAAAATACTTTCAAAATACACCTCTGACTTACAGAAGTATCTACTAAGTGTATATCAGATTCATGGCCCACATCATAGGCAAGGCAAACAATATTAGTTGAACAATAACGACAGGAAATTCCTCTCACCAAAAACTTTGATGCACTAACAAAGTCAACATAAATTACCTGTTTTGTAACATAAAATTAAAAATTAGGGAACAGCTTAATTTGTCCTAGTAGATTATAAATTTAAAAAATGTGTTAATGAAAGTTGTCGATATTTACCAAACTAAGAAAATTTCTATTAGTTGACATTTGAAATTAATTGCTATTTATTAGTTTTTGCTAAGTATTTATAATCTATCTATCTATCTATATATATATAATTTATATATATACAGACTGTAGACTGACTTGCTTTACTTTTACACTTTCACAGATGCTGCTATTTTTTTTGGTCTGAAGTTGGTTATATTAGCCTTACTATATATAGCTAAATAATATAATGCTCCCAAACATTTGAATAAATTATTTTATCACTGAAAGGAGAACAATGGAGCTAATGATATTTGTGATTTCAGTACAGGTCTATCATACCGCCACATATAATATAAATTATATATAGAAAAGACATTTCATTTCATTACAGTACTGTTAAGACCACATGGCCTTCACCTAAGCATTCAGCTCCTCATCATAACCAAGGTCATACAATATATAACCACAATATATATTCTACTTATTATAACTGTGGTAAGCAACTTTTGTGTCATAAAATATATTATTCAATATATATAGATGATAACAATCTTCAGTTTTTGTACTGACTGATATTTTGTAACCACCTCGAGTGCCATACATACCTTAATAAATATAATATTAAAGTGGGTTCAATTTATAACAGTCCCTGGGCTTGCTGAAGGAAGTAAATGGTATTTCAATACTAAGCTTCAGAATAAAAACTGAATCCGCGGTTACAGTTTTTACATACAATTGTCTTTTGCATTTGCAATATGGTTTTAAAAAGGTATGTTTCTTCAAACATTTCTAAAACACAGAACACCAAACACAAAAATTATTAACTTTTGAAAATTCTTATTTTTTGAATATAGGCGAATCCACAATTGGTTTAAGACTACGACGTCCCGAAAAGTTTTGAAAATTAAATAAATTTTTTATTAATCTCACTTTTTATGTATTTTTGATCAGCCATTGTTTCCGAGTTAGTAAAATACTTTCTTCGTTTAAACATGAAATACATTCAATGAACGAAGATATACATCTCTCCATAAAATGAAACTACCAGATTTTATGAATGTTGGGTTCCCATGCATAGAAAATGTACAATTTAATTATGATTTGATCACCATATACAATTTGTTAAAAAAACACACAATAGCTTTTTCTGGGCCCGTATAGAAATTCAATCTAAGCCTAAAGGGCACTTAAAATATAGGTTAACAACTGCTAAAGATCGGCACAGCCGATACCAAGGTCAAACATCAACGCTTACTTTTAGATCGTCTTAAAATGATAAGTTTGTTGCGGTAAGGGTTCAAGGAGCCAATTTTTATAGCGTTCCAATCAATCCTCGAGTTTAAGCGACAAAAAGACGAGTGTCTTCATTCTTTCAACAGCACCAGTCGATAAATAACACGACTCAACAATAAAAATGCTTGGGCATTCAAAGACAAACTTAGCTTTTATGTTCGCCCTTTTAACTTTCACCAAGTGTTTACAACCCATGTTTCTTTCAAGTGCAAGTTAGATTTGATTCGTCGAGGACAATAGACGACAAGCTGAGATTAATTCTGTTACAAAAGAAATCATTCACTGACAGTGGCAAACTAAGACGTTTCGCGCTTTTCCTTAACTCTTAACCTTGTCTATTAGCCTTTGCGTTAATATCTGTTAAGTGTTTGTCCGAACAAAAAAATAACTATTAAAACATTTTCGCAGCGAAATATACAAAGCGATACGAAGTGAATCTGAAATGCTAAAAAAAAATATATATATGCGTAATTCAAGCAAACATACACTAAGAACTTGTTAGATATGGAAAGCATGACACGATTACTTACCTAAACTTTGAATAGTAAGATGAGCCATGAAATAAACAACCGACAAAAACGTCTTTTTCGTAGAGATTTTCTTGTGAAGTGTCAAAAGGTTAAAAAAATATTCTCGAAACATACTTCGGACCGAGTAGAAACAAACGTGAAAATGAAAGTGCGAAATACTCTATGTGTCAATTCAACCGGAGTCAAATTCTTGAGTGGTGGCGAAGATGAATCCCTCAACTGTAAAAACTTGGTGATAATCTCAGAAACAAGATCACAAGTTTCCTCTTCATGAATAGACCTTGGAAACCGAAGCCCGTGCTGAGGGTGAAGTATAGTGTATTGTCACGTGTACAAGCCACAAAGCACTGCTTACGGAAATGCCCGTCTCGCCTACTTCCTGTATCGTTAACGCGGATTTCTCGGCACGTAACGACCTATCTTTCACTTCCGAAGATTTATCGACAGAATGCGGAAAGTTTTCGACGGAAATCAAATATCCCACAATGCAGTTAATTTCAAATGTTCCGGCAAGATGGCGGCAGTTTTGAGTTGCTACAAAACTGAATTTATATAATATATATGCGATGTTAGAAAACAAGAGACTTACTCCAGAACTTTTAGAATTGCTCAATGTATCTAAATTTTTCTTTGAAATTTAATTTCAACTATTACAATGGTAATAATTTTATATATTAATTTTTTTATTTTTCTTTCTGAAATGATAAATTCATACAGTACTCGTACAAACAACAATGACATATTATTGCAATAGCATCAACACAAATACTTATAAATCATTACTTGGCATTAATGGATTAAGGTAGTTAACCAAAGTAGTTTCTCAGCCCGGACGTATCTTTGGTATTATATGTACTTCTTCTATGATAAGGTTTTCGAGACAGCCATTTTTTATACCATTTATACTTGAAAACGTTACAGTTTCACTGTGTTGTGCGAAGTTTATAAACTGCATTAATTAGATGCAGGTGTGTATGCAGTATTTTAACTGAATGATTTTGTACTATTGACAGAGCAAACGCAGAAAGACCCGACGACTTGTCGTGGACCACAGTGATGATGAAGAGGAAGATGTCGTTATTGTAGACATGAAATCTTCAAGGTACATATTTATGACTGTATTCCCAAAAATCTCGGCGTAGGATTTCAAGTGACAAATGTTTTGCTTAAATAAATTTAATTAATAAACTTCATTTTGATGTGAATATTCAACTTGTTGTAGAAATAAACTTCTTTTTTCTCAGTTTAAAACGTAAATTTTGAAAAGAGAAATGAAAATACAATCGTCAGCAAATTATAAAGTTAAATAATGTTAGTGGAGGGGGTCCACGACTTAAGGCGGAACTCAGTTCGTACAGTCGGACGTGACGTGGTTTTTGATATAAGTCAGAAACTGACAAACTGTATATAACTACCTCACTCACCTACATTAACACAGCACTTGGTAAAATAATAATCTAGCAACTCACATGCTGTACATAAGTACTATGTCACTCTTACATTAGCACAGTGGTAAAATTATAATCTTGGATATAAAAAAACACAAATGAAAGAAAGAGATTGTAGCACAATCCAATTATGACATATATATAACCAGCCAATGTAAACAAAGCAGCTTCCTTGCATAGCATCTAGTTCCTGCAAGAAATTTGTCTTAATGATGAAAATGCCGTCCATCTGAATTTAGTCTTGAGGGGGCTACAGAGGGTGATCAGGCCTCAATCTGGCCTTCTCGGAGGATACTGCAATTTTTGCCTCAAAATTTTTATTTTAACAGGGCACCAGGGCAATTTTCAAAAACTTGAGAAGGTACCAAGGCAACATTTTTAAGTTTTTTTCTGAGGGCATCCAGACAAAAGTATAAATAAATACATTGAATTCAACCTGGGTCAATTATTTGTTTATTTTCTTAATTATTAGATAGCACTTGGAGAATTCAGATTCTTAAGTTAAATATATTTAACTATTCCATTGCCAGCTTAAAACTCATCACAATTTCTTAAGACACTCTATCACTACAAAGCATGGTCAATAAACAGATTGAGATAAATGATACAGTATGTCAGTTTGATGACAAAATATGTCATTTGAATAACATGTTCAGCACTTGATATAATTAAGTTTAGCAAGGTGATCCATTTCAAACACTTTGCTATATTATTTTTTTTAATTCAGTTTGTCTCTTTCTTACCGAATTTATTCGATTTAGTGCCCAACCTCAAATTAGCGCCCACCTCTAATATGCGCCCACCCAAAAAGTGAAAAAAGTTTAGTAGCGCCCAGCCTCGAATAAGCACCCACTCCCTACCTCCCCAAAAAAGCTAATAAAAAGAAAGAAGGAATGAAATTCGACACTCATAGTGAAGTGTACAACAAATGTGTTGATTATTTCATTCCCTTGGTGGCTTACAATGGATAAGACTGTCCGACAGCCTTAGAATGCTGGGATCCTCAATCTTTCAACTGCATTTTCCATGTGGGTCCGTTTTCAAGCCGTCTTGATTCTGTAACCTTTACAGCAATCTTGCTATCATTGTGTGCTCTCAGAACACACAATGAGAGTGAAATTGCTTATCCTGAGTGAAGTGTGAAAATCATTAATAAGTGTTTTCATTGTTATGTTCACGCAAAATAAAGTTCCTACTTGCTGAAAATTGTGAAAAGTTAATTAGCACCCAGTCTTGAATTAGCACCCACCTTGAAAAAGCACCCACCCAAAAAGGCAAAAACTTTAATTAGTGCCCAGGGTGCTAATTTGAATAAGTACGGTAACTCTTTCCTCTGTCAGCATTTTTATCTCATGGATGACTTCATCCATGAGGTTTCAGAGTGATGCCAATTCACTCAGTCACTGGGTCACTCTAATGTTAACTTTGATAGAGAAATTAATTTATTCATCAAGTTTACAAAGCTTATCTCATCCCAACTCTTCCCTCATACAAACTCTTTTGCAAGCCTGGTTGTCACCAAAGCTAACCACAAGTAGGCTGCAACAAGTTTAGATGTAATTATCACCTTTTCTTAGACTCCCAATAGACACCACTTTAGAGTTGGGCAAGGTTTATCACTAACATGATGGCACTATCATTCCTGGTTTATGATCTTGGTCCTAATCAATCTTCATCATTATCACTATCATCAATGCTGTCATCATCACTATCATCATTAACATCAAAATATTTACTTTAATTATCCTGCTTATCATCAAAATCCTCAGTCACAGTCACCATCATCAATTCCATCATCGTCAGAGAACGAGAATGATGATGATCTCTGTTATCACCATTATCATCAACGTTTTTATCATGATCATCCTAGTAATCATCAAAATCCTCATCACAAGATTTCACCGCCATCATTCTCACTATCAATACCATTATAACTTTCATCATCATCATTAATGTTTTCATCATGATCATTTTAGTCATCAACAAGATCCTCATCACAATCACTACAATTTTCATCACCATTATTGTGTTTTTTTAAAAGTAGATATTTAAGAAAGAAACTTAATTTATTTATGAAAGCCTGATTATCTTTTGTAATTGGTTTTTATGTTGCAGCTCCCCCTCAAAACAAACTTCCTTGGGTATGTAATTTTTAATAATAAATTAATTTTATGTAAGTTTTGTATACCAGGTCAGTGATTCCTTCTCTTCAGTTGAAAGTCTTTGATAAAGAATAACATTTTTTTAACTGTAGATCTGTGTGTTATTGATACCAGAGGCAAAATCTATGTGGACAAAAAATTTAATATATTTTTAATATGTGACCCAAAATCTACATTAGCCATCCAGATTGTTATCAATTTCTCATTTATATAATTATTTAATATAGTATTTAAGGAGAACTCAACGCATGTTATTTAGTCAGCTGTTTTTTTCAATAGCACTTAGAATTAAGATCACTTGCAGTCTTACAGTAGGTTTGTATGTTAACTAAAATAATGTCTTTTCCACATATTCTATAGCAGAATTTTTTAAAACAAAAACAAAAACATTAATTTTGTTTTCAAAATTTTGTCCCTGATTAATTTTACTAGCTAGATCAGACTCTCAAATGTTTTTTACAAATCACATTTTTTAAAATGAAACTATTGAGCAAATAACCATTGGCAATACTGATTAAAGACTTTTTAAAACTATTTTTAAAATACAAAAATATTGATTTTCCAATAATGGAATGTGAATGACATATACACATAGGACATTTAGTCCCCTACAAGATGTATCACCAAACTACAAAATGTATGAACAATTTCTTTTTAGATTCAAAATGTTCTGTGCACAACATATATGCAAAACAAGGTTATGAACAAGACAAAAAAGATCATACATCTTCAAGAACAAACGTAAGTGACTTTTACTGTAATTACTGCAGTACAGCAGTTTTTCACTGAAGGAACAAATGATCACAATTTGCTTTTGGTATATAAAGATTAAAATTTACAAAAAATGAGCCTATAAGCCAATTTTGACATCAGTTTCTGGAGACCACGCTATAACTAGAAATAAAATATACGCTAGCAGCTTAATACAGAAAATGTATAAAGAAATGCATTTATAATTGATTTCTCAGTACATGCTACACATGTGTGTAGTGCTTTTCCTGTGTTTTGATTGGTTAACTCAGAGGTAATGAGCAAAGTACATATTTTGTATGCACATGTACTACAGTATTCAATTCCAAATAGCCAAAGAGAAACATTCAAGTAAATGACTTTCTGTTTTGCTTTCATTGGTTTCTAAGAGGAAAATATTTTCATTGATAAACAAGAAAACTGTACCAAAGTGATAGATGTACAGTAATAGAGCGTGATTGAGTGACATGGGTGCCCACAATACAGTAACTCATTTCCATGCCTTTGGCAAATCTATGAGTTAAAAATGGTGAAATAAAATCAATGATCTTAATGATCTTTCCAAACTCAAATCCAAAGGCAAGAAAATTCAAAATGCGATGCCTTAATTGGTTGTGAATTTTAATTTATCAACAATAAAATGAATGAGGAATTTCAAACAAAAATTGAAGAATGTCAGTAGAGGAATCAAATGCTGAGTACCTCAATCCAATGGTTTTACCAATGTACATGAGGACAAGATGGAACATTTGATAATATGAAATCATTTTTTTGGCTTTACTTGATCAAAACCTTTAGGAGAAATCCTCAAAATTATTGTACATCACAACATGTGAAACATTTTAAAATTTTATTTGTTGGTTTATTGCAAAGAGTAATATAAATAAAAGTAATTTAATTTGTATTATCTTTAGTTGTTCAGGTTTTGGGGTATATAATAAAACTAGGAGAAATCATAGATTAATGGGAGTGCTGCAAGTTTCACAATGATCTTTTAGTGTTTTCTTGGAATATTTTAAACATACCACATATATATTCACAAGATTGTTTCTTTTGTTTTATATCTGGTGTTGCTCATGTAACATCGTTCTCTCTGATCATTGCCATTCGGTTAACTGCACTCCCAGTCATGAAATCAAGGTATAATTTGTTAAAGCCAGTCAGTTGATCCACAAAATCTTAAATAAGTGCAGCATCTGCCACAGGCAGCCCATAGCTGATACAATGAATAGGGGTGTACCCGTGTTGCACGCTTCACTTGCAGCAACAATTATAATTGTATTATTATTATTCACCTCAGCTAGTGTCAGTGAAAATGAAAGTGGTGGATATAATTACAGTTTTGTTTACTTAATAACCTAAGCTCCACTTAGACTGTGAATGGTTATTACACTACTAAAAGCAGAACTTCATGCAAATGTTTTAAGCATTTTACAAGTGGCTTACTGTATGTTCCCTTATAATGTTTAGAAGTTTTCAAATTTATCACCCTTACCAAAGAAAAACTATGGGAATAATATGGCAAATCTTTGGCCATATATGGCCCATATATGGGAATTGTGTGGGAGGAAAGAGTGGTGGTATGAGACTGATATGGGACTCTTATTTGGCAAAAGTTAGACTATGGGAAATGTATGGTAAGGCAAGCTGATTTTCTCTGTTGTATGGATCATTTACAGTATGGGGATGCATTCACCAGAGATTTCCCATAGCATTATTGTCAAATTTGTTTGCTCTACTGTTAGTATAACTTGTTTGGGAATTATATGGATGACCTTCTAATCGATATCTCATAGATTATCCATAGCATTATTGTCAAATTTGTTTGCTCTACTGTATAACTTGTTTGGGAATTATATGGATGACCTTCTAATCGATATCTCATAGATT
>ERZ1740055.248-NODE-248-length-12835-cov-6.844288_pt1 | contig 12835 bp, 10 predicted proteins | sample MGYA00581747_ERZ1740055 | MGnify/ENA primary metagenome ERZ1740055 (study PRJEB43018, sample SAMN04849739) | marine metagenome | isolation source: floating plastic debris | place: Pacific Ocean | collected 2008-08-28 | study: EMG produced TPA metagenomics assembly...
AAAAAGTGTAAACAAACATTCACCTATTATCTTGACTTCACTTCTGTAACCCTATTAGAAACTGGGGCACGTATGGTAATGAGGGGAAAAGTGTAAACAAGCCACCTTATATCTTGACTTCATTCTGTAACCCTATTAGAAGCTGGGTACATAGCTACAACACACCTCGCTACCATATTTTACAAGAAAATGGAACAGATATATAAAAACAGGACCGGTTTCTCACTACTAAATTCTGGTTTTGACGTCATGGACCAGAAAATAATATGGAAGTTAACAGCCTCTCATTGCTCGGTCAAGGTGACACCAGAAGTGATTTTTTAAACTTTAAAAAACGCAAATTACACCACGAAAAAAAAAGTCGTAATCGAACTTGTTTGTTGCCATTACCATTTAAGGATAAGGACATTTTATACATAGAAAAAACCACAAGCGATACTCTTAAAAATGTTGGAAAAGTGAAGGGTTTGTGCTTTGTGCTTTCCCTAAGGCTATGGCAATAAGTAAACTTTTTACCCTAGAGTTGGTAAAACATGTGTTTAATGCAACATTTATTAATGCATGATTATTTTTTTCGAAGTCGTTGATCTTGGAACACTGAGCCCTCAAACTTTCTCACTTTTTGTTGGGATTTTCAAGGGCCTGATCCTTAAAATACTTTTCGCATCATTGAAAAGCAAAAATGTTAACTCGATCACTTATAATACAGCAAATTGGAAGCTTGAGAAATGAGGACGAGGGAAATGACGACGGCAGTTGTCAAAATATTCTTTCTCGTTTAGTTTTTCAGTGATAACTTTTCCTCTCGACTTTGCACAAAGTTTTGGAACAGAAAAAGGTAAAAACCGTTCAGCTTTGAAGACAAACACAGATGACCAGTCGACAAACCCAACATAATATCTAAATCCACTACTGTTTCTGAGAACTTCTTAACTGCTAATCACTCTGCCGCTGACATACTTCTAATCGCCATTAAGCAACTCCACTCTGCACTAGACTCTTTTTGCAAAGCTATAGAAACTTTCCTTATAACCAAAACTAATAATACCCTTGAACCTAATGGCCTTAATAAACGCGACGAAACTTTCTAATGTTTAACTTTGTCCGTCTTTTTCTTATTTTTAAACCTGGCCACTTTTTTAATCATTATCTCATTATTTTGGAATTTCCGTTTATTTGTATTTTCTACTTTTTGCAATTTCCGTTCACAAACATATATTATATAAATGTAATTTGCAATTTCGTATCATGCCTGTATGATGAAGGCTAGTATGGCTAGCCGAAATACCGTGTTATAAAACTTCAAATTCTACGTTGTATTGGCTATTCTTTTTTTATTTATGTTAAAACAATGATGTGGTTTTCGAAAAAGCTATTTATGCTATTATTTAGAGAAGTTCCTAAGGTTGACGCAAAGCTTTTCTTTCTTTGGTCTGGAGTTGAACACTTAAACACTTATTTATATTACCAACTTGACGTAATTTAAATTGGTTGGTTTTATCATGCCGCATTTTTGTCTGTTCCCAAGCCTCCGAGGAGTTTTAATCCAGGGTGCCAGGGTGCATTGCAGGCTATATAAACATGTGAGTTTGATATAGAACAAATAATGTGACAAATGACTCGCTCTTAGAATTGAATTAAGAACTAAATAAATGGCTTTTTGAAGTGTATATTTCAAAAGGCTTTGAAAGCTCGCCAATAAGACATCCTTTTGTAATCCATCTCTTAATATTTTAAATACCGTAACTTCAGCTATTGCGGTGAACAAAAATAAAAGTATGAGCTGACCTTTAAGTGATAATACAAAATCAGTGTCAAACGTTTTGTAAGTTAACTAATCCTGAATGACAAGAAACATTTGCTTTATTTCAAAACGAGTGAAATCGCCCTTTCGCTTTAATCTACCAACGATATTGTTTGGAGAGATAAGCGAAAAAAAAAAAAAATACAAATTGCCCACGACTGTTAAGAAATATTATTAATACGACATTTATGTTCATTCCGCTGAACTGATATTGAAAGAATAACTGTAATAGCTGGCGCGGGTGAGTTATGTTCACCATAATCAACGACTTTAAAGCCACATTCCACAAACATTGCGCATTCATTACATTTTATGATCTTTTTGGGAACCTGAGCCTGTTTGCTAGCTATTCCATGCTGATGAGGTCTAAAAGGCCGAAACCAGCTGTCCATAGCTGCAAGCATTTAGGCTCGTTATTTTTATGGTCAGTTTGAAGAGGTAAAGCCCGCTACCAACGTGGCCATAGCACTGACCAATATAGTGGCTTGTGCTATCTATACTTGATGTTGATCTTTATAGCATTATATATAGCCACATCCCACAAGCATTGGTTTGAGTAGTGATATAAAGTGTTATCGCGTGATGACTTTGGAGATACAGTCATAGTTTCACCTATTGACTAAACTTCATCTATTTTGGCTATCATGTTCTATATAATTAAAGTACTAAACTTTTCGATATCGATCTTATTTTTCGACATTTTAAATTTGCGATATTCTACTTGTGGGAAAAAGCAATTCAGGAGTTGTGTTTTTTTTTCTAACAAAATATTATTAAAGCTAGGAATTTGTGCTTTATCTTAAAAACGAAAATAAACGATGCTATTTTATAGATAATGTTTATTTATCGGGTTCTTAGGTTGTATTTCATAAATTATAATATAAGAATGAACAAAACCTAATAGTAGGAAAATAAGCGCAATTCGATAAAACTTAAATAAATTATTTTAAAAATGCTTTCAGTTAAAAGCGTTTGACGTACGATTTTTTACGTTAAAACTTAGGCTTATGTCAGTTATGGAAACCTTGAACAACATAAGTCACAAACAACTTGTGACTTCTCCAAAGTGCGATAATCTCGAAATTATAAACTGAGAAACATTAAAAGAATGTATTATATGCCTAGAACTGACATTTTTCGAAACCATTTCCAACACAAATGTATAGTTTTTAAGCTAATGACCGTCATTAGTCAAAATAGCTGCAAAGATATTTCCTTATCGGGAACCTTCAAAGTTTTCAAATGTGGAGGACATTTAAAATAAATATTAAATATATTATCATTCTATAGTTTTCTAGAATTTTCGAGAGTTCCGTTCCGCAGATCAAACATGAATTGTTGTTTGTTAGATGTCTTTGCCTTTGGTTTGCTTTGACGGTAAAAACGGCAGACAATTTGCAAGGAATGAGCGCAAAACTGAGACAATATGGTAATCCTGTTTGTTTGCGTTTTCAACTTAGATAAATTTGAAAACGTTATGACAGCGAGGCTCAAAGAAAAACTTTGGTTTTGAAATGCAAGACTTATAATCGCTCTTAATTAGCAAAGCTTTTGTTTCTTTGGTCTGGAGTTGAAGTTGAACACTTATTTATATTACGAACTTGACGTAATTTGTATAGGTTTCACATCTTGCCGCGATCAGTTTTTAAGGTTGTGCCTATATCTTTGGTGATAATAAAGCGAAATTCTATTTCAGTGGATCTTGAGGGATAGTTTGCTTCAAGCAACATGATAACAGATATGTCAACTTTATAATTTAGTGTCAGGGCTGCTGTGACCAGCCAAAAGAGGCTACTGTTTATACAAATAGTAAATTGTCACTGTATCATAATATTTTGCTTGGTAAGGTCTGAGCTAATATATACGTTGCAGCACTTTTAACCGGCTTGTATCTATTAGCTACTGTGTCACACAATATTTTTAAAATACCTTTATTAATGTTTTAATGATGTTGGCGAGTTTGAAAGCAGTTATTGACTTAACACGAAAAACAAAGTATTCGCTGAAAAACAACGGAAGATTGATCATCCTATGTAGTTATAGTTATTTAGTAAGGAATTTGTGTTGTCCTTCAAAGAGAAACATTCGTTAATTTTGTGTGTGTAGTTTAAGACTAAAATTGTATTGAAAAGAAACGATCGACTTTTTAGCTGAGAAATAGAGTCTCCGAAACATATCTTTCAAAAGTAGTTCTCTGGCTGGCTTGAGCGGCACTCACAAAATGAGCAAAGAAATTAGAAAAAAACGTATTTTTTTTTAAATAATAAATATGGTGGTAATTAAGGACAAAAATAAACGTGTCTAAAGTTGGCCCAATACGGTTGTCAAATTTACCAAATGATTCTAATCCGAGGTGTTTTGAAATAAATATAGGACATGTGCTAGTTAATTTACTTGTGTCAAAAAAATTTCCGTCTCTTTGTCATCAATAAAAATTGTGGCACAACTTTTTTTTCGCTAAGTTATCTTTCGTGCTAGTATTCTCTGCTCTAACTTGCAGGGACAGGAGAACTTCATCTGAAAAACATTATTAAGCGGAAGTCGAAAAAAAAACCGGTCGTATTTATCTCTCCAGTAAATCTGTTTATCTTTTCTAGTAGTTAAAACAGTTTTTGGATGTTTGACTTAATAAGGTTAGAGGATTAAAGCTTAATCATTATCTAATTTAGTAACTATATCTTCGAGCTCGTGAAGCCGATTTGATCAATATTCTTAATTAACACCAACTATATTTTATTAGTTTATAGGCGGTTCTGGTTTTCATTTTAGAGTCTCGCCAAACAATTATAAGATTTTATGCAATCAAAATATTTAGTAATGAAATATTAGGGTTTTTCAGCCAAGCTGGTAAAACTAACAATGATAAAAAAAATGTCATCAAATATCGCCGGTGATTTCTTAACTGAACGTTATATCGTTTTTGATACTTTTAACTTTTTTTGCAAATAAATTTAAATCTTCAAAATTTTTTGATTTCAAGTTAAAATTACTGTTAGGTCTTCTGAAAAATATTTGTTGCGCAACAATAAAATGAATATCTCTTTTATATAAATACGAAACAAAGTTGTTGATGAAACCATAAGACTTAGCAATTCAGCGCTTTCTCCGCCTGCCACTGAAAAGTTGTTGTCAAATTTGTTTACCAAGGTTTTCATATTTTATGCCAGATCAGTTCACTCTTAGTTTCTGTTATGTTTTATGTTTTATTTTAGGTGATTGGTTTCTTTTTTTGCCAGTGTATCCTTTGCGTTCGGTGATTTTGTCTTATTCTGTCCGACTCTCTAGACTTTTCCACCGAGGCACCACCACTGATGGATCTCAAGGAAACTCGGACACACTTTGCTTTTTTCACATCCTGTTTTGGTTATCTAAAATAGGTTTTACTGCATTACTCTTTAGGTTTAAAGTTCACTAGGTCGTTTCCACACTAGTTTCCACGTCCATTCGCAGTATTCTCTTATAAGCCGTCCTAAATGAAGGATTCATTACTCCATAGATGAAGGGGTTAATAGTTGAAGAGATGTTGCCAAGCAACAAATATATTACATAAACCTCCCGCGGAAATGAAGCTTTTCCTTTCCCCAAATCAATGAAGTCAATTATCATAATTGGCGACCAACAAATAAGAAACCCAACGATGGTAAGAAAAAGTGTTTTGGTGACCCTTATGTCTTTCTTGGTAAACTTATCAGGTTTGGAGTGGATACTAATAGAGCGAATAATATTGGGAATAGAACCATTTGTGGTGTCTTTTTTAGGAGATTGTACATTAGCATTAGTTTCAACTGAATTTGGGTTTGGTGGAGATGTAGGACTTAAGGAACTACTGTGAAGGTATTCCGTTGCTTTGTTGTGCTCACGGATTGTTTGAAACACTCTGAAATAGCAGAAGATGATGATTCCCAGTGGCAATCCTACATACACGTAAACGAGAAGGCTTTGAAACGAGACTTTGTTTTCTTGAAAGCAAAACATCTTTCCCGGGTGAAACACGTAACTTTTTCCAGACATGAGATAGATAGCCGGCTCTGAGCAGGCTAGAATCCAAACTAACACAACCATGATCTTGGTTCGCTTTGGGGTGAACAGCTGCTTGTAGTTGGAGTTGCGCACAATGCAGAAATAGCGATTTGCAGCCACTAGTGCCATAGTCTGTAGGGAGACACACGCCAACATGATGACAAAGAAACCCTGAAACTGACAAGAGGCAGTAGTGTATGGCCACATCCCGCGGATAACTACTCCGATAGATTGAGGGCCGCACAGAAGAGGAAGAAGAATGTCACTTATTGCCAGAGACACAACAAACATGTTGGGAATTGTTCGCAGTTTGGGCGTTTGGAACACCACCCAAATAACAGCCGTATTGCCAACCAACGCCGTGCACACCACTAAAATATAGAAAAACGTTTCTACAGCAGTTATTCCTACTGGCCGAGAGAAAAGTTGTTGCAGTAAGTCCATCTGGGATCTGTAATTCATATCCATTTGCCCGCCAGAATAGTTGTTCATTTTTATTCTCTTAAAGTCTCACACTTATCACCAATGATTCAAACGACGTCAAGAACAGTCTGTCTTTCAAAGGAAAACTATGCTGCCAAAGAGTTACAACGGCTGAAATCGTTTGCTCAACTCACCGGAAGGTTTTCTGTTTTCTTTTAGATGTTGACCATGCGTGATTGTTGATTTCTTTAAACAGCCATCTCTCATTTGTTAACTGTCATCTTTCGACCAATTGAAAATCTTCTGTGTGACCCACGTGGTTTGAGAAGCCGTTTGCCTTTGAGGAGTTTCCTGCGTCGCAAGCTTTTGTATAATTTGCTTGCAACTTCAATTTTTTTTTCTGTTCGAGTGTGCGCATCAAAACCCCTACGCGGGAGGCGATGACAGTGTTTGTCTTTAGGTTTATTTCATAATTAACCATTTAGTCTAAAGTCACTTCATCTTGATAGCCTTTCAGTCTGTAATTTATCACCACATATTGATCAAGTTTATTTGAAAATGAGTCCTATTCGTCTGTGTTGTGTCCTGAACTAATTCTTAGAACGTGTTGACGGCACGCACGCTGGATCTTCGAGTGCAACTTATGACGAAATGGCGGAACCCTTAATACGACCGCAAAAAAAATATTTATTCAACTTTGAAAGAGCTGCAAGAAACTTCTAAAATGATAAATGAACAGCACTCGGTGCCAAATCTCTTTCGTGATTTGACACGTCTGAGAGAACGCAATCAATACTTGTTTTTATTTATCTTTTGTGATGAAAGTACAAAAATGTTACTAATTCTAAACAATTACACTCTTTTTAAATGTTTTCATGGCTGTCGCAAACATAAATCCGCCAACAAACTTTCTCTGTCCATTTTACAATTTCGAAAAGAAGAAACCAGATTTTTTTTAAAAAATGGATTAAATAAATGGCAACATGTGACATTGTTTCAATCGAAAGTAGAATGATTGCCCAATGCTAATTAAAAATTTGTTGGAAGGTTATCAGAAGGTATGCGTGACTTAAAAATAAGTGCAAATTATGAGATAACGTTCAGTGAAGTAGAATTATAGATTTTCTTGTTTATTTGAATAAGGATGGTGGGAGGAGAGGATGAGATATCGAAGAAACGTTAAACAGAAGCCGGATTTCGTACACAGCCTCAACAGACAAAACAAAGATTCACAAAATTGAAACCAAGGGTCAACGGTGGAAACAAAAGATTGTTTTCCGAACAAAAAAGGATCATTTTATGGCAGCTGGTTCTGTTTCTTTGTTTATTCAGTTAAAAGATTTTTTAAAGGATTAAAGAAAATAACTTGTTTTGAATACACTATTCTAACGAAGTAAAAATGTGAATTTTAAATTTATTTAGAGTCAGTTCAGTAATATGTTTATATTAGTAATAATAGTATTATCATAAATGGGATGTGAGAATAGACCTAGTGATTATTAAATATAGACACAACAACAACTAGACAAACAATAACAATAGAACAAGTAATATAATTACCTCTATAATTATTATAATTACTCTTTTTACCATTGATTTTAATTTGTTACTATTATTATTATTATTAACATAACAACAACAACAACAATAATAATAATAATAATAATAATAATAATAATAATATACTACATATTTTGTAGCAGAAACAAAGAATGGTGCAGTCCAGAACCTATATATTTTAGAATCATCATTCCTTTTGTTTTTCCCTCAGTATACGTATTTATGTTTATCATGTTCGATTCAAGTAGACGATTGTAAACTACCTGCAGTATAAGGGTTATGACTGTATATTGCATAAAGCTATAATAAAGTTATCATTATTAATTATCAATACATTAATATCAACATGCTTTAGTAAAAAAAATGTTAAAACATTATAAGAATACATCCAAGCGAGATGCTATGAAAGTGAAAAATACTATCGCTGTTTTATCTAATTAACATTTCTTAACCTCATGGACGCCCCTCTATAAAGCTTATCAATTTTTAATAACATCCATATTTGGATAATTATTATTGGGAAATAACCGGTCGAGAGAATGAAGTGTGCCAATCAAACCATTCACAATCAATTTTGTTTCAAAAGATAAAATTTCTGGTCAACTGCCAGATATGACTTTCCAAGGGTGCGGTGCTAATGAACCCTACACGATGCATTGTGAGTGAGACGCCAGGCTGGCGAGTAAGAAGAAAGGGCGGCAACGTGTCTTGTACATCCATTAGTACATGGAGCGGAAAATGTGTTTAATACTTTTGTTGGTGTCCATACAGACAACAAGAGATCTAGAAAAAATTGTTCGTAACAGGTGAATGTGGCCACTTGATATCCGAGGAACTTAACAATTGACACGTGAGAGATCACAACAATAGGACTTTTATGAAGCTACTATTAGGCAAATATAACACGTCTAATATATTAATATATTGGTTCTTCTGTTTTAAGTACAAAAACACGTTAAGTACATTATTATTATTATTATTATTATTATTATTAATATTATCTTTATTATTAAAACGATTAATTTTATTGTCAATTTTATCATTTTTTCTAATATTTGCTGCGACATAACGTTTGTAGAGTATTTTTGTTATAAGCCATAATGGCGTAGGAAGGGCGATGGGTCTACTCGATTTTATTCATAATTTAAATACGTTTATTATTAGCTGTTTTTTATTGAGTTACATTCTACGTGTTGTTTTGCGTGTTTTAATCTGAGTTTCGCTCCTACGGGCATGTCTTTGAGAGATTGCTTTTTGTAAGACATTATTGGGCGTCTAGAGAAAATGGAGTAAACCTGCGGTTCATTTTGAATATGCTTTTAAACCAATCATAGACGCAGCGTGTCCGGTAGAGGGCAGGCTAATACACAAGAAAAATCTCTACCAAGCTTGGTTCGGAGATTAACTCGAATAGCCTCAAAGGTTTTTAGATCTTTTTAATACTTTCAGGTTTTGCTGTCATAATTAGCATTAACGTCGCAGTTATGATGTCCAACAAAATAAAAAGAATATATATTTTATTTTTCTATATTTTTTGAGTGTTCATCACAGACCGGAATAAGTAAAAACTTATCAAATGCACGTTTTCGGGTTTTTGGCTTACTGCCGAACTGATTGTTCACGGAAAGCTTTGTTGTCTGAAAAAACCAGGTGTTGAACTAGTTTGGACCAACATTAAAAGAGAATATTTTAATTTCAAAGTAAATCTTGACTCGCTTTACAAGGAGGAAAAATCTATCCTTGCGAGCAATTATACCAAACACCAAAAGAAGCAAATTGATCAGCAAGGCGATATGAATTAACAGGATTCGCGTGAAGGTTGCAGTTCCTGATCATTTTATTTGTCAAGCTGAACAAAAAGAAAAGTTAAGGTTTTTGAAGAAAAAACACCACAATTTGTTTTTCCAGGCACGAAATTCATTAGACTTTTTTGATATCATAACTCCAAAGTATTGTGTTGAAATCAAACTCTCTGACTACCAAGTACATTTTTCCGGAGTTCAAGTACAAAATCTGATAACAAGAACAACAAAGATTTTGCATAACAAAAAAAAAACAGAAAAACAAAACAAAAAACTTAACAAAGCACGTCTGTAAACTAAGACATGGCAATGCCATATTTACTTTCTTTAAGCGGTTATGCCGCCGTAACGTCGTTGCAATTAACTTGAGCTTATAAAGTTGAAAAGCCTCTTTTGATCATCGCCGCAAGAAGTCTTAGAAACTAACGTTTGATCTCAGGTCAGTCTTTGGTTAGCTCAGATAAGCGCAGCTTCACTAGCTGGGCAAACTGGAAAACGTTCAAAATGTAAGCGTCTTACACTATTTTCGGTTATGATCAAAATATTTCACCCAAGACTAAATACCGTGTTTTTGACTGAACTTTTCAACGATTATTTATACGCTGTGTCCTTATTATAAAACAAGCTTAGCTCCAAGAGAAAACTGCAAGAGCTTCCCTGGACATGATTCTCGAAAACTGACGCAAGAAGGACATTAAAAAAAATTCCTCATTACCGTGCATTACCCAAAATATTGGTGGATAGTGAGGGTAGTGAAAGAAAATATTAAATGATAACAATGTTATATACAATTAACCACCAAACTGTCCGGGACAGTTTGGCGATTTAGATCAAATATTAACTTCAAAATTATTTTTTTTAAAATTTCTCTAAAAACTCAAATTCCCCTTTAAAACTGTCAATCTTAAATCTCTACTTAAAAACTTAAAATTCATCCAAATAAATCTGAAAATAGTCTGCACGTTTCCTTTTTATTCATTGTGACACCGTATGAGAGAATTTTCAACCGAACAGAACTCAACGAACTCAAAAAACAACGAAATCTAAAACACCTCAATAATTTGAATACGTCACACTTTCCTCAAAGCAGTCTCAAAACTTCCCCCAGTCCAGATCCTGGAGTTAAGACTGAGAAATGGGCTGAGTCCCAATCACTACACCATCCCCTCCTCTTAAAAAAAATGAGGGGATGAAGTCAAGTTTATAATGTCAACGGTTTATGATAATACATAACAAACCATGAACTACAACGATCAGGGGATCTTCTGTTTCGTTGGGGTCGTTGATGGCCGTCACGGGAGGTTCACCATCGCTTTCTTAGGAAAGGGCTTCCTTAGTATCAGTTTCTGGTACACATCCGTCAGACACTTCAGCTGGTCCAGAGATGGCTTAAGGTTCCTTCTGTTTACTGAACTCAGCACTATTATCTGGAGTTGTCGGCCTTTGTGGCTTGAGTTTGTTTGAAGTTCTTCTTAGTTATAGTTGCTGTATATATATATATATGCTTTCAGATCGAATTATGTGATTTACTAAATAAACTAGTAAAAAGCGATTCGTGTCCATCTCAAGTCAACGTGGAATCCAACACCTGACGGGCCACTAGGTAATGGGCCAATCATATCGATATGGACCCTGCACGAGATGTAACGAGGGTATTGCGTATAGGGATGCTCGAGGCTTTGACCCCGGGGGGCTTGTATTTCCTGACAAGCCAAGCATGCTGAACAGTAATCTTTCACGACACCTGCAAGCCGTTAGCTTTCAGAACCGCTACTGCATCTTTCGAAGGGTTGTGAAAAACCTTTGGCAACTTCCCTCAAGCTCGTTATGTATCTTCTAAAGTACGGGCTTAACTAAAACCCCATAAATTATAACTCTAGCTAAAAAGTGCTTGCGTGTGATCTCTGGCTGAAGATACAGCACACCTTGATCCAACCGAAACAGTTCGTATTTAATCTATATGGTCCTAGTCCCGGGACTCATTGCTTGCAAATTAATTTCGCATAGTTTTGTGCCTCCTTGCTGTATCATTGCAATGACGGGTCCAATGTCGGGGTCCTCTCTTTGAGTTTTAGCAGTGTCCTCAGGGAACCACACAAAGTCGACTGTTTGGCTAGCGTGATGGTCAGCTCGCCCCACTGAAGGTTTCGGCAATACTTTAGACAAGAATTCTGTGTTACCACAGGATGGACAGTGACCATGACGATGCCGTAGTTTACGAGATAATTAATGCATCTGCATTAGAATGCACGCTCCCAGGTCTGTACTTGATCTCAAATTCATAGCCCATAAGCCTTTCCAGCCACCGTGCAATCTGTCCTTGAGGTTCTGAAAATGACTACAGCCATTTCAAACCCAGAACAAGGAATCTACGTCCCAGAAGGTAATAACGAAACTGTTCAATAAAGTACACTAGTGCCAACATTTCGAGCTTGGTTGTGCAATAGTTCCTTTCATGATCATGCAACGCTCTTCTACCATAAGCTATAACCCTAACTGTTTTGTAGGGTTGTTCCTGAGAAAGCACTGCTCCAATATCATGACCACTGCTTGCATCAGTACCAAGAATACATCGGCCCCCGTTACTTCTGAAAACTGGATAAGCTAAAATTGGGGGTTTCAGTTCCTAAAATACATGTTCCTCTTGCTCTATCCACTTAAATTCATCAATCTTCTTTGTAAGTCGATTTAAGAGTTCAGCCTTGGATGCAAAGTCGGAAATAATGCGTCTGTAACACGAAACCAAGCCTAAACAGCTCCGCAGTTCGACGAGGTTTTCGTTGGTGTGGCCCATTTATGGATTACTCTCGTCTTCTTTGGATTATCCTCTTTCCCTTTGATGAAATAACTTTTCCCAGGACATTAACCTGCTTCTATAGAAAAGTACACATTTTGGGTTTCAACTTTAACTTTAAGCCTGCTTCTTGCAACCTTTGAAACATATGACGCAAACGAGATACAAGTTGCTCAAAAGTACTGGACCAAATCACAAAATCGAAGGTACGCAAGGCTTTTTTTTTTCAGTTGAGGCCAGCCAGTACTACGTTCATCAATCGTTGAAAGGACTCCGGCCCGTTTGTAAAACCAACTTTGAGACAATTGAGTCCACTGGAACTAACCGCGGTAACCTATGAAGGCTGTCTTTGGTCTGTCTGTCTTTGCTACTGGGAGTTGCCGTTATCCGGGAATGAGATCAAGACAAGAGAATCAATTTGCACCCCGTTAT
>ERZ1740055.249-NODE-249-length-12830-cov-7.865597_pt1 | contig 12830 bp, 4 predicted proteins | sample MGYA00581747_ERZ1740055 | MGnify/ENA primary metagenome ERZ1740055 (study PRJEB43018, sample SAMN04849739) | marine metagenome | isolation source: floating plastic debris | place: Pacific Ocean | collected 2008-08-28 | study: EMG produced TPA metagenomics assembly...
AGTGCTGCAGTGATCAACGGCATGAAATCTGTCTTTTCAAGACATGGCATCCCACTTCTGACACCATGTAATATGCTAGATTGTTTAATAATCCGTAATCAAGAATAATCCTACAACAGCTATTGCTATCGAGTGAACCCTTGCAGCCTGGCCTCTTGGGCCTGCTAAATACATGGCCAGTGGCCAGTTGCTATCGTTACAGTGATCAATTAACTAAAGATATTCGACGATTTTATTGGAAGACGGGTTTTTGGTTGGCTCAAAACAAAATTATAACAACATGTGATATAATTTTAAGAACGTGCATGGAATCATATTATGATTTCATCAATTAAAAATATAACACATATAACGATGGCCAGAGACCAAGAGTTTATATGATTTCATCAGTTTTTATGGCAAATAATAACATCAGTGCCAATGGTAAGTTGTATTTATGTGCTTGAAGTTTGGGTATATGTCAGACTAATGGCTTCTAGAAGCGCAGCACATGAAAACTACGTACTTATATCGTTTTCTTTGACTGAAAAATAAATAAAACTAAAACTAAACTAAAAATATGAATCCAATCATTTTTCAAGATATTGTTGTCAGGAAATCTAGTTGCTAGATAACCATCGCCGGGGTATCAACGATTCGCATTTGTACTTGATCTGTTTTGAAAAATAATTATCCTTGGTTTTCCAATGCATAGCTTTGGCTTTTTAATTTGTCTAAAAGGCTATTTCTGTTCTATAACAATAAGACACCTTGTGGCTTCCTTAAATATATAAATATGCATGGTGACTACTGCTCCTAAATAAAATTGTATTTAACCCAGAAAACTTCCATGTTAGAGATTTTAATTTGTACAAAACATGACTGAACAATATAAGATAAACAAAGTTGCAAAGATAAAACAAATAAGTTATATCATCCAAGAAACAATCGTTTGCTTTCAAACCAGAAACCTAAAACTGAGGCCTCTTCAATTCATATGCGTCGAAATATCGTCGAATTTTAAATAAAACCACCCGCAGATTGCCACAAAATAGATCGAGGAACAAAATTTCGATTTGTTTCGATTTGTTTTTGTACACGTACGAAGTCAAATTGCTTACAGTAAAAGGACAAATGTTTGAATAAGAGCAGAGTTTTACGTAGTTTTTTTAATGAAAGAATTGTCTCCTCTCAAAATGCTAATTTACTATCGAATTAGCAGGTGTTTTGTAATTTGAAGTTCAATTCCTATTAATTAGACCGAGTGAAAATTGGTATGTAAACGACAACATTTTTGACCCGTTACGTTTTGAAATTACTCTTAAAAAGTCAATTCGTAAAAAATGTCGACTTCGTGGTTTTGTGTTTTAAAAATTTGTAAAGTTTACGAATAATTGGTTGCATCATGAATTCAAACAATGAAACCTGTTTTCCTTCCACCTTTCAAACGCACGTGAATTATTTAAGGCTATGAACGTATGTGCCAAGATGTTCAAGCAAACAACACTAAAACTGTCATCTACCATGGTAACATTAACGACGATATATGTTTTAAAAGATATCAGCGTCGTTTAACTTAGATGATGAATAACCGGGTTGAGTTGATAATCTGGTATAATGACCAAGTTTGTTTTTGTACTATATACTTTATAAACCAGTATTATATAATGAATTGTCTAGTCGTACCTATTAACGAGAGATTAAAAATACTCAAGTTGTTAAAGGCATATTTCCTTTCTTACATTGTTAAACACTACCAATAAAACTGACAGAGTTATGCAAATTTTAAAGATCCTTTTTGCAATACTTTCGCTACATTGCCGGCATATTTAATTTAAGAACTCTTCTATTACCGTAGGATTTTGACACTCTCAGTCTTGGACTAGGTAGAAATCAAATCTGCACATTACAACATTAAACTTTTTAGAAAGTCCGATCTCACTAAAGATAAGTCATTAAGCATAAAATCACTCATGCTGTCTAATCTATTCGTTAATCGGCTCGGCAGAATTTTCCTAATGAGGTTTTAGCGTTGTGTAGCATGCTGTGTACTTACCAATGCGTTTTTAGTAGTTTTTTGGTTTTCCAACGCGTCATCATTTTCTTGAGTGGAGGTTTTGTTTTCACATTTCGTAAGAACATCGTCGCCATTTGTACTAAGGTTCTCTTCTATGTTTGGTGCTGCAGTATCATGAGTCAATTCTAGCGCGAGCTCTGTTGATACGCATTTATTTGGTTCTTCGTTGTTTTTTATCAAAGTGTTGTCTGGAGAAATTTTGTTTTGAAATATTTTTGGTTTTGTCGACGGTGAGTCTAAATCTGGTTCCTTCTCGCGCGATAAATGTAGCACAGGCGTTGGCCCGTGAAATTCCACTTTTTCGGACGATTTACTTCGATCAGCAGACACTGCTAATTTAGGATGTAGCCCACCAGACCGTATATCATCGTGCGATAAGCCCATATTATCCCGTGGGCCAGTTGTTCCCATTTTATAACCCAACTTTTTGAGAGCCCTGGTATTCAAGTTTTCCACCCTAATGTTTCTAAGCGCCTCGAGCGGATCGACCACAATATTTTTGGTTTTCTCTTCTATAACACTGCTAATGGAGACAATCACCCCTGACATGATTGCTAATCCGATCACCATGTACAACAGATTTAAGAATTCCAATGCCACTGCCTCCCCATGCTCAATTTTGCCTTTGTCGCGGTCTCGTTGAACCTTTCGTGGTACAAAATCACCAAACCCAATTGTCGTTAAAGTTATAAAACAAAAATAAACAGAGTCGAAATAATCCCATCGTTCAATACTTGCAAAGCCAATCGCAGGGACAAAAATGATTAAAAGCAAGAATACAAATGCAATTATAGCTGTCTTGATTTCCAGCTTTTCCGTCTCTCGATTATAAACTCTTCGATCAAATTGTTTCAAACCGGCTTGAATGACTTCTGATATGCGATTCCCCACAGATCGTAAGGTTAAGCCAGTCAATGGAATACCAAACAAGGCATATATTATGCATAGAAACTTTCCCCAGAATGATTTTGGAACAAGATGGCCATATCCTGGAATTTAAAAAGAAGTCAATTATTTGTCATTAAACTTGTGCAAGTAAAAACAAACTCAATTTCTATACCACTAATGACTCTAATTTCTAGAAACACGAATTTGTAAAGTTGAGATTTATTATCAGCTACCGACCTTATTTTGTTAAATCTTTACACATATTAAGTAAGTAATCATACTTTTTTCTTCAGTTAAAACAAAAAACGCTGCTGAGGTTCATGTTTCGGAAATAGTTCGGATTTGTCAATTCGGATGTGTTAGGGATTATATACCAAGTAAAGCTAAAGGCTTATCCAGAAAATTCGTCATTTTTCCTAATCCCGAAGACAAAGCTTTACCTTATAGTGTGAAAACAGACGATATTCATTCAACGACCTAGCCAACGGCAACAAAAGATAATTCCAGCTTTTATTCATTGGGTTCGTTTCCTTAAGCTTCTGTTTAATGAATATTGTTCCAGTCTATACGTGAAAACCAATATGTAATCATTTGTTTTGTTCAAACCCCAACATTTTTACAAGGGGACATTGTTTTCTTTTACGAGGAAAATGAATACTGTACGAGCTACGAATTAAAAACTCTGTCAATCGCTTCACATTTTCACCATCTGTTGCCGTGTTGGAAGAACTAACTGAGTTTTATGAATTTTGTTGTAGAATTCCATGTACTGTAGACAACCAAAACAAAACAAAAATCTTAAAATAAATGTAAATGAGCCGTTGAAAAGTATTTAAGAGAGAACATCACATGTCATTTCAATAACTCTTCTCATTGCATTCTCGCAAACCGACATTTAAACTTTGTATATTTAAAAATGTTTTCAATAAACTCAGTTGTCTGGCAAAACGCCTTCCTATCTAATGTCCAACGATTGAGCTTTTATACTACAGGAATGTTTATGATAGAAAATCCCCTTCTTTTTGAAATAAAAGAGAGAGACGTTCATTTTCAGTAGCTTTTTTAAATTTCTGATATCAATGAAAAAAAATAACAAAAAATACATCAAAATGGTAATTTGGCATTGTTTCCTGCGAAGAAGGAATATTTAAGAGTTATAAACTTGTGAGATTTTTATTTGTTACTAAATGAGGCGAGGAAATTCACTCCTGCAGCTCGTTTAGTATCACTATCAATTTCATTTCGTTGCATTTATTTTCCTGGGTCAACCAGGCAGATCACAAAAATTAAAGCTCACGACTTAATACGGCAGCATTTAGTACGGCCGTAAACGATAGAATCAAACTTGAACTGCCGCTTCCCTTTGAATAACCTGAAAATAAGAACGGAAATGAGAAATGTTTCTGTTTTTGTTACGATTAGGAAGCGGGTTTTTATATCAGTTTTGTTTTTCCTCTAAAACCGCGAAGTGCAATGGATATTTTAATATTAAAAGTATTCGATTCATCCAATAGTAAACCTTGAATGAGTATACATCTTTAGAGCCTGTTATAATAACATGGTTTTACGCACTGCACGGTTCTCTTTTATGGCTCATATGTAATACAAACTTAAACACAAAAGGACTAAAGAAAGGGAAAAAAAATTATCGAGACGACCTTTCTTAACCGAATATCCTTTAGGTCTTGGCTCATTCCCAAACTCAGTTGCCAACGATGGATTGATAAGGAATAATTATTAAGGATCATTTTCAATAGGCTGCATGTTTCAAAGCACCGTTGAACTAATTTTAAACATCGCAAAATTAAATCCTTATAACTTACCTATAGTAGTTACAACATTTCCAGCGAAGAAAAAGGCGTCCATGAAATCCCAGTTTGTAGCTGGGTAGCCGCCAATATTATTGTAACCAATTTCATAACCTAGATCTAAAGCTTCCCTAAGACCCTCAAGTAATACTGTCATGTCGCTCTCGGAGATATTAAACTTAAGGGTGAAATTTTTACGAAGCTCTTCAAACTGTAGTTTCTTCCGTAGATCTTTCTCTTCCGGGGACTCGATAGCGTCAAAAATGGCTGCTCCAATAAGTAGATAAAGAAGAAAGAGCAGAATTCGTAATATCAGCTTTTTGGTGCTGGAGCTTACTTCCATTATTGTCCTGACTCGCAAAAATAGCTTTCGAGATTATTCATATCGGCTTTTCTCAGTGTTTGTGGACGATAAGATCTCAAAGAAGTTTTTTTAAGGAAATCAAACTGAAACTTTAAAACTCTGAAGCAGACTTCACTTAGTCGTCTTAATCATGATGTCTTTAGTTGGGCTGCTTGGTTGGTTGGTAGGTTTGTTCAAGACAATATGGCAATACACCAAACATGTTACCAACTTAAGCACCTGTTTACCGACTGAGCATGCGTGTTTATCAATATATTCTGCCCTTCGTTCGTTCTTTATTAGAGATTCTGTCGCTAATGAGTGATAAAAGCAGCGGCTTAGACAGCTACGTTTTTCTTATTGGAACTTTTCAAAAATAGCTGTCCATTTTTAAAAAAATTGCAAACGCAAGTAGTTGCTTAACATTCACGATATTCATTAAAGCATCGACTTTTTATCGAACCTATCTCGCCATCACGAACGTTCTGTTTGCTTCTCTTTGTTGGCTGTGTTGATACGATGGCCTGTGACGTCATGCCATTGAATTCAGCCGCTAGCTCTAATCAATTACAGTTCTTCGTCAGTTTGTTTTTGAAAAACTGTTTTTCTTTCGCAGACGTTCGCGTAACAAGGTTTTTGCCCCCTAAATCTTTTTGTTTTTCCTTTTTATACCCTTAATTGCTGTGTCGCAATTTGTATCAATACTAATTCAAAGTTTGTATATTTTGTCATTTTGGACGAAGCTAAATATAGAATTTCTAGCTCAATTCTTAAAACCTCTGCGTTAAAAAGCTTTATTCATCGAAATGAACCTTTCTTGCTGATTATGAAGGGCATTCACAAAAGTTAGCTAAATACCCTTTCAACTTAAAATTTATTTTTTATGTTTATAAATAATTTCTCGCGAAAGAAAAATTTGGCGGTCGATTATTATTCACCGCAAATCGTAATAAAGTAAAATGACAACTCTGGCCCGCTGTTTCAATACAGGCCGGAAACTAGTTTGATTTTTTACAACAGAAGTTAACTGATTCGCCAGCGATTAAACATAATTCGAAATCTCTATCTAACATTCGAAAGTACGTTCTTCACAACTTCGCCTCAGGCTTCACAAGAGGAAGTAGTTGTTTTCTTTGAAAGTATAGATGGTTCGTTTTAGAAATAGAATTTTACCAAAGTAAAATCTTGCTCTTATTTTTCATTATCGCTGAATCAAGAGAGACGCAAGTTTTAATCCGGGTTTGACCTTATCTCTGAAACTTGGTCATGATGTTGGCCTTAAACAAAAAAAACACGATATCCTAACGTTGCATCCTCATTAGATATTCATTTTGGGCTCCTGTTTCTATGGTTACCAGAACACTTGAAGAAGTCGTTCATGTTGGCTATATTCATATCTCGTTACCATGATCACGCGACTGTTTGGTGAGGAACAAAAATTCCAATTTGCAAACGCGAACCTAGCTTAAACTCGACTAGCAGTCAAAAGATGGGCAATTATGAAAAATAATGAAAAAGCATAAAATTATCAGTGTAAGAACAATTCAGAAGTTATGCATGCGTTTGTCGTATATAAACGATTGTTTTAAAATGTCAACTAATAGAAGCTTTCCTTTCTTGATTAATTGGAATAATTTTTAATAAGATTAAAGAATACTTAACAACTTCTTGTTGTGAATATATTTTGAAGACCAAAGAAAGAAAAGCTCTTTCAATTATATTCCTTTTGCCAATGAGCTTAGATTGAAAGAAACCTCTAATTAAACCTTTTGTGATGACACACAAGTTGTTTCGATAAACTGAAAAAGTTAAAGCAAGGATTGGAAGGTTTTTTAAAATCGTTTTGAAATATTTTTACACATGTCGTTTAACCCGTTCTTATGGAACTGCGGCTCTGCTTAAGCCCTTAGATTGGAACTCAAAACTGGGGGATTTAATAAACAGTTCTCTATACTCAGCTAGCTACAAGCAATTGTATCTATTCTTGTTTAATTGGCAAACTATCTTGAATCTATAATTTTTTTTATTAAAGTTTCATTCAACATTCAATTAATACAAAGGTATGTTCAGTGTCAAATAATGTTAGTTTCTGTGTTTGAGTAATTTTATTGGCTTCTTGTAAAAACTTTATTTTTCAGTTTTGTTAGTCTAGTTGCAAAGCTTATAAAACCCTATTCGCTATGTGTCATAGCTAGAATTCGATCAATTTGTTACGGAAGTTTTATGCGGTAAAATATTGTCATTTGTATAATCATATAACTGTGTTATCACATTTGAAGACTGTGGCTGTTGACGGCTTTTGAAATTTAAAGTTTTCATGTTCTAGCCCTGCATATTTGATAAACAGAGATTTTTTGTATTGAATGCAATATTGATAAAAAGAAAAGTTGTAGTCAGTCGGTCTTTCGCAACTTAATCAAAATGACTTAAAAAATCATATCACTATCAGAGTTGAATTTCAGTTTTAGGCCGTTTTAAATACAAAAAGCCAAATTGCGAGCATGTACATTGTCCGTTCAACGTGTGCTAAATTAGCTAGTCGCTGGCCCATTTTCACTTGCAATAAAATTTAATATCATATATGTTATAAATGAAGCAGAAGTTTGATTATATATAAAATTATTTAAAACGCGAAAAAAGTATTTTCTATATATGCAGTTTAGCATTCACATTTAAATCTGCCGTTTCCGACAACAGGTACATTTTCCTATTTTATTCCGGTTTCTTTCAAAATTTAGTGCTATTATACTATACAGTTTTAAAAAATGTAAGATAATATTATACTGTTTCAACTAAGTGAACATGAATAATACTGCGTATATAAAGGCGCTTCCTGCTTAATTTTTTTTTCAGGCAATAATCAATCAGAAACTGTTTAGATCCAGTGTCTGAGAGGGTCGTAAAATTTCAAGCAGTTTTGGTGGAACTGATGTCTTAATTTCATTATGAGAAATAAGCATATCTATTATGAAACAGAATTCCGGTTGAGTGGATCATCAATTTCTGTAACATTTGAGTAGAAAGAAAATGTGCTTCGCTAATTTAATACTCCTGTTCAAGTCAATCTTCACTTAGGCCAGTTGCGAGGTTTTCTTCTTGCCATCGAAGGAAAACAAGACTCTAAAAACATTTTAATTACAGTCGTACCTTGATTATCCGGACTTCGATTATCCCGAATCTTGATTACCCGGACTTTTTGTCTAGTCTCTTTGCAGACATCTTAGAGACCAGGGAAAGACTAAAGCAAAAATTGCTGAAAATTGCCCATGATGCACGCGAGGTTCTACTTTGATACAAACTGACTTCAACATTTTAAGCCAGTGTAAAAACATTTTTCACTATGGATAATGAAGATGTATACTACATTGTTTTCCAAACAAATGTTTTTTTCACGAATTAAGGTTGCTTTTTTGATTTAATCAGTTTTGTTCCTCATTAATATTCATATTTTGATTATCCGGACCCTCGATTATCCGTACTATTTTGTCTAGTCCCAAGGAGTCCGGATAATTGAGTTTGGACTGCATTTTTAACCAATTCTAATATATTTTATTACAATGCTCTCAATTAGTTTGAACTAAACACTTAGCCCTTTTAAACAGCTAACACTGTCAATGGCTTGAATAACTGTTTGTTATAGTAAATACGAAACAAATGATAGGTTGAAAAATGTTGATGATAATATACGAAATGTTTTTCAAGTCTGCATAGAAAATGATTCTGCAATCCTGGCCATGTAACTGAGAATGGTCACACAAGGTGATTGTAAACTGATACTAGTAGTAGCTATGGCTAAATGGCAACGAGCAAGACAAAAGCTTTATAAATAAATTCTGAAGATGTTAATGAGAATGTTGTTGAACTCTTAAATTTTTTAAACCTCATATTTTTCACTTTATCAGCTACATCCGGCTTCTTAAGCTCTTACGTTCAACGTACAGGGACGGTGCCTAGAGCTTGGGGGTGTAGTTGTTAAATATATGAAATTTCTTTAGGGAGGGGTAGATACGTCAACTTAAATTTGTTGCTATGATACAAAAAAAATAAATGGAAGGGTTAAAAACGTAATTACAGAAGAGGAATAGATTAGAAATATTAAAAAAGATACGATTTTCATTTTGTTGCTCAATGGTGTAAGAACGTTTGTAATTTGGCAAAAATCTTAGGAGCTTTTTGAAGCGATACCATTCACAGTCAAAACCGGCTTTTAAAAGTAGGAGACAACAAGGAACACTAGTCGGGTCGACTGCTCCATCACACTGTCACCATGATTAACAAAATATGATACGTCACAAAATATACAAGATGACTTTTCAATGGCATAATTTCCGTTTCAACATTTTTTACATTGCTGTCGAAAATGAGGATGCTCCTTGCTTAACATGAGAACGTTTTAGTCGAGTGTCGATATTTCAGACCTGAATGTCAACATCTGTATTAGTACACTAGCATCATGTCCACAAAATGTTGATCCGTGTGTATTTTGTATCCTGTCGATGCGACATAGAAACATTTAATTTTAAAACAAAAACTAAACACAAGAAAAAAGTCTTCAAAGTAAAAAAGTGGCTCAAAACAAAAGTAGTTGATCACAAGCCAACGGGCTTAGTCCCAGTCTCTTCTTAAGCTTATCCCCTTTTCTCCAAACCAAAAATTTGTAATTTTTCGCATTGTGACAACTTTTTTACTCAGAATTAGCAAACATCTGAATCAAGAATAGCCTCCTTTCTCAGTTTCTAGGTGTTTAAACTAGGCGTCCAAACTAGGCGTTCTCACCCTCCCCTCGTTACTCCTCTTCGTTACTTTTCCCACTCCGCCTGCAACTTCCACTCTCTCTTCCTTCCTCTCAGTTCCAGTCCGACCCAATGCCCTACCTTGGTCTACCTTCTCTCCGTCTTTCACATCCGTCGCAGCTCGCTCGGTTATTTTCTACTTTTTTATGGTTACTAAGCTGAAAAGTGTCCAATCATCACGCAATTACATGCGGTCGGAACAAAAGAACATTCAGTTGAAAGTAACTGTCAAAACAAAATTGGAGTTTTTTTTTCCACCTATGTTATTAGTTATTAGTTTAAGTTAGTGATCCTGTATATTTAAACTCCAATTTTGTTTTAACCGTCACTTCTGAAGATGTGTGTAGAAGCAATACGAAGCATTAAGTAATAAATAATTTTAAGTATATATGCGTTTATCTATGATGTTTGTCACCGCTCTTTGTGTGTTATTTGTTGTAAAACTGAGATGGTCAAGGAAAACGAGTATTTTGAAAGTTTTCGACCCGACATGGAGCTAACAGAATTCATTTTCTTAATTCAATACATTTCATTAAAATACATGTACATTTTAATAGCTGTTACTGTTAGTGCATAGCTGTATTAAACTGAAATTGTCAAGTATAACAACAGTTCAATATATATATTCACCAATCAAAACTAGAGTGAGACAATCCCGGGCTTCCCAATTCCATGTACAATATACTCCCTACTTCCACGGAGCCAAAAACTTTCCATTAACATTATATTGTATTGTAAAACTTGTATTAACAATTTTTACAATAGACTTATTTCACATAAAGCTGCAGTTACAATATTTTTAATCTACTTTTTATTATTAAGTATTTTTATCTGAAGCGGTTTGTTTCTGTTTTATATTGCATGTGGATACTGCGTGCGCGTGGTATGAGTGACAATCTTTACCTAAATTTCTTTAGTCACTATTGTATTAATTCTATAACCATTGTTACTATTCTACTTAAATACGGCCACAGTTTTATCACTTACGTTGCACTAAAGATGGTATATGCAAATGCCGAAACAGGTTTTTCAAACTTAAAAATGTTGTTTCTTTACTTAGAATTATTGTAAAATTGCTGTTAATTCGACCTTTTGCTAAATAAATAAATCATGCAATACGTGACCACTAATGTTAAAGTGATCACCCAGTACATCACCAATATCTTTTTTTTTCAAATAGTGTCCATAACAAAGCACTTCAATTTACCCGATGAAAGAGCCGCAGAAGGTACATAAAACGTCGAGACTTCATTACAAACAGCCTCAACCTTCGAAGCGTAGGTAGAAACCTCTTGAACAGAAAAAGAATCAGAGTTTCTCACCATACTTTTAACCTCGTCTAAAAACAAAGGAGGCTTTTCAGATTCATTGTCGATATTTTTAAGGTCAATTAAATACTCTTCATGTTCTTTTACATTATCTTTCAAGAAAGTAATATCGTTAAGTATGCGAGAGAACTGTCTTACGAGTTGAAGATCAAACAAGTCCATTTGTTCCAGTTCATTTTTAATCCATTCAAGCGAGAGATCAATGTTTCGCTTCCTGTTTTCAAAACAATCATGCGACTCATTAACTTTTCTTAGTGAGAGTGAGGAACTATTGGAGGAAATGTTGTATTCTCCAGCTCTTGTTGAGACTTGGCTTTCACCTTCGTCTTTGACGCAGAGATGTCCAATCGCTATTTTTAAATTAGCTTTGGGAAGTTCTTTTCGTTCCGGATTCAACTCAATTTTTTCTTTGTAATTTTTTGGTGTCTCAAAACGTGGTGAGTGAAAACAATCATATTTTGTATTTTTCATTTTAGAGTAATATGAGGTGATAAATGTATTTGATTTCCAGCTATCTTCATCTGCAGTTTGTTCCGAGGAGTTTGAAAAATCACTCTCCAATGAAGAACCGAGTTCTTTAACGAAACCTTCATTATGGAATGCTTGCACTTCAGACTCGATACAATCCTGTTTTCCACGGTAGACTGACTCAGATTCGCTTTTATCTAACTCTTCAACTTTCCCTGATGAATGTTTCAACTCAGCTAAAGCATGCGAAGAACAACTAGATTTTCCCGACACGTTGTTGTTATATTCATCTTGGTCATCCTTACAAAGAGTTCCAACGTTTTCCGACTTACCTGCACCATCGAGTCCAGAAGGTGATACATTATTTAAAGATTTCTTATCGTAAAATTCGTCGTTTTCAGCTCGATTATACTCTCTCATTTGAATGCACCCCATAGCTGAAGAAACCCTACGAACAGTTCTCCTGTTAATGACTTTACTGTTTGCCCATCATTGCCGCAGAACCTGTACATGTTGATTCCTTATAATGAAATCATACTCTTAGTCTTATGCAACTGACTGCATTCCTTGGCTCCAGGGTGGCGAAAATTTTCGATAAACACATCTGAGATATTTTTGTTTTCTGTTCTATATGAATTGTTCTTGTTAACATTAATCTGACCTTTTTATCATTAGAAAGCCGACCTCTAATAGGTGTCTCAGTGCACGTATTGTATTTTGTGGAGGGACCTGTTGTGTTGCAAGAATGGTAACCAGGTAATGCGCAAACACCCCTTAAATTAAATTTCTGCCTTGTTTGGTTTTTTGAAACAAGAAACAAATGTGAAATTCTGTGCATTTCGTTTCAGACGTTGTCACATTATCCAGTGCTAAATCATCCATTTCGACCTTACCAAACACATTTGGCAAGTTTTTCCTTTGTTTTGAGTTTGTCAGTCGAGCATGCAATAATGTCAGAGCTAAAACACTTCTTTCTACGGCTATGCAAGTTTGGTTTTGTGCATTCCAGAGTTTTATCTATTTTTTTGTTAAAAAGGTTGCGAGATTTTAATGATCAGGACAATTTTGCTTTGATTTGTCTTTCCAATTTCATTACTCGGGCTACCTGTGGTAGGCCCGAGTCTAGGTTTACCTTTTCGTCAATAT
>ERZ1740055.250-NODE-250-length-12782-cov-6.727037_pt1 | contig 12782 bp, 8 predicted proteins | sample MGYA00581747_ERZ1740055 | MGnify/ENA primary metagenome ERZ1740055 (study PRJEB43018, sample SAMN04849739) | marine metagenome | isolation source: floating plastic debris | place: Pacific Ocean | collected 2008-08-28 | study: EMG produced TPA metagenomics assembly...
ACGAAATGCTTTCCTTAATTTCATTGCTCAGTGAGTTAAATATTGTTGGACCTTGAAATTTTCTATAAAATTGACGAAGTTTAGTTTTTGTACGGGGCACGTGAAAAAATTTGCTTGATATCTTTGACAGTGGTCAAAGACAATTAGTTACAATAAATGTTTAAAATTGTAATTTGAACATGTCAACTCTTTGTCTTTGGCCATCGTATTTTAACAAAAAATATAACACAAACCGTTATTTGTGTTATATTTTAGTTGAACATGTAAATTTTGTAAAAGTTTCTCTGTTTCAATATAATTTGAAAAATTGGAACTAGTTTTTTCTGATGAACATGATCAAACAACGTGGTGACCACGTGCTTATGTATGCATTATTTATATATTCAAAATGGCGTCAGAAAAGGTAAATCTTGGTGGTGGAGTCCATTTTCAACCCCGAATAATAATTTGCACCGGCCATCCAGATTAGGAAGCGTTCTCCTTCGTCGAACGCAAGTATAAATAGCTGAAAGGTTTCAGCAGTATTGAAGAACAATTGTATTAATCTTCTGAATGAGTTGTTATGATTTTTCTCTTATTAAAGATTATGTGTAAATTATAATAACAAATATAAAGAAAGATTTCAAATGGAACCCATACGCGCGCATTCACCCGTGGTGGCATGAACGCAGAGGAATAATAAACATCCAACTTAACATTTCCCCTTGCGTTGTTTTCCGTTAAACTTCCTGGACTTTGTTTAAGCAACCATAATTAATCCACAATTTTAAAAAGCGTCAAAAAAAAAAAAAAAAAGAAAAGAAATAGTTACACGTCGATTAAAATTTTAAGGCATTGTTATATATAAAATTTAATATTTTCTCATCCTTTCCTAAACCCTCTCTTGTTGTTGTTCGTCTTCATTCTCTTTTTATTTGTTTTTTATTTCTTCTCACAACAATCGAACATCCGCAATTTTACACTTCGTAGCTTCAAAGAAATTACGTGAGATAATTTAAAAATCACTCTCTAAACATCTTGTTCAGTAACAAATTCTTGTCCAGTGAATTTATCGAGTTTATTTAACAAGCCTTTACGAGTCAGACTACCATAACTCCCAGATTACATTTTTATTACTTTTACTAGTTAAAATATAAAAGATTTTTTTACGCTTAAATTACGTAATTCAATATTTTCACTGTCGTTTTAATAAAAGTTGTTATGAAAGCGGACGTTTTTCGACACTATCATTACAATATTATAAAGTTGAACCTTCAATAAGAGAGAGAAATAACGCGGAATGCCGTTATACTTTTATCAGATGAAAATTCTAATGCAATACGTTTTTGAAATAAACTTGTTATTATAATTTTATATACAGGTTTAGTTTTTTGATTTTGGTCGATATCCGTTCGAACTTTTAACTTATCAATATTATATTGAATGATCAGTGTTATCAAAACAATATTTATTTCCTTGGTGGAAAGTCCGTTGATTTTGAACGATATCCGAATTTTAAAGTAAATTTTATTCTCAACCATGCCTTTCACTGCCTTGTAAATTAGATCATTTGAAACAAAATAACAAAACTTAGATGGGACGCCAAGTTTATATATTGGCCTCAAAGATAATCTTCCCTCGGATTTTCCGGACATGTACACTCAAAGTGACTGGTTTTGCTTTTTATTCCGATGATCTCCATAAATTAAACAATCATTGTTGGACGAAATATTTTTGATCATTGATTACTGAAAAAGCAGTGAACCAGGGGGGAATTTTCCCGCCTGCAGAATCATTTCAACCTTGCTTTTTTAAAATGATTACCGGGCAACCTTCAGTCCATCTGGCTGAGGCATTTCTCATATCTTGAGTGCCTTAGTTATTGGTGTGCGTAGAAAAGTAATACACTTTGGACAAAAAACCGCTTTTTAGTTATAAAAAATGACAAAATCCATACGAAACAACCAGATGAACTGTTGGGTGAACTTTATAGCAATATAAAAATGAACGTCGTTTTGTCCAGCTTTCTAAAGTTATTCTCTAGTTGTAAATAATTCAATGCCAATTTAAAAGTGAAGAACTTGAGTTTGACCAAAAACTTTTCAACTCGTCTTTATTGCTGACTTTTATACCTAAACATATTAAGAATAACACAGTTTCGTCCAATGCAAGCTGATTCTACTCCGATAAGTGTATGGTATGAACATATAGGCCAGACCAGGTCTCGGAGTGACCTCCATGTTCCACCGACACTGAATAAGTTGAACACAATAAACCAGATATTTTAGTTCTGAATAAAAGGAAAATTTTGTTTATTTATAGATATAACATGTTTGTTTGTCACGAGAGTCCAAGAAAAGAAAAGGGTAAAATTCACGTGATATACCAGGATTCCAAACATCTGTTGATTAGAATCTGGAGTTTCAGTTTCAGTATAGGACCACATGCACATTTGGGCATTACAAAGTGTCAAAGAATTCTGAAGGATGGCCTAACACCATAAGCCCGAACAAACGATAAGATGCTTCACAGAAAGTGTGCATACTTGGAACAAGGAATACCCTGTATATTCATGTTACTGAATCGTCACGAAAGTGCATGCATGCAAAAGTTTTAAGGCTACAAGTTGAGGCTTGTAGTTTATTTTTAGTAAGATCTGTATCTCTGTTTTTGCTATACATCGCTATATTACTCCATGAGTACAAACGCTGTTTGCAACCCTTGATGTTTCTCAATAATAAAGAAATTATTACAGATGCTGTAGAAAAGTTACATGTGCTTCGTTGAGACTATAAACTGAATAACCAAGTGAGCTGCCAGATCGGATATATAATAATCTGACGGAGATATGACACATGTCAGTAGAGAATAGTAAAGCTTGATGCATGTAGTAAAGATTTTAGTGAGTTTCACTGGGGTTAACAAGATCTAAAAACCGTCTTTATCTTTGAAGATATGAAGGCATTTTAATTTAGTTTCTGCGAATGGAGGTATTTAACTGCCAATCGACCGAAAATTAACTGATTACTGAAAATTGGACTAGCCTCTTATCAAACAGTGGGTAGCAATCACGGACTGGTTCAATTTTTTGTAAACTGCACGGATTTTGGGATTGGATTGGGAATAGAGTTTGGGTTTTAGCTGAATGAGTCAGACAACCTCAATTCTTAAACATTGTCAGAAAAATTTATAGTTTCATTAAAATTTTGAGATAATACAATGGATTCATTGATGGGTTCGACTTCAATCGTTTCAGTATTGCCCGCCCATTGAAACTTTAAAAATATAGGTCTCTGGTTTGGTATCGTGTTCCCGTTCTGAAACAGCTTGTAATGGATTATTTAGACTACAAAATAAAGTTAAAACATGAAAAAACAATTTTTTTCCAGCCATTAATTTTTTTTTGTTTCTATTAAATACACAAATTACTTTTTTTTTTTAACTTACAGCTATAGAAATTGCTTATTACTTTTGGAAAGTCTTTGCAAGATTATTAAAATCATAACATTCAATTTAGGATAAACTTAAAATATGTAGTAGTATGTACTGTATATATAAGTCTTATATAATATATAAGACTTCTTGTATTAAGTCGAATTGTCTTTTAGTCCTTTAGAACTGCGCAACTAATGACGGTGTTGCTAATGATGGTATTTTGGACCGTTTTTTACCTCGTACTGCTGCTGGCGTTATGAAGGGTTTTGATTGCAAAAGCAAAATTTAAATAATTGACAAAAAAAGGAGTTTCACCTGTAAATCGAAAAAAAGATTTTTAAAACAAGCCTAAACTATCTCAGCTAATGCTCTTCTTATAGTGTCAAAACATTTCGCAACATCCGCAACTTAGAGACAAAGCTTTTGATACTAACAATGGCATACTTAAGATCTTCTTTTGGTAAACACTGAACAAAGAAATCAAAACTAAAATAGAAAGCTGTAATTAATTCTCTTAAAGCTTTACCTGTGTAAATTTATTGTTTTTCTAAGGTTTTATCTTAGAGCGAAAAGCTGAATTTAACATTATAAATTTCCAGTCAACTTAAAAGTAATTCAGACATTAGTTATTAGCTTTTCTCTTAATCAAATTATGAAACTTCCTATGAAATCTGTGATTTCATTTTTTTTTTTTTTTTTTTTGAAGATTGTTGCATAGACTGCATGTTTAAAAAATACTTGCTCAGTCTTTGTTTTATGTATTTGGCGGATCATTTTTTTTCTCTATTCTCTATGGGAACTGCTTTATTTATATGGTCGATTGGAATAAATGATCTTTTACCCGTAAATAAGAATTTATAAAGATTGACGTATTTCATTATTAGTTGATTGCTAAGGGAAGAAGGAGAGCAAAAAGAAAAGATAAGTTTGCGAAAAAGAAGATATGAATGAGATTAGTCTTGCAGCAGTATGACATAAAACTGAAGGTTAGAAACCAAGCACCTAACCCCCAGACCATTCTAGGACTAGAGCTGTTTAAAAAAATGAAAACGTATTAGTTAATTGCTTGCCAAAAATGAAAATTTTGCCCCTTAAAACTTTAGCTCGATAATGCATCGTGTCAGTGGCAAATGGCTCCACAGAATCCAGTAAATTACCTAAGCAAAAAACAGAAAAGTTGCATGTCAGTAAAGTTAAAGTGTCTATGTGACACTTTCTTCTGGTTCCTACAACGTATTTCATGCTAGATACAATGATTGATCGAAACTGATAACTTTCTTTCACACTACCTAATTTTTCAGTAAATGTAAGGTATTTAAATCAAATAATTTGATAGATAGCACAAATGTGCTAGTAGCTAACTTGATGCCGGGATAATGGGTACTATGGCCATGTTGGTAGCGGGCTTTACCCCTTTATAATCTACCATAAAGATAGCGAGTCTGAATTCCATTATTTTTATGGTAGTTTAAAGTGGTAAAGCCCGCTACCAACGTGGCCATAGCGCCCATTATTGCGGCTTCAAGCTAGCTGCTAGCACATTTGTGCTATCTATACTTGACGTTGATCTATGTAGTCACATCCCACAAGCATTGCGCTTTTACTACTGCATCAAATAATTTGATAGTTAAGATTGAGCCCATGGCTATCTTTGAGGTTCATAAAAATTGTGTTATGCATGTGGCCATAGAGCCCATTATCGTGGCTTCAAGTTAGCTGTTAGCAGATTTTTGCTTTCTATACTTGACGTTGATCTACTTAGTCACATCCCACAATCATTGCGCTTTTACTACATCAAATAATTTGATAGTTAAGATTGAGTTCATGTGCTATCTTTAAGGTTCGTAAAAATTGTGTTATGTGGCCATAGTGCATGCCCATTATCGTGGCTTCAAGTTAGCTATTAGCAGATTTTTGCTATCTGTACTTGACGTTGATCTAATATGTAGTCACATCCTACAAGCATTGCGCTTTTACTACATCAAATAATTTGATAGTTAAGATTAAGTTCATGTGCTATCTTTGAGGTTTGTAAAAATCGTGATAAAATAAAAACAAACAAACAATACAATCATCAAGGAACCTTCGTTTAATGTAGGTGTGTGAAAAAAATGAAGCAAAGAAGGGAAATGAACGTTTTACAACCTTTCTTTCTTTCTGTTTCAACTGGCAAGTAAACCTTCAATTTCTTCTGCATGAAAAGAAACCGATTAACAAGTTAGGCTTCAGTTGCATTTACAAAACTGCATGAGTTGAGTGACTAGAAAATAAGAAGGTTAAAATAATCAGCAGTATGTGACATTTCAGTGTCATTTTATTGCCACACTTTGCTTAAATAAGAATGTTAAAATCGCATTGTTTTGTTCTTTTGCTATCTGCAAAAAATAGTATTTTACTAGCCGAATTGAAAAGATACCGTCTACTAATGGAAATAACCGATTGTTGACAAAAGAGTTAGTTGCGTTATCTGTTTGAGAATAATAAGCTTTGTCTTGTAAGAACTCCTAGATAATAAAAGACTTGTATTTTTGTTTTGTTCAGCTGGCGAAACCTTCTCTTTTTTCAAATTTACAAGAAAAAATAATTTAAAGAAAAAATTAGGTATTTTGCAAATGGTTTACAAAGAGTGATAGTTGGTTTACAAAGTTCCTGTCTCAAGAGAAGAAATTATTCAAGAACACAAAATTTTATAAAGCTATAACTGAGAAGAACGCTTTGCCATTTCTGGTAACCATACACTGAATAGTAGCGTGGAATGGGATAGTTTTAGACTGACGACTTTATTGCCTAAAACTAAAAGCTCTAAAATGTTTTTGTTGTTGTTTTTGTTGTTGTGAGTAATTGACATGCACAAAACGAACGGTCTTATATTCTTGGATAACCACCTTGCCAATATTTACTGCGGAGTAAACAAATGAAAGTGTTGCAAAGTGCATTTTTTAATTTAAAAAAGAGGCCGACTTAGTTTAATTTTGGTTGTAATCTTCGGTCCAAGTTCATAAGCCAATAATATGTTTGTTTCTCATTTGAGGACTGACAAGAAGTGTGTTGTCATTTTCTGAATACAGTTCTACTGAGAAATAGATATTGTCATTGGTAAAAATGTTTGATATTTACCGTAAAATTAATTTTAAAATCACGAGATGTAAACTGTTTAGAAGACCTGCCAAAAGCAATCAGGTTTCAATCTATTGTTGAATTGTTTACATTAATGAAACAAGCTACCTATAAATCTACGGGTTGAATCTTATTTACCACGATTCACTTTATCTATGATGTAAAACATATCCACTTTATCATTAATGGACACGATAGTCTTTTTTCGTACGCTCTAAACTTAAAGACAAATTAACGGGGTACTAGGGGAAAATATTCTACACAAAGTTAACATTGATTAAGCATTTTCATTTTAAATCTTATCTTAGTTTCTTTTCAACATGCAGTTTTTAACTTCTAATGGCAAATATAATATATTTGGTTGTGTTTCCAGCACTACTATCGTTCAATATAAGGCTTTGACAGTTTTTTCAGCAAAAGAGAAGAAACGGAGGTACGTCCTATTCTCCATAAAAATCAGAATTATTTTTTGCACGTTTAGGAAAAAAAGATAATTGAAAATTTTCCGCGACCGAATTTTTGTTTGTTGGTGGAATGCTAACAGAGCGGAACATTTCAACCAAAGCGATTACGACCCGCATGCGAAAGCTTAATATAATGTCCCGGCGGGAAGGAATTTTTTTTTTCTGAACAAAACAATGATGGACTGTTTTTCCCTTTTTTTACCTTAGTGTCCAACGGTAGAACTTCATCAAAGTGTGCTGGTTATTTGACACAACATACTTGTAACAGACAGGCAACTCTTGGTCGTTTTCACATTACATATTCGAGACAAGCAGGAAAAGGTTCGTTTCCTCTAAATACCTAAATACGTGCTCGGACATTAGTTGCCATTTGAAAGTAAAAGGAAACTTGGCCTTGCGTGAAATGGAACTGTCATGTAAAACTGGTCTAGTATCAGAAATTAAACTTAGGAAATTTATACACTCCAACTTTCCATACACTTAAGCTTAGAAATAAACATTTTTAAAAAGCACAGATAGTTTTGACGTTTAATTGTCCTTCTAGGAAACTGGTTGCAGCTTGATATAACGACCATGTAACTTTTGTTTTATTTTTTTTATAATTTTATTTTTTGTAAGGAATTTATGGTACAATAGACCGCTTTGGTCTCGAGAATAACTGCAACTAATAAATAACTGCCTGCAAACTAATAAATAACTGCAACGGCTAACTTTCTCAAAAACTCTGAGAACTTACTGTAACAGTGATATTAGTTCTTCGTGTTTTTAAAAATCAAGAGACTTTCTCAAAAAATTTTTGACAATTTTATATAGTATCCCTTGGGCTTCACAGAGGTCCATGCTAGCTAGCAGGTATCCGGAAGGGCGCGACTTGTTTCATAACTCCCACTCAACTCATATCTTAATTCAATAATTGATAACTCTTGGGGTTTCAATTTTAATCCAACATATACCTGCCATCTATTTAGCTCAATCAAGAAACTGAACATTTTCATCAGTGGTGGTTCTGCAAAAACATTGAAAACCAAAAGTGTTTCAGATGTGGATTATTAGTTTCCTGCAACGTCCATTCAATATCGAATGTTTGTTTTCTCCGCGTTTGACTTATGTGTCCCACTATTCGTGCAGATGTTGTGTAGTTAGCAAGTAGTTTCTAGGGATACTGTTGGCTCGTGCAATAAAATCAAGAGAAGCCCTGCATTACCTTGCAAAACAGGTCTGGCTTCAGGTTACTCAAACTTCAATAATTTCGCTTCGTCTTACCTGAACAAGGCCCATCACGAACGACAGTTACCCACCAATCGACCTACTGTTGTAAACTTACCACTTACCATTCTTCTATTTACATTAAAAGAGTTTTTTTTTCTTTAAGATTGACTTCAGCCATTGAAGTTGACGAAAGACTGAACAAAGTGCATAATTTACTATGATTACTTTGGATCACTGCGTGTAAATGTACGAACAAAATGATGAAATCCTTTTTGTCTCACGATTATTCTTAGATCAAGTTGTTGTGTTTTCAATTTCGATTTCTGCAATTTTATTCTGAAATCACATAAGCGTGTTGTTAGGAACAAACGAAGGAGACACGCTGCGTTGGTTCCAAGAGTGGAGCAGTGCAAAAGGTCGAATAAGTTGTTTTTGTCATTTTTTTCATTTTAAATGGCAGAATACAGCCACGGGAAACAATCATTAACTACCATCTTGAGTATATATTAGTCGTTCTTTGCATACTTTTCCAAGCCGAATGAAAAAAGTTAACTAAATTAAAGGAAAAGCAGGTACTTTAATATTATGTAAATAGATTTACAAGTGATCCCGATAGATTTGAGAGGAGGGTGCTGAACTTTTTCTCGATCAATCTTATCCCCATACTATACAGCTGAAACAGCCATAATTACACAAAATGAATTGCTTCGCAGTTTTTAGCAGGTTTATTGTCTTTTTCAAAACAACGGCAGTTACATTTAATCAAAAGCATATCCTGTTGAATGATAAAAAAAAAACTCGTGAAGTAATTTGGACTTTATTAAAGTTGCAAATGAAGGAGGAAAAGGCGAAAGAACCAATATTCATCGTAGGTACTCTGGCTTTCTTTATGTCCCGAAAATTCAGGAAATGCTTTTATGGTCCCCCTTTACAATAGCCAATGGGAGAAGAGAGAGTTTCGAAACTTTTAACTAAAATATGCCTTTCATTTTGTTTTATCACCTCTGAAGTTGTTGCAAGATTTTATTCTATACTCATTTAATTTAGGCCATGATGAAACTTTCGAGGTCAGTTTCCAAGATAATTTTAGAAACACAGTAGTAATTTTATAAAAAAATTGATCTCAAATAATTTGGCGAGGTTCAGTCTTTGAAAATCATATGTGGTACAGATAGAAATACTATGACTCCTTGTGCCACGCACGTGATTCAAATTTCTTCACTTGGCCTTCTAAAGCAACAGTTGTGGAATACTGTGTCTTTACATAGCGAGACGAATTCATAAACACATGACTACTGTTGTTAATAAATGAACTGGGGAAGAGTGCTATATCAACTAATAGCTTTATTGTGAATCTAATATTGCCCCTTCATCGAGTAATTGTTTTAGCTGTTCGGGCACAACAATAATATATAACAAAACAAACACAAATTTCAAAGAGTGCACCGATAGGCTAGAGATTGTTCACCCTAAAAAAATTATTATCAAGTCTTAGAACTAACGAAATACCCCGATGTTCAGACATTTCCCTTACTAAACTGCAGTGAAGTTCTTAACTTAACTGAGTGGCGTATTGTTTTTGTGTAGGCGTGTTTAATAATTTTAGAGTCAGCGGTTGCATTGTAAAATAGCAGTAGTCACGATGACCAGTGACCCATTGCCGAGGGCTTCCGCGTATATGAAAATATATTTAAACAAAGAGTATTTAGTGTCATTTTCATAAATGAGTGACACTTTACTCAAATCTGGTGACCAATAATTATTTCCATTTGTTGACCAAGTTGTCATTTCGTCGTAGATTTCCTGACGGTAAACACCATGTCGCTTTCGTTGCAGAAAACGGGAATTTATTTTCCCCAGCACGGTGCTATCCAGCCGCATTTTCCTTATGGAAACATGCCTTATTACCCGCTACCTTGGTTTACTAACAGGTTTGTGGAAACACGAAATGAATGGGACACGACCAAATCAAACTTATCATGGCCCTCTATGACTCTGTTACCACCGCCACCGATGTCATTTCTTCACCCGACCAGTCCGCCTCCACAGAGGGAGGTACGTGGTTCTGAGATACCCCAACGTGGCAGACCAAGGGCAAACGTTGTGAACCTGCTCAAGAAAGAAGGAGAAATGAATGTTTGGTCTTCAAACCGTTGCGATGACTGTGGAAGAGTTTTTACGCGTCACAGATCCTTACAAGTGCACAAGAGAACTCATAGCGGAGAGAAACCATTTGTTTGTGATTTTCCCAGTTGTGGGAAAGCATTTGTGCAAAAAGGACAACTGAAAACTCATCAAAGGTTTGCTTTTTTATTTTTATTCATTTTGATAGCGTGAACGCATGAAGAAAAAAAAGCTTCTTAATTCATTCGTTTAACAGCATGTGAAATATTTGGCGTAAAATTTGTAACAACAAAATCAAGTTATACAAACAAATTGTTTTCAATATATTGGAAGTAAATGATTTCTAGCTGAAGTTAAGTTAAAAGAACAAAATAAAGTCTAACATATATATAAAAATTAAAATCCGACGGTTAACGTTAAAAAGCCCGCATTAATTCATGCTTCTTGGAGAGAGACAATAATATTGTCGAGCTGTTTAACCGCAAAGAATTCAACAGCAAATATACAAGGAAGACTTTTTAACCAAAAGCAAATAGAAAACAACAAGAAATTAACACACTCGACAACTGTGATATTATAACTTTAGATAGTCATTCTAGCTTGATTTCTAATTCACTTTGATTTTCCTATGTTGTTGCAATCTTTAGACTTAGTGTTATCTTGGTGTTTTGCTAGTCCTGCCACTCAGTTGCAGCCTCAAAGTGCGCCACGGACATGTACCACTACCAATATTTTGTACAACTATGTCTCTTATTACATAGTATAAGAGGTTAACTTTTTTGGACTTATTCTTTTTACAGGCTGCATACGGGAGAAAAACCTTTCATTTGTCCAGTGAAAGACTGTGGTACTCGCTTCACACATGCGCATCGACAATGCCCTGTCCATCCTTACGCCAAGCTTAAACGCGTTCCAACCGAAATTCCTTTGAAGAAGGTACTGCTGTGTGAAGTTGACGATCTGAGCGAGTATAAACGGGCAGTCCTGGGATGGCTGGTAAACTATGAAAGAGAAAAGGAGGGCAAATGTTGGATTAGCGATGAAGAGAAAGATCTGAAGAGAAAGTTGAAAGAAGAAGTTGAATTTGGAGATAATAAGGACCGCAAAAGGGCGAAGAAAGAACTAGATGCCTTTGCAGAAAAAACATCTCAAGAGTGGATAGAGTCGGATGCGGTTTCAAGATTGGACTTATAGGTTCAACCAATCACTTTTTAAATGTCGAACAGATGAACAATGCTTGGAAACTTTGACAATTTTTCTTGTGGACGGAAAATGTTTTGAATGAACAGTGTTATGTGTAATCATGCGTCGTGCATGTGATTTGCTTGAACTCAGAACGAACGTTTCTCGTAGAACATTACTGAGTAGAGCAGATCGGCTATATTTTCCTGCCTTTTTTGCAGGACACAATGATGTACAGTTGCGTAGCACAGAAATATTAGTAGCTTAATAATTACCAAACCGATGGGAATTTCATTAAGGTCAGTTTCATATAGATATAGTTACAAAAAAATGAACCTTTTACGTAAAAGAAATATACGATTTATGATAAAAATTTAATTCTATATGATTTTATTACAAAAATCCTTCAAAAGAATTTTTCATATTTTTGAGACGAAAATAAATGTTATGTTAAAAGCTGCTTGCCCGTCAGCCTTTCGTTGGTGCTGATATTTTTGTTAATTGAATGTTCTGTGTTCCGCTATATTCTAGCTTTTGTAGCTACAATCTATTTTTATGGTATTTGCAATGCTAACAAAGCCTCTAACTGCAGTGAATTAAGCAGATTGGAAAAAAGCGCTGAAAAGTTCCCTGTATTGCCATTTACCTGGCTCTTGTTAAAACAGCATCACGTTGTCAACCTTCCTTATGAACATACTGTAAAAGTTTTTATATTTCATTTTCTTGTACAAAATAAAACACCAACACACAAAGTTTGCGCAGATTTGGTTTCTATCGAATCTGTATCTCATTGATTCTTATGTAAAGTCTTTAATTCAAGTAAGTTGCGTTTGTTTGTTTTTTCAGTCTCTATATTTTTCCTTACAAAAACATTAAATAATAGAAACCATGTAGACTGCATGCCAGTAATGTTAGATTTTTGCCCCGGCAAAGTTATGTTTTATGCTGAATATGTTGTTGTTGCTTATTTTAGAAAATGTTATTTCAAAAACACAAACTTCGGACGAAATAAGAAACCCTTCCTTTTTGGAAAGTCAACCAAAAATATATGCTTCAATAACGACAACATCCTGATCCCGTGATTAAAATGTAAATATATATTTAAGAATATATCTCATTAGCGCTCTTTAAAATGCTCTAAATGTGCTGTCGATGCGAAACTAGCATCTCCGCCCCTCTAAACATTTGCAACTTCTAAAGAAACTGCATGGCAATGCACCATCATCATCATCATCAATCCAGTTTTGATCCGGTTTTATCCCCGTAAACGAG
>ERZ1740055.251-NODE-251-length-12770-cov-6.450570_pt1 | contig 12770 bp, 9 predicted proteins | sample MGYA00581747_ERZ1740055 | MGnify/ENA primary metagenome ERZ1740055 (study PRJEB43018, sample SAMN04849739) | marine metagenome | isolation source: floating plastic debris | place: Pacific Ocean | collected 2008-08-28 | study: EMG produced TPA metagenomics assembly...
AGCTTAAAAAAACTTCATATAGTTGTTCTACTATGCCTAAATTTTCAAACGATGATAAGTCAATTTTAGGGTTCAGTTCTCCTCTAATAGATTAGTGATATGCTCGTTCATTTAAGGTCATTTGAAATAGTAATTCAAAGGATGTGGGCACTAGCAAAGACTGAAATTTCATGTTGATTAACTACACTATCAAAATTAAGAAGGCGTTCGACCTTATTGATCATAATATAATCGTTATTATAAAAAAAAACAACGAAGGTTTTCACGTAAAACATTGTGCAGAACTCGCGGACTAACTCGGAAGTATTTATGAAAATTATTCCACAAACATAAACCACTGCTCCAGACGGTAAATGATGATGGCAGAGCAGGTTTGAAGTCCTCCTTATCAGTATGCTCTAGCAACATTTCTTTCATATCCTTAGAAACTATATATTTATTAATTAATGGCTGCTATTTTTGCAGTGTTTGTTTTCTTTTTTTCTAGTTAGTCACTCTCCCTTCGTTCTCAGTAAACAAAAAATAAAATGGTTACCGCAAACTAGGCGAATAAGGGTACTTATGAATGACAGCAATGGTGCCATTTTTCTTGAAGACATAGGCGATGTTTTGGATGCATGGGAACAAACATTTAATAGTGTGTTAGGCTCTCTTTTTCCATAGTGTTAAAAAAGCTGATCAAGCAGTAAGAAATCGTGCACTGAAGATGGCAGAGCAAACCGATAGTGAGGATGACTGTTGTACACGAAACAATGCCGTCTCAGTCGTGCTATGGGCGAGAACATCTTGTCCCCAATACTCAATAATTCAAAGGGTCATGATTCGTAGATAGATGGAAATCGACTCAATAAAGGAAAGGCAACAAAGATCAATACAGAGTTGTTGCTCCAACTGAAGGATTCGTGTAGAACTCAAAAACCGATTCACTCCAATTTAGCGCGAAGAAAATGTAAACAATATTAGAAATAACACTTCACTAGTCCTTAAAGAATATGCACTTCAAACAGCTAAAAAAATAAGAACCTAAAAGAAAGAAAAACTAAAGCCCTTAAAGAAAGCCGTGCTTCAGAAAATAAGGAAAATGATAAACACTGGAGCAGCAAGAGACAACATTGAGTGTGTTGAAATATGTAAGACAATAAGGACGATGATGAGAGAAGACCTCAGAGAACTTAACACTTCAAATAAAGGAGGCAATAGAAACTGGTAAATGACTAAACAAACAAACAAAACAAACAAACAAATACTTTATTTAACGTCAATTGCGAAGGAAGTGGTTGCCCATTCGTCCTAGCTAGAGGCTATATAATGCTTAATCGCTCGATGGCTCAGATCTTTGCGTGAAAGCAACCAACAAGGAAAAAGGACTAAAAGCCATGATACCTGCTCTGAAGGAAAGTGATGAAACCATTACATCAAATAGAAAACGAATAGTAGAAAGATGTGCAGAATACTACCACGATCTGTACAGTGACACAGTACAAGACGTTCCAGTCATACTAGAAAGTGAAATAGAGGAATTAAACAGATAAAGAAGAGCAAAACAGCAAGGAAAGATCATTGGTGATATAACTGAGATGATAATAGCAGGACGCAAAAAGTCACAGAACTGGAAAAATGCCATCAGCACTCTGATCTTCAAGATTGGAGACAAGAAAGACCTAACAAACGATTGACCCATTACCTTGCTCTTCCACATCTAAAAATTGTTCATGTCAGTCCTAAAGAACAATGGGCAACACTCTCAAATAGCATCAACCACCCGAAGGAGCTTCATATAAAAGAGGTTTCTCCACAATTTACCACCTGCATACAGAGTCTCAAGCTCTGGAGAAAACCAGTGAGTACTAGATACCACTCTATATGACTTTTATAGACCATGAGAAGAGATTCGACTCCATCAAACATGAAACAATCTTCAAAGCACTGGAAAAACATGGTTTACCAAGAAAATACACCAACATTTTAAAACAAACTTATCAAGGCCGCACTGCATCCAATTCAAACAGAGATCAGTGAGAAGATTAACGTCAGGAAGAAGGGAGTCAGACAAGGAGATACACTATCCCCAATTTTGTCACCTCGGCCATGGAAGAAATCTTCAAAAGAGTAGAGCTAGAAAATATAGGAATAAGTGTCAATGGAGAAAAGCTGAATAAACTGAGGTTTGCAGGTGTCATTGTGCTCTTTGCAGAAAGCGAAAGCGACCTAAGGAAGCTCCTCAACATGCTCAACAAGGAATGAAAGAAAGATGCTATGAGATTGAGATAATATGCAATGTGACTCCAAAAACCAAACAGAAACAAGATGTAACTGTGGCTGGGGAGACATTAAAAGAGATTGAAGAGTGCAGGTACTTGGGCAAACTGATAACAACAAGCAGAGCAACTACCTGAAAGATAAATCAAATAATCACATCATGGCCAATACCATGATTTCTTGGCCAGGGGAATTCCATTCATGGACAATGCGATTCTACCAGCCATGATATATGGAGCAAAAATATGATCAGTCACGAAAAATAATGAGCATAGCCTGTCAAGTTGCTCAGAGAAGCATGGAAAGATCCATTCTCAACATCTTCAGACTGGACAAAATAAGCAATGAGAAGATAAGAGAGAGAACTGGAATTAGAAACATCCGTGACAGAGTACAATACATAAAGGGTCAGTGGGCAGGACACATAGCCAATAGGGACCTTTAGCAACAAGGACGGCGACGCCGACGCCGACAACAAAGAACAGTAGTAAATACAATAACTGCACGTTGGAATGCATCGAGTTTGGCACCTGCACGGAGTTGTCGCTAAAGTTAGAACGTGAAAAGGCCTTTTTTAGAGTTGTCGAGACTACGGGGACGTAACAGCAAAAACTTTCTCAGTGTTTGTTTAGCTTCATAGAGAAACATTTAATCATTTTTCTATGCATAAAGTTTAAGTCAAAGAAACAAAACCCTAATAACCTGCGCAAAGAAGTAAAAAGTAAACAAGAAATGTAATTTTTTTGAGCCGTTGTCGTTGGCGTTCCCGTCGTCATTGCTAAAGGTCACTAATGTTTATAACAATAGGTGGGCCAAGAAAATTGAGAAATCAAGAAGGTTTTAACAAACAGGGTTGATATCCAACCCAATTCCTATTGACTGATAAACAACTCTGGCAACAACGGCCTCGATTTCTGTGTATCACTGATGAACCCGTAGCGAAGTCTTCACTGGAAAATGTAAGACCGAGGTCTATGATTTCCTGGAAAGACCGAGCGACTGAGGTTAATAAAATGTTTATTACATACCTTTTTCAAAATTAGTTAGAAATGAAAAAACAAAATATAATACAGATAAAATTGTTTCTTAACATCCGGTCACGTACTCTTTAAAAACTTTTAACCCACCTATGCCATATTCAAAGTGACCACACGTAGGCAACGAACACAACACAATTCTGTTTAGTTAACTAAAAAATATATTTTGAATAAAAAGAGGATTTAAGGGCTTAGCCACTTGATAAACTAGAAATTACGGGGTTTTTTTGGCTTATATGTAGGGACTACGAGTTTCGATGTAAACTACAGCACGGTCGATGGTTTCCCGATGGCCAAGTAGAAGTGAAGTTGAAACTTGAGAAAAAAGCAGGCAGCGCAAGATTAAAAATACAACTCAAGGTGGAAAACATTTGTCGTTAGCGATTTTCTTTGGCAGATAACTGTGAGACTCCGCAGATTTTTGTGTTCTTCAACTGAGCCCAAGTCTGGCGTGAGAGTTTTTGTCGGCGCTGACCTAGTCGTATTGGTTTATTTGGTTCCACTTATAGTTCTATTTTGCGAGAAGAACGCACACATATGTAATTTATTAACGTTGGAAATTGCCGTGAAACCTCCTAACCTCTGTCGTTTAAGATGGAAAACTCTGTGTGTTTTTAATTTTGTTATTTTAAAAGGGGGAAATTTCAAAATTTTTAAGTATCAACTTACACATATGTAATGCTCAAAATAAGCAAATTTCAAAGTTAAAGCTGAAAAATATAACGGATCAAGATGGGAGCTTTGCTCCAACGGGCTATAAGGTCTGGTTTTGAAAAATAAGTTGAACCCAATGAAAGTTATTTCGCAAAGTTATTTCCTATCACGCAATTATTTTTTAAAACTTTCCATTTGATAGCTGAAGCTAATGTATTTTGGAAAAAGCCCATTATAGTAGACATACGTCTGCCTTGGAATACAACTTAGAAACAGTGCGGGTTTGGAAAAAATAGTTAATTAAGCCGCTTTACCACTGATTGGAAATTTGTTTTATCGAGAGGCTACTGTTGTGTAACAATGTGTTGTTGGTTTGTGGTGAAATTCGCAGCTGTTGGTGCGTAAATTAAACCACAACACGATGGATTATTAACGAATATAAATGTTTTACTTTTTTACCAGGATAAACACCTTAAATTGCTATGCAGAATTTTGTGATTGATTACTTACTAATTTTTTTCAACGGCCAAAGGTAGTTTTGCAGAAGTGCTTTTGAAAAGACAAAAATGTTCTGACGTTGTAATGGTAAACTATCATAAAAATAAATATAGATTTTTAAGTTCTATTGTGACGTAAATAACCTCGTCTGTTTTTAAGTTCCATAACACATGTGCTTCTATTAATTCAAACAAAACAAAAAAAAGAATATGCAGGATTTTGTTTTATTAGCTAGGAGAAAAGCCGCGGCTTTATGTAAGTTTAAGAAGTTATTAGCTCAAACAAAAAAATTGATTTTGAAGTCTTTGGAAGTTGGCAAAAACACATCATGAAAGATATATTTCTTTCCTTTTCAGGATGTATTTAAATTTGACTATCATCCTTGTAAAGATTGCAAAGAATCCTATTGACACTTGGAATCGAAAGTAAAAGCATTAAGTCTTTCAAAAATCGAACTTTGCTTTAATGTTATAGACCAGCCTCAAATAAACTAAGATCAGAACTGCATCTTAACTGATGAAGCAAAGGCTGAAAACTTGAGTTGACATCTATCTCAAATTGATTTAGTGATCCTTATTGTTTCATCAATAGCTGACAAGTTTTGTAATTAATGTTTGAATCTTTGGTTATTTTCACCCAATCTTCTGAAGAGTCTTCTCAGCAGGAAATCACAGTCAACATTTAACCCTCCTCCCTTTCCAACTAACTAATTGGGAACAACTATAGGATACTTGTCATAGTTGAAGAATTCGTCATGCAGGGCCAATTATATACAATATTTTCTTGTATTAAGGACAAGTGGGTTTAGTACTCGTATTGTGTACACTAGCAATCTATTCCTAAGGCGAATTTTTTGTTTTAAATTTTTTTTACGGTAAATTATCAGTTACAATAATATGAATATGTACATGGTACGTAATATTTTGTACTACTGTATGTAATACTCGCGATATTACGTAGTCATCTATATAGGCCTCAATCAATATTTGCCAAACATAATCTTTAGCACAAGTGTATGCAGCAGGATTCTAAGGTCAGACACACTATATGTAGTCGGTTGGACATGTAAATTATTCAATTCTAAGTTGAAAAACAGTGAAAAGTCATACAACTTTTAAGAACGATAGATGATTGACACTGGTATTTAAAGTACTGATGGAAAGATTCCTAAACAATTCTTTGTTTGGTTTTTGGCAATATATTTATATTATCAAACCTGTTGAAAGTTCTGACGCTCATAACTCACATAGAAGTTCTGGACGTTGTAGCGACAAGTAAACGCTACTGACGATGATTGAAACATTAATGGTTTTATACTAGTCATGAAATCCAATACGTTTTAAAAATTTTCTTTTCTCGTAGATGGTTCTTTTTGATGACTTAACGAAAAAACGATTGCAGCCCATGAACATCAATGACAGTAAAAAAAATACTTAAAACGTGCTAAATTTGGGTAAAAAGACTTGTCTGATATGATCTGATAAGAACTTTGAAGAGGTTTTAGCAGTACACGTGTTCTCTACACCTGGCTCACAATACACCTTCACTCGACCACGCGTAACAAGTTTCGAACAAACAAAAATTCCTAATAGCAATTAATTACCTCTAAATTATTCACATTTATTCTGCAAAGCTTGGAGAATCGACAGCAAATAAAACTGTAATCAACTCTACCACCTGCTTCAAGGGACGCGTGGGCGACATCTCATTGGCTGTAAATAGTCACGTGTTTAGAAATAGTAAGGCTTACTAGCAACTTTGACTTTTGGGTTTTTGAATGTTCGCTCCGTGTCATCAGAGCATAATCGCAAAAACGATTATGAAAAGGCGACAATTGAATTTTTGTCGAGCTGGGAATTTATACACTTACAAAACCTTTCTATTGAGGTTTTGAAGAATATTATGTGGAAATTTTTGCACGTTTGGTGGTTCTTACAGATTTACATTAGCGGAAAAGCAGGTATAATTTTATTTGCTGGGGAATTTCTTCTTTTCATTATACCGTTTTTGGTCACCTTTAGATACAAGTGAATTACTCAGTTACTTTGAGCTGTGAGTACTGACTTGTAATGCCTTCCATTACTCCAGCTGGCTACTACTACCAGAGACTGAAATCTCGTGAAGGAAACGACTGCCCACCAAGACTTAGCCCCAAGGTTTTCAAAAGATTTTGCTCCAAAAAACACTCTTGTCAAAATGATAAGGACTGCAGAAAGCCTGGTGAAAGGTGTATATGTGATGAAGACTGTGGAAGGTTTTGTGCTGATCCAAGTGAGTATTTAGTTAGTTTTTTTATCGTTGTCCCTGTTTTCGAAATAACATTTTAGATGATATTTAGTGGATATCATATAAGTAAGCTAACCACAAGAACGCTTTTTTTCGTGTCAACGTCAACAACCAAGACTCTGAATCATTAGTACATTGTCTTTGTTATTGACTGAAGCTATAATAATCTATACCTTCGCCCGACCTTTCAAGCCGCATGTGACTTACATTTTACTTATTCCAGACCACTGCTTCCACTCTATCAGTACTGCATCTGGCCGTTTATTCAAGCACTTTCTGATTCCTTTTGATAATATAACTAGTATACTTCGATCCTTTCATGAACGCAAATTTGAATGAAGCGCTAAAGGGTTCTATGCCAATCACACTGTTCGCTGTCCCAAGGTGAGTGAAAAGTACAAAACACCTTTCGTTTTGAATTTTGTCGTTATTCGAGACATTAAAAAACTCATCTAATTAAATTTTTTTGTCGCAACCAATAAAACGCTGAAAAGTTCTTCCATCTTCATACGACAGTTTTGGTTATACATAATCAGCTACATAAGACAATTCTTTTTATGTAGCGTTGTTCTGTCAACTGACATACGAGCTGGACAACTTTCTTTTTTAAAAAGTTTTTTTAAAAGATAAATAAACGAAGTCAAGTTTAACTCAAATGATTCAGTAACTGTGTCTGTTAACAGAAGGCTTCAGTCCAGGCCACATGATTTGTAATTATTTTGTTGTTAAGCGTTACTTTTCTTTGCTAACAATATTGGATTTTAATATGAAGAACAATTTTGCTTTAAGAATCAACGGTTTCTGCAAAACCTATTGTCTTTTAAAAAGTAATCATTAGAGACTGACCTTAGAGGAGCTGTTAAAATCAAAGCTGTTTGGTTTCTCGTCCCACAGTGTGCATAATACCCATATAATTTTACATTAAGAGGCATAAAACTATTTATTTACAAAGATTGCATTATATAAAGTCAGTACAGTTTTTGTGAGTATAATATTGCTTTGTTGTTTATGATCTTATGATCTCGATTCCTGCTGGTAGATGTCGTTGCGAACTTAACTCATAAGCGACTGTCTCGCAGACAGACTAATAAGTATTCTCAGTTATTTATGTTTATATTCATTGGTTCATTGAAAAGTGGTTTAATGTCAGACACGTGTAAGGCACGCTTAGTTCTTTTCAACCACTTATAAGTTCGTGAAACCGTGAACGTCATGGCTCGTGTACTAACGAGTTCTATTAAACAATAAAAAGGCATCTTTTCAGAAATACTTTAAAATTTTTATTTTCTTACCATCTATGAATAAATGTTAACAGCTATAGTACCGACTTCTTACAGGTTTTTATTTGATAACTATTTAATTTGTAGTTCCAAGTCAAAACCAGTTTCATTGTTTAGAATATAATTACTTATTCATCATATTAATTCAAAGTAAAACCCAAGATAAGCTTTGATTTCCTTTTAATGTAAGGAATTTCTTAAATCTTATAATTTTGAATATCTTATATGGAATGCTGCGTCGGTGTTTCTACAGAAACAGTTTTACAAATAGATAAGTTCTACACCGTACTCCGTAGTGAAAAGAATCAGTTTAAACTGGCGTTTCGGACTGCAGTCCTTCGTCGGAGTGAAGGACTACAGTCCGAAACGCCAGTTTAAAAATTTGTTTTACTGCGGTGTAGAACTTATCTATTTGTAAAACTGTTTTTGCATATCTTATGTTTGGCGCAGTTTGGATTCTCGTGACGAAATGAGTAAATATTAACCATTTTCTTTATCTAGACTAGAGTTCAGCATTGTCAGCGATCGTTACAGCATAACCTTTCACACGTTAAACTTTTGATGAAGTTTTAAAAAATCTAAATTCATTTAAATTGTCTGATAAGTTGTAAATTAAAACGCAAAAAGGAATGGTATTACATCTACCCTTAAATGGTGGGTTTTCTCCGTAGTAACTAATATTGGTAGGAGTTGACAGGATTTGTTTTGTTTGACAGTAAGATGTAGATTGAGGCTGTAATTAAATGTTTTCATAAACAGCATGTTTGTTTCCATTCAAATAAAACTTTGTAAACTGTTCTGATTTTTTTAAATGAGAAAGTTGAAAGGCGTCATTGAACTCAAGTTTAGATTAATTTCAATGAGTTACCACGTAACGCGAGGTGCTTCAAAACAATTTCAAATCTCCCCTTATTTCAAATATAACTGTTTAGAATATTAGGGTTTATTTCCGGTTTGCTTTTATTTGGATACGGGTAGGGTGATATAATTTAGACACTTTGATAAATAAAAATTATTTCAGAGTTCATTCGGTAAACTATTTTTGATTGTTGTAATTTGTATTTGTTCGTATGTGAAAATAAATAAAATTTTGTAGTTATGCTATAATTGTACTATTTGGGGGTAAATTGAGACTCGCTGGCAATGAAAGTTGAAACTTGCTTTTTAAGATTCAACTTGCTTAGGCCGACTGTTTATAACAGCTGTAAAAACGGAGCGTTTCAAATGATGTTTTATAAACAGGTGTCTCTTTAATCTTAGATAGGAATTCTACATTAATTGTTTTGTATCTGTAAATTTACAAGTTCGCTTGTAAGTGCCTATTTTAATAAAGTTCTTCTTTTTCTTCTTCTTCTTATTATTATTCTTACACAGTCATCCATTCGGGGTGCCGCTTCGTTTGGAAGACTATCAAAGGATCTTTCCCAATTAGAGGTTGGACTTGGAAGTACGAGCTTTCCTTTGACATATAAATCCATAAACACCTAGATCATTTGCTATTCTTTCCAAATGATCAAATTTTGTTGGTCCGCGGCTGTAATGCTTTTCAAAAGTGTACAATGTGACATTGACAATGATTATCATGCTTAAGTTGAAAATGCGGTTCATAAAGTCGTTGCGAAACGACTCAAACTTTGATAAAGTTCTACAACCTTGAGTTGTATCTTAAGTGTACAACGACTATGGAGACTGAATTTTTATCGCGGCGTAAATTGGTAGACAATGCTTGCTTCGGCCCTGTGTAACACAGTCATTCATTCAGTGTCTTTGAGTTTGGTTTCCGCTTCACCGAACACTTACGTTTCGAGATAGTATCCCTGTTTATACTTACCGTATATTCATCAAAGTGAACAAAGACATCCTTGGACCTATCCTATTGCGGCTATCTATAATGGTATCGGTTTTGATTTGTAGACTGGAATTCCTTTTATGGTGCAAGAGTAAATCTAATAGTTGTATATATTGAAAAATGACAAGTTGACAATCCAACGTGAGAGCATTGAAAACTACGAAAAAACTGTTATGCCCTCTTACTTCACCGTACATGTAAACTATAAAAGTTAATGTAGGGCAAAGAATACATTTTCGTTTAAGTTTCTTTATCTCATGGTTTCAATCTTGCAGCGCTTGAATTAGTCTATTACAACTTTGATCATTAATCATATCAAGTTTAAAAATTTTAAAACGTTTACTGCACTGGTAAAAATGGGCTAAAATTGACCGGCTAATTCTTCGGCTAATTCCACTGTCAAATAATAGGCTGTCCAATGGCACGACCTATTAGAAATTTGTCGTCAAATTTTGACGGCGAATTTCACAAACGATAAATTGTCCATTGAAATTGGAAGGCAACTTTCAAATTTGCCGTCTAATTCTGACGGCGAATTTGACAAGAGATAAATTGTCCATTGAAATTGGACGGTTACTTTAAAATTTGCCGTCTAATTCTGATGGCGAATTTGACAAGAGACAAATTGTCCTTTGAAATTGGACGGCTATTTTCAAATTTGCCGTCTAATTCTGACGGCGAATTTGACAAGAGACAAATTGTCCTTTGAAATTGGACGGCTATTTATATTAGATTTATATATACTTCCTGTTTTCTTCCAAATCGCCAAAAAGTCCAACATAATTTTAAAAAAATGTCTTCCGCCTATTCTGGCCTGGCCTTAACAGAGCAAACACGACTTTTTCAAAGTTATTCATTAAGGAAAGCCTTCTCGAAAAATTTCGTTTTCAGTTTCAAGTCATTATTAAAATTTGTGTGAATAGATGAGCTAACGATTCAGTACATTTCAACAAGATTCGTTTTTGCAGTTTTCGGTCAATTAAACAAAAGTAAACTCCCGGTTAAAACACAATAACAATGAGAAAGATCATTACGGGTTAAATTATATTTTGGAGTCATTCTACCTCGGACGCTACCTTCAGTTTTCAAGTTATCAGTGGTCGTAACAAATACAAAACCTTTTCTTATCATTAACAGTCGAACTTGGTGGAACATTTTTTAGTAAATTTGCAATGCGCAAAAGATACTTTTAAAAACTATGACTAATGAAAATTATAAATTCAGAACTCGAAAGGCAGCTACAATCATATTTATAAACAACAACCAAATTTTCACTTTTTAAAATTTTCACTTGCATCTGAATAATCGCAGAACCAGCTGCTGACATAATTTATCAGATATACACGACTACTTCTTCCGAAACTTTGTTCATTTTGTATAGGTAATCATTCGGCTTCAAGTTCAATTTTGAATTATTGCATGTATATTATTGTAAAAGAAAAAAAAAAGAAACGGTTTGAAGAAATAGTTTTACTTATTAATTTTGAGCATGACGTAATTCATTAAAGAGTTTCCGTTTGTGAGAATCTGTTAAAAATTAATTTATTCAAGTTCATTTTAAAAAATATTTCAGGTCTCAGCAACTTGGAGTGACAGCCTAAACGAAAATCCGGTGCACGTGATGTTCAAAAGATAATTGCAATATATTCCGTTTGTCACAAGAAAAGAAAAAAGTTTCTCTAACTTTGGTAAAAAAAAAATTCTTGAACCGGAATCAGTAAATTATTTTTTTACCAGGCCGAGCCAAATATAAAATTTATCCGATCCCAAAATATATACCCAAGATTTACGAAAAGATCTTGTACGATTGAGGTATGCTTTTCGCGTAGTTTTGGGAACAATTCCATTCTATCCTCTAGTTTAATCATACGTTTAACAATCAAGTTGTTTTTACAAGATGGTTCGATTTTTAATGCTTTTAATCGTTAGGTTAAGATGGGCGTTGAATCCTTGGTGAATATATTGTGCTGCGCTGAAATATAGCACAGAAATTGAATGTTGGGAGAAGGTAGTTTTTGACCAAGTTAATTCGAAGTCTTTTATTCACCGTTTCACGAACTGATTTCGGATTCCATAACAGGAAGAAAAAATACAGTTCTCTCTATAGCTGCCCCCGCCTTTACTAAGATGTGATATTTTTTGTAGTGATTTTATTCGTGAAGTAGTTAAATGACTAAAAAAACCCTGCTTACACGAGAAGATTCAGGTCCTTGACATGGGAATATTATTTCCATGCATTTTATAAACGAATCACGTACCATATTTTATCTTAGATGTAGCTGCTAATTTCAACCAAAACATTTTTGTTACCTTCAGCCTATACTCTTTCCGGCTTGCGGGCAGTCCCAGAGATCCTTTGCGGGCTTTCGGGCAATCCTTTGCGGGCTCCACGACTCTGAATCGAGATTTTTTCTGGCATACAGAGTTATTTTTCTTTCTTATTCTCTCTACGTAGGGGTTTCATTGTGTTCCCTTATGCAGGGACCAAAACTTTTCGAGGGCAATAATGAATGTTAGAGTGAAGCTGTCAGTTTGATGTTAGAAATAGAAACACGGGAGAATTCAAGTTATTTCCGCATGATACTCTTTCGCCTAATCTAACCGGCTCTGCTTTCCTTCCTTCCGGGGTCGGTGAACAAGTACCAGCATCTGCTGGGAGCTAACCTGCGATCGGTTATTGTTCCGTCCAGGGGGATGATGTTGGTGATGCTGACGATAGTAATGACGGCAGTGATGATGATGATGGCGACGATAGTGATGATAAAAATAAAGGCGTTGATGTTGGTGATGATGGCGATGACGATGATGGTGGTGATGATGATGTAGATGATGATGATAATGATGATATAGATAATAATGATGATGATAAATTTATGTATAATATTAATGTGATGATGAGAGTGTTTG
>ERZ1740055.252-NODE-252-length-12752-cov-10.647633_pt1 | contig 12752 bp, 3 predicted proteins | sample MGYA00581747_ERZ1740055 | MGnify/ENA primary metagenome ERZ1740055 (study PRJEB43018, sample SAMN04849739) | marine metagenome | isolation source: floating plastic debris | place: Pacific Ocean | collected 2008-08-28 | study: EMG produced TPA metagenomics assembly...
GATAACAGATGGTTAATGACAATGATTATCGAAGTAATCATAATTCGTGATAATAATGATGACAGTTACAATTAAAGTAATGACAATGATAGCATGGTGAGAATAACAGCGATGATTGTAGTGATAACAGATGATAGTGAACAATGGCTATTAAAGTAATGGTAATAATTGGTGGTGATGATATAGCGATGAATTTCATGATGGGGATAATGTTGAAGGTAATAATTATCGAAGTATTGTTCACAGTTGGTGGTGATGATAATAATTACTATAATTGATAGTAATGTAATAGTGATGATAGTGATCAAAGTAATGATGAATATTACGGCGCTAATGAAGATGATGACGAGGATTAAGAGTAATGATTATATCTGGTATTGCAGCAATGATGGCAAAAAAAGTTTCCTAGCTTTATATCCGTAATAATACAGCGATACCTTTTAGAAGAGACATGATTACTACCATTCAGCAAGATATTGCAGTCATCGGAGGAGTCGAATCCATTATGTTCTTTCTGCAATGAATAATAACTTAAGTTTATTTCAGTGCTTATCAAACGATTCGGAGTTAGGAAATGGAACCAGATATTAGAAAACGAACCAGGAGATTTGAAAACTGGGCTTCAGCGAATAGAAAGGCAGACAAGATTGACAGGAAATAAAAGCTCAGTTTTCGAGCGATACTTTACTTCTAACACTTACAAAATTAGTTTATTAGAAATGTTCAACAAAATCGCGTATTTTTTGTGAACTAAGAGCTATCGGTTGTTCCCTTTCTAGCCATACTCATAAATTCAAATTGTGTTCTTCTATTTCAACTGAAAACTGAAGATATTAGCTGTTATAATTTATATCTTTGGTTTAATTAACGTTAAGGTAGCCACTGAAATTTTCACAAAAGCATTGTACATATTATTGGATGTCTATAGACAATTCGCGGGTTGAAATCCCCGTGAAGACTGATTATTTTCAAGCGCACAAAGTCAATTAAAATGACCGTTGTAATCATTTCTTCTAACTGAAACACAAATCCCCACGGTCTCGAGGTAAAACACTATCCGTTTTTTTAGAGACTGAACAAGTGAATTAACATATAAGTAAACTCCGAAAAAAGAGTAACTTCCGAAACGTCAATGTTATTTTCCTTTTAAACGTTATAAATCTTAAAAATTTTCTCTACCACTGTTTGAAAAGGTTTCGAAGCGAAAAGCAACATTGAGACGTCACAGTAACAAGGTAATTTGCTGATGCAAAACAGAAAAAGCAATAGCTTTACGAACCTTTATTTCCCAGACTAGAAGTCCACTATTAAACAGCACAAAACTTGCAAGTTGTTTGTTTTCCAATTAAGAATGTCACACGATATCAAATACGTTCACAAAAAGTGCTATTATATTCTTAGCACATAGTGCACTATTAGACATGTTTATTTATATAACAATGTGCCATACATGAAAAGCTTGGTACCAACTTGCAATATGTCAAGCAGAAAAATTTAAAGTGTCACGCAATACAGTTGAAATGTCCTGCAAAAAAAATTATGCGAAATAAACACAATTTACATATGTACTAAAACATCTACATGTTGAAAACCTGCGACAATCATTAACAATGTTTTATTACAATATGAAATACATGAAATGCTTGGGACCACCTTGCGAAACATCACGTAAATAAAGTTTAATGTAACGCAACACAGTTGAGATGTCACGCAAAAAAGTGAAATTATGCGCAATAAACACACTTTGATTATCTACTATGTTTTATGAACACGTGATCAACCATAAAATTTACAGTGAAATATAATATTTCCTCAAACACTAGCTTGATTTAGAGAATAATGTGAAGAACTGTCGTCGTTAACAATAACTATTGAAATGCACTAGTTAGTCACAACTCGTTTAAAGTCAGCCTTGGCTCAAATAAATTCGATTACATTTAAGCAAATTGTTCCTAGTAGTTTATCAGATACTTTATTCATATTAAATGTAACACGTAGCTGTTGCGGAATAAATAACGCAGCAATTCTTGTCACTTAATACATATATTAGACCTTATATCAAGTACGTCTGCGAGTTTTATACATGTAACATAATTGCATGTCATTACAAAAAAATATATAACATTTAAAACATTTAAGATGAGTTTTAAAAGTCAAATATCAAAAGCACCATCTTGTATTTTTGTTAAAAATTCATATGTTTACTTCAACATTTAAAACATTTAAGATGAGTTTTAAAAGTCAAATATCAAAAGCACCATCTTGTATTTTTGTAAAAAATTCATATGTTTACTTCATAGAAATTATCAACCTCTTCAAAAATCAGTATAACACCAAGCATTTCTACTCTTCAAGACAATCAAAATGATTGATAACTTTAAAGGCTTCGTCAACTGGTTCAAAAGTTGAAATGAATAACACCAAAAACTTCTACTTTTCATTAAAAACAAATGAATGATCCCTTGATAGGGTTTCATCAGCTGGTTCAAAAGTTGGAATGAATACCATCAATCATTTCTATTCTCCAAGACAAACAAAATGAATGGTAACTTTATAGGATTTTATCAACTACTAAAAAGTTGGAAAGAATAAAACTGATCTTTTCTACTTTCAAAACAAACCAAATAAATGGTCAATTTATGGGGTTTCATCAGCTAGTTCAAACGTTAAAATAAAAAAACACTAATCGTTTCTCCTCCTAAAGAAAAACAAATGAACGATCACTTTGTATAGTTTCAACAACTGGTGCAAAAGTTCAACATGTAATTGAGTTAAAATATTTGGCTCGAAACACTTATTATGATGCTCATCGTTATTGTCATCAGTTTTATCATCAGCATCACCATTACCAATGTACTTATATACGGAAATAAATCTAATAATTATAACTATCACGTGCAAAAGAAAATACAGCCAATCAGAAGCCGGGAAAACTGTTGCAACGGGTAATATGCAACAGGTAGCATTCTACTCTGCTTTCCCGCCATGATGTGCGCGCGAACTATTTTCCCGCCAGTGGTTGTACGTACGTGCGTACCGGCAAACAATCTAAAAGGTTTCTCAATAAAATTGTAAAGCATGGAACAAGAAAACGAAGAACTGTTCAATTTTTCTATCCAAATGGATTTTAATACACGTGGTAGAAACCAGCAATTTGATGAAAGTCAAACAACTGAAAGTAGTGTCACCAGCCATGGAACTGACTAGCATCAATTTGAATTGATTAGTGTAAATCGTGTTGTACTGTTGAAGTTTGGGCTATAAATATTTTGCACTTTGTAGTCTATTTGCCAACTTTTCGACGATCTAGGTCATGTTTTCGGGTTAGCTTTCCGGTCAGTTTGGTAATATTGTGTAAGAACTGAAGAGCAATTTTGTATTTTAGAAAAAACTTTTTATATTTGATATTGTTGGACATATCATTTTCCATTTGAGCTGATTACATTAAAAAGTAAATCTTTTGATTTCAGCTCATTTCTTACTTGTATTTGTACTTCATAATTCAGAATTGAGCATTAAATCATTGCCAAGGTAAAACGTGTAGTCTCGCACATTTTGTGACATTGTTTTTTTTTCACCTGACACGTGGGATAAAGTAGTTATGCAATGCTTTCGGTTGGGATACCGTAAAACATGCCACTTGTCACTTGTATTTTCTTCGTTTACACCAAATCGCGTCAAGGCTTGTATGTATACGGAAAATACAAGTGACGGGTGGCATATTCTACGGTATCCGACTCGAAACCATTGCATTAATAGTATATATAGTTAGTCGAAAACTTAAACCATCATTTCTTAACTTGCATGAAGAAATAAAATTTCGCACGTATTCAAAGCGTGATATTATTTAAACAACACGACTTTTAAATTATACATTTTTCAACATATTGCAAAAATCAGCAAATCACCCTCAATCTTGCAGCATTTGAAAGAGCCAAGGAAAACTTGTTAGAGGAAAGATGTCGAGTTACGATCTCTGAAACATTTAAGCTACAAATTTAACAAGACTATATATAGTAAGCCATTCAAATTTTACAATCAATCGATAGTTTTGACAAATCGTGTTAATATTTAACAACTCAAAATACAAATCGTATAAAATTTTTATTTTGATTCAAAAATACTTTACCCAAACGTTTTTGACTATCTTGTCATCTTTAGGTGTATTGATCATTAGGCTGAACGGAGGAAATATGTCAGGTTTTCTATCTGATCGTCAACAGTGAAAGGGCGCATTGACTGAAACAAATAATCGAATTCTGCTGCCAAGTTCTGCCTTTACATAATTCTGTTTATCTACAAACCTGTGATTTGGGCCAAACTTGGACACTCTGAAAGAGTGAGATCTGATAAATTGATGATAGGAACTGCAAACTGGTGACTTGTCTTCTATTTAACTCATGAGTAGATATTGGGTTCTTAATATTTCAGTTTTGTTCTTGGTTTTCAGTGAAGGGATGCGTTCTGTAAACGCGCCTCATCTAGGATCCTTGATAAATGGCGATTTTAAACACGTTACGGAAGTTACATTTAATATTCAGCCAAAAAGTGTTACTCAATTGCCATACATAATAGAGAAAAATCTGCATGTTAAGCTCTTCCGACTCCAAAACCAGCTCACCATATTATCTTACACTTCAAAGATAGAATATTAAATCCTTTTTCTGAAATATGAATGGGAATCATTAATAATAAAGGCTGCATTCAGTTCCATGCATTGTTTTTGGCATCTATTTTACTGACGTGATTGTAATTATTGTAAATTTAAATGGCTCAAAGTAACTTAAAAGTATTTTACAACTAGGAGATTGTTGGGTGTTGGTGTATGTTCCCGAGGAAGTCGGCTTCTTGATTGGCTGAGGGTCGGGGTCAGCTTTATTTTAATGTTCTTCAGTGGTTAAAACTGCATTTTCGTAATCTGTGATACTATGCCTCAGGATCCTGTAACTGCAGAAGGAGCCAGATTTTCATGGTGCAAATGATTACATAATACCACACGTAGATCAACATGAAACAGCAACATACCTTCCAAACATTTTGCAATCAAAATTACGATACTGGGCAACTTCTACACGTACAAATTAAAATCCCTAACCACTTAAAAAAAGAGTTGCTTTGAGAAAAGACTATAACCGCTTGAAGAGTCAATTTATTGAACGCCTTACGGAGAAGAGCCAAACATTTCATCCTAAAGTTGCAGAAATCAAGCATTTTACCTATTCACTACTACTGTACGATAGGAGACCTGAATGGCGCTACAAAAGCACTGACACTAAACTTGTTTTCTAGTTTGCACCAAATTTCGAAAATCAAAGTACTATGAACTATTATGATGTGAGATGTCTCATGCTTCGGCCAGCCACGCGTGTTGTCAACTGAACAACTAATTATCAAACCCCAACTTCTGACGAACACAACTATTAAAACATTTACAAATAACGGACAGTTTCTTAAAACGATACACAAGCGAAACACACGGAATAAAAGAATATTGAAGTGTCTAATCGAAACAGACGAAGTGTTAATGTCCGAAATATCATCTTCCTACTTATGGCGATGATGGAAATATTTCAACCCAGAGTTGATCAAATCACGGTATTTTTAGTTTTAGAAGTAACAATTATTTAGGCTAAAATTTCAGCCTCATCCAATGATCAGCGAAAGTCTCAACCTTGTTCATAGAATTTACAGTCAATGGCAAGAATTATAATCGTCAGTTGCTGAGAGACGACCAACCACAATAGACATCCTTTACATTAACAGGTTATCAACTAAATTCTAAAATGCACAATATACTGTTTATCTTAACACAGAAACAAAGCTGTAGACAATTCGTTTGCAGAACACTGAATCCACCACTCGACTCCCGATTTCTTGGCATCAGTCCACGCATGTCTAAATTAATCAGAAAACTTTTTAAAACTTTTTATTCTTGTAAATATTTTGCTTTTAGATTTTTAATATTCTTGTAAATATTTTTCAAATTTTGTTCTTGTAAATATTTTGCGTCTAACTTTTAATATCCTTGTAAATCAGTCGTTTTTCAATAACCATTGCCATGATTGATAAATTTTTTAAATAAACCATTATTATTATTATTATTACTATTATACATAATGCATATTTAACAACCACATATGCATTAGAATTGTATTTTCGCTACAATCAAACGTGCGACACAGCGGCTCCCTTTCCTGCTCCGCAAAATTCCAACTTTCAAAAAAGTTGAACCGAGCGTACGTGATAAGCCGTGACAGTCACGGGAAGACGTAAAAAACAAGTTAAAATACCAGAAAAATTGTTTTTTCAACAATATACTTAATAGAAATTATCAAAAGATGAAATTCTTCCTTTCAAATAGGTTCAAGTCAACCATATAGTGGTTCATATGTGATAAAACTACGTCGAACGAATAACCGACTTCACCGACATCAGTTGAGTTTATTAGTGAGGGGGATGGGAGGTTTTCATTTTAAGGACAATATCAAATGGGTTTTATTAGGAGAGGCAATTACCACGAAGTAATAACTCATGACAGTGTATCAAAAGCTGAAGTAAATTCAAACATAGATTTAACGAATTGTACATAAAGTATGCAAACATTTGCACATTCATACCACTGAGATACGAACCCAGATGCATACATGTAGATAAGCTGACACCTCATTAAGGTAAAGGAATACACAGTTTATGAGGAAGAACTGCGATAAACGCCTTTAATATGAATACATACAGCAAACACACAATTACATGAGCTTTTCAGTAAGAATCGGAAACAGTTGAAAAATGATGCACAAATAGTGCACGGGTTGGTAATAGGTTGTGCATTTAATATATACAGTTTTTCTTTGAAAATACAAAGCGGATTCAAGATAGATGTTTATTATCTGGAAGCTCTAACTGAAAACCCTAAAAGCACACACCTCGTTGACACAAGAAAATGTATTTCAAATTCATAACGAAGTAACTCAAAAACGTTTGTGAAAATCTTGTTTCTATTTTCACGGAAACTGCATACTCAAATCTTCCTTTTTTTCTTTTGACACTTACGTATATGCACTTAAACGAAAATTTACGTTCAAAAATGGGGAGAGGCTATATAGTTCCATCCAGCAAAGTATAAGTTTTTTTTTGAATTGCTGTTACAAAAGCAATTTTAGTGAAGAAAACCATCAATTGGACTTAAAACAAATTGTGCTCTTCTGGTGCTTCTTCAAAGAAAGATTATCTGACAACCGGGCCTGAAAAGGCTGAATCTAACAGTCCAAGACATTAACCGATTAGGATTCATTTGAAACACGTAATTAATATTTTACATTAGCAATTGCAGGTAAAGGCCGCAAGAAGACAGCCAAAAGCTTTTACCTTAAAGCTCTTTAAGCCAGAAAACGTTTGGTTGCAATTCTTCCATTTTTAAAAGTATTCAGTGAGTATCAAGATTCATGATAAATTCACTGGTCGAGAACAAAAATACGTTTTCAAATCAACAGATCAAACCAATAAAAGGCCAAACTAACTGGTGATACGAAACACGTCTTTAACTTGGTTAACATCAAATCTTTAGTCATTTCAATTTTTTAATGCTGCTCTTTGAATCACATTCTTGTATTAGACATTTTCAGTTTTTCAGTTTTGTTTCAGTTTCTCTTCCTTCAATCGATCCTGCGTTCTTTATGCGTCGGAACCTTCATTCAAGTTTCTCTCAAGTTTCAAACTTTTATAGAAATTCACTATGGGTTCATCTCACTTCTGAAAGGCGTATGTCTTTATATTTTCATACTTATAGAGACCCTTAGGATTAGTTTATGAGGTTCTTTCTCTACGAATTACCTTCCTTACTCAATTTGAACAAGTTTGAACACTGTAAGTTGCGATAGGAGGTACTTGACTGGATGATGGGGGGATATTAAACCAAAAGTAATTTTGTGGCAAAATTTGGTGGATACAGATGATCGACTTTGCAGCCGACTATGTCTATGACTCAGTCAAGTCTGACCCAGCGTGTACACGTCGAACAGAAATTGAGAAAAGTCGTCTGCAGTCAGTGGAAAACAATAATGAAAGATTTGTTTTTCACGACCCGATACGAACACTTCGCGAATTCACTAGTACAGAAAACCAACCAAACGATGTCTACTCATACGAACAAGTCGGAAGATTGAGGACGCTCCAAGACACTGTAGTTAAACAGCGATGACGGTTAAATCGTTTCACGGTTTATAAACAATGCAACACCAATGCATCACGATCAAGTCCCGAGATACTGTGTCATTTTTGCTACACAAAATAATAAAACATTAACCTGCATTCTGTCTTGTGACGAGTTGTCCTCTCTCTCACTCTCAGTCCACAACGTAGATAATTCATAGTGCGCTATCAAACTCGGAGTAAACACTCCTAGACTTTGATCAGGTGGTTGATTAAACGACAAAGACACTTTCAAGACGTCAAAGAAGAGGTCATGGGGTTACTGATTATTGCGGAAATTGAAAACGCACATACAAAGGAGGAAAGTGGACTGCCATATATTCGCAATCTTGCCTTGTAACGTCAAACTATGATAATTTGATATCCACGCAGTAAAGAGATTTAAGTCGTTCACATCTGGTTCACTATGTCAGCTTTTCGAGATATATGTTTCAGAAATGTTGATTTTGACGATATTAAGAAATGGAAAAGAAAAGATTTGAGTTGCCGACATTTCCAGCGTATATAAAACGCGTAGTTTCGCCTTCAAGTAGAACTAACAGTAATCCAGCATTTGTACATCGAAATCTCCGGCGAATTTACCAAGGACATAACTTAAAACCTTACCTCAAACACCGTTAACCCTTTCTCTAATTAGAGCGAAGTCAAATATTACTAAATTACGAACATGCAACATGAAACGAAAGTTTACATTCGCGATTTGCTACGGGCGGGAAGCACCAAGTTAGCAGCCAGGACTTGGTAGTTAGACAGATACGCTCGCAGAAACATTTATTTTGTATAACTTTCTTTGAAGTCTGTGAGCATTTTACACTACCTTCTGTTTAGGCGAAGTTCCGTGTTCGTCTTGACTTGCTTTCAAACTTTCTATCTTCTCTTTATCCTCCATCCTTTAAGAAAAGAAACAGACACAACATACTCTCAATCCAACCAGTTCGAAACGAAAGGTACACGAGGTCGGAAAGAGAAATCGACATAGAACACAGTTGTCGCGCTCTTACGATGTTTCGCTCTTCGTTTCCGACAACTCATAATCAATACTGCTTCGGGCTTTTACCACTTCCCAGATGTTTCGATCGGCACTATGAGCCATGGAAACATTCCATTTGATCACCGTGAAGCAGACTGGAAACGCTGAAGATCGGTCGAAGTTTGCAACAGGCTTCGAACAAACAAAGACTTGAACTCAGGCTTCTCGCTGCTATAGATATGACGTCATGATTACTAGACCGTAACTTTTATTTTTAAATAAAAGTTATTTAGAAGTGTATCTGAAGTGTCTTTTTTAACAACTTTATTACAAAAACTTCTTAAGAACGAAACAACTTCTTCAGAACTCTTGAAAGTTTTAAACTTATGAAAATATACTTGCTGAACGTTTTAGTGTCATGACATTACATGAGCCCGCACTCATAATGCTCAGCTAAACAGGTCATGGGATTAGGAAGATTCAAAGATGGCGGTCGGTAGATTTAGTGGAGTGATGCCGTTTTCTACAACTTTCATTGTATTTTTGACAATGTTTGGTATGTACACAATACATTTTATTTTAAGAATATCCAGAATCCTTTTATATAAATGTTTATTGGATATGTTTTTAGAATATAATTTTAATTTATTTTTCTTTTTTCCGCATTGTCTAAGTCTTGTGCTCTATATGACACTGTGTGTTTATTAAATGGTGTTTTTTTTCTGTTCAAAAATAATATTTTATGTTTATCTACAGCTTCCTATCGAACGTCAGAGTGTAAAATGAACAAATTATTTATCAAAGAAGTTGAAAAGGTGAGAGTCTACTCAAGTAAACTTTTAGTCTTACAACTACTGCTAGCTGTCACTAGACAACCCATTTGAAATATAGAAAAATGTTTCGTTTTCGGAATTTTAATCACCTGACAGACATCACTAACCGGCGCGGAAAAAAATATTAACGGGTTAAAATTCACTTTCAGTAAAGTCAAGTTTAAAACTTTAAGAAACTTTAGAAAAAAATCTTTAAAAATTTGTTAACCATGTTCAAATCATATTCTTTTCAGAATAGTTTCCATAATGGGTCGTATTGGGTCCTGTTGGGTTTGAATAAATACAAAATAAGTGAAATTTTATGCATAATTTTAATGCATAAGTTAGTATACTGTAAATCCCTGTGTATAATTCAACCCATTATATAAGCAAACCTCTGTCAGGGATGATTTTCAGCAACAGGAAAGTAACAGGATAAAACTCAAGGGGAAAATCCCGTGCTGTACAGGATAGGGATTGACCAACCGGGACCACAGGTCAATTCTGAGGGTCAATCTTAAAATACCTCTGGATGGCACTGTAGTTGAAATTATTTGTACAATATTTGCTTTATGCCACAAAGAGTATAAATATAGGCTCTTTTTCTTTTTACCATTTTTCAAAAGTTGGTGTTCATTGTTAAACCAACCCCCAAACTATGTATCAAAAATTTGGAGTGAAAGTGAAAATTGAAAATAAAACTTGTGAGAATTTAAAACAAAGAGCATGTTTATTTTGAATGAATTTTTACAAAACCTTGCTTCAATACTTATTTGTTTTGACAAAGCTGCATGTTTACTACACTACTGTACTAGTTTTTGACAGATGAAAACTAAGAACTTTTCACCTTAGATTTTCAGCAATCATTTTCAAAAGAATCCTTTATTTTGAATTCAATTTATCATTAGACAAAGCAAACTTTTTGTTGCAACATTAGAAATTCAACAAAATTTTAATTTTGTTTATTTATTATGTATTTAGGCTGAATCTGCAAACAATTCAGGTTCTTAAAGCATTGTCAAAAATATAAAATGTGTGGCATGGAAAAACATCCTACTTTCTTTCATATTTACTCGGGCTACTCAAGTAGGTTTGGGTTTCCTATTTTTCCGTCTGTCTGTCTATCTGTGTATTTATTGACAATGTCAAAAGTGTGCAGCCTGCATTGCTTAGCAGTCTGCGGTATTGTTGTTTCAGTCAGTCCCAGTTCCTTTTTTATCGTACTCTAAGTCAAACCAATATGGCAGATTTTTCCTAACATGTCGGAGCACTAATGAACAAAAAATGGTTACTTTTCATTGCCCTATGAATAGTTCCTGTTCATTATTGATAGCTGGTACACATGCTACTGGTTTAAAACCCAGAGATTATGTAAAACCCTCACAGCAACACAGTAAGTGGCACAACAATAGGAGCCCGACAATACTTAAATTAAGAAGCAAAATTGTTAGATGTAGAATAGACTTGTTGCATCTGTTGTTTTACGTGACTGTCTTTGACTCTTAGCATTAGTGGATCATAAATTATTGTCAAGTGTTTGCCATATATACTGTTTTGATTAATTAACTTTTACCATACAGTTTAAAATTTCTTTGAACATGACTTGATTTTACAACTGATAAAAATCAATCACTGCTTACCGAACTAAGTAATCAAAAATAATCAGAATTTTTTCTTGATTGGAATTGATTGTTTATCATAATAAATGAAAGTCGAAAATCACAATAAGAGTAACCTCGATTATCATTGCTTTAGGTCAAATACAAATTTTAAAAATCTAGGTTTCTCCTAGAAATTTTTGAAACTATAAATGCAGCATGAGGGGTTTGTTTGTTTTTTGCTTTTCAGTGCACGATTCACATTAAATAGTTAATTTGGTTCAGCTCACGTCCAGCAGATTGACAAAATTCCACATTTTCTAGATATTAAATAATTATTATAAACAAATAAATACAGTACGGAGTTGTTTAGAAATGTGGACTCTGATAGGAAACCGAGTGTTTTTTTAATTAGAATTTGAGAAAACTGTACCATCAAGCATATAAACAAGATTGATTTTTATACTGTTGCAATGACTGTTTTTAACATTTTAATAAAGCTTTAACCATTTATTTGTTGATTGACAATTTTGCCTCTATTTATTTTCAGCCTAGGGTATCCTCGATGGTTTGTTCAGGGTTTTTGTAATTATTAATATTCCTCAAAAAAATTTAGCATGTACAATACTGGGGAGAATTTACTTTTACAAGGAATGGGTGACCTCTAAACAAACATAATAGGCAGGATATTTGACTATCTTTGCCCTTGCCTAATAGAGCCTCTTTGATTTGTTTTTAGGTGTTTAAGTGATTGTTTGCATTTGATTGTTTTGCAAGATATGTTAAGGAAGAATTCCTTTTAAAGTTGAGTGTAAAACAGTTGTGTGTTTCTTTTTCCTTCTTTTACTCAATTAACATTAATTTTTTTCAGGGCTCGAACTTGCCACCTATAGGTGGCCAATGCCACCAAAAAATAAGCACTGGCCACTAGATTTTTTGAACTTGTGGCCAGCTGGCCACTACAAGATTGTGTGGAACCTTTGCGACTGATTAACTAAAAGTTATTGTTTCTAATAAAATGGTAAAGTTAAAACATTGTGATGAACAAATGAAGCTTATCTGCTTTCTTGGGCAAACAAATCTGGAGACAAATGCAATTATTCTTGCACCCACAACAACAGACGCAGACGTAATACTAATACAATAATCGCCATGTTTACGTCG
>ERZ1740055.253-NODE-253-length-12710-cov-7.278230_pt1 | contig 12710 bp, 7 predicted proteins | sample MGYA00581747_ERZ1740055 | MGnify/ENA primary metagenome ERZ1740055 (study PRJEB43018, sample SAMN04849739) | marine metagenome | isolation source: floating plastic debris | place: Pacific Ocean | collected 2008-08-28 | study: EMG produced TPA metagenomics assembly...
ATGTAAACAGGTTCTGAAAAGCCCCGTGGGGAGAACTTGTATATATATACACATATACACTCTTGGATCCCTGATGTTGAACTTAGGGGACTAACCAGTGAACAAGATAAGTTAGTAATACAACTATTATGTGATAAGTAAGCTGCATTTTCCAAAAATGACAGTGACATTGGTGATATACCAGAATTGCAAATGAAAATCAACCTGTAAAATAACATACCAGTCCAGAAGACCCATGCTTCAATCCCTCGACCGTTGTATCCTGAGGTGAAAAGGTATGTGGAAGATCTACTTAACCGCAATTGGATTAGAAAATCGAACTCAAACTACTCTTCACCTTGTGTATGTGTACGAAAGCGTGATATTGATCTCAGATTATGTATTGACTATCGTGAGCTAAACAGACGCACATTTGTGGACAGACACCCATTACCCAGAGTTCAAGAAACCTTAGACATCTTGGGAGGGAATAGTTGATTCTCCACCATCTTTCAAGGCGAGGCCTATCACCAGGGCACGATAGATCTAGCTTGTCGTCACCTAACAGCATTTATTACACCATGGGGATTATACGAATGGGTGAGGATCCCTTTTGGCTTGGCAAATGCTCCCGCTTGTTTCCAGCGTTTCCTGGAAAACTGCCTAGATGGGTTAAGGGGCAATATCTGTGTCCTTATTTAGATGACATTATTGTCTTCATTAAAACATTTGAAGAGCAAGTAGAACATATTCGGCAAGTTCTTCAGCGCCTCCAGTCTCACGGAGTGAAATTGAAGCCACGGAAGTGCAAACTGTTCCGAAGAGAGGTACATTTTCTGGGCCGTTTGTGTCAGAAGGTGGATATAGACCTGACCTAGCGAATTTAGAAGATGTTGTGAAGCTGAAAGACACCCAACCACAAACTATCGGTGATGTTCGCAAATTACTTGGATTACTTGGCTATTACCGTCGCTATATACCAAACTTTGCAAGAATGGCAAAACCATTGTTTGATCTTACTAAAAGGTCACAAGAATCACAAAGGAAGAAACCAGTAAAGAAAACTAAGTACCAGGCAAGCTCGAAGAGAGCCATTGAATGGAACACTGCTCATCAGAAGTCTCTAGAAATACTCATTAGCCACTTGATCCAGCCACCTATTCTAGCCTATCCTGATTATAGCCAGTCATTCGTGTTGCGTACAGACGTGTCGATTGAAGGACTTGGTGTTGTGTTATCCCAGATTTTGGGTTGTGCCTTGCGTGTTACTGGTTATGCCTTTTGATCCCTTACTACTGCTGAGCAGCTATACCATTTATATTCTGGAAAGCTCGAGTCCCTGGCTCTCAAGTGGGCCATTTGTGAACAGTTCCGCGACTATTTATACTACTCACAAGGCTTCACCGTGTACAATGACAACAATCCTTTGACATTCATCTTGACATCAGCTCGCCTCAGTGCAACGCTGGGTGGCAGAACTTTCTGACTTTATGTTTGACATTAAGTACAGACCAGGAAAATCCATTGGTGATGCAGATGCACTATCCCGAATACCACTTGACATTGAGAGTTACATGAAAGAGTATACTATGGAAACGTCTAGAGAAACCCTTCAAAGTCATGTTGATATGATCAAAGGCAGACATAGTGGTAATGTTACTTGGACCTCATCTGTGACCAAGAATGTGGAACTGATCAATGAGGTAACAACAGTAGAGTCAAGTTTATCCATTACTCGTCCTATCAGTGACACAGAAATTCGATTTGACCAGTAATCTGATCCTGAAATCAGCAGAGCGATTACTTACTTAGAATCAAGAAAGTATCCAACCAAAGTTGATAGACTTGGAGAGACTCCAAACACTAAAGTCCTTATGCGCGAGTGGAACTACCTCAGGCTTGGTGATGATAAAATCTTGAGAAAACAAAACGTGACACATGCCACAAAAACACCAGCGCCCAGTTCTTAAGTATCTTCACAATGACATGGGTCATCTAGGAGCAAACCGTGTTTGCCAACTTGCAAGAGACCGATTCTATTGGCCACGTATGCAGGAGGTCATCGAAGCCTATTGTACCAAAATTTGCTCATGTCTCAATCAGAAAAGACTTGGAAGAGAAAACAGAGCACCTATGGAACATCTTAAATAATCCACATCATTTGAATAGATCTCTGTTGACTTCTTAAATCTTGAACCAAGTAGTGATTATGAGTATATCTTAGTGATTGTGAATCACTTCACTCGCTTTGCTCAGGCATATTCCACTAAGACAAAGGCAGCCCGTGCAGCAGCAGATCTAGAGAAACTGTTCAATGATTTCATCCCAAGTAGAATCCACCATGACCTAGGTCGTGAGTTTGATAACCAGCTTTTTCATTCTCTGAAAAATTACTGTGGTGTTAGTTAGAGTCCCACATCACCATACCACCCTCAAGGGAATGGCCAGATGGATCGAAAGATTTAGCGAGACTCTCTTTGCTATGCTGCGCACATTGCTTGAATCACAAAACATTGCACTGGAAAAACCATGTCAACAAGGTGGTTCATGCCTACAATAAAATAATGCGACTGGCTTCTCGTAGTTCTATCAAGAATACCTGTCGTTCTTGTATTTCAGCTTGGCAAGCCGTCAGCTCCAGTTAGTCATCCCGAGTATGCTAAAAAATGGAAAAATGTTATATCTGAAGTCTACTCAGTTAGCACAAGAAAGAACTTCAACACAGGTTGCCAAAAACAAGGATGTGTATGATCGCAGAGTCAATACTTCACAACTTGAACAAGGTAATAGGGTTCTCATCGAAACCTAAAGTTCAATAGTCATAAAACAGAAAGGATCCCTTCCAGTGTATGAAAGGCAAGCAGAGGACCAAAGTGGCCCAAGACGTACCCTCCAACAAAACTTATTACTGCCCTGTGATCTCCTAGCTAGGGAAACTCCAGTTCCTGCTCCTAAAGAATCACAACCTTCCGATCCAGCCCTAGATCCGGCACACCAAGAGCCTACAGATGAGGAAGACGAAAAACCTAGGAGTTTTTATCTGTGCACAAAAATTGTTCATTTACAGTTTTCAAGAAATTTTTAAAATTGATGTTGACTAGAAGATTAAAATGACTAGAATATTAAGAGCTTAGAGATTCAAATTTCCATATTTATAAAGAAACGAAATGGTAATTATCATATTTCGTGCGAGAAAAACCTACGAGTTTTTATCTGTGCACGACAATTGTTCATTTACAGTTTTCAGGGAATTTTTAAAATTGATGTTGACTAGAAGATTATAATGACTAGAATATTAAAAGCGTAGAGATTCAATATATTAAAATTCTTAGATAAGTTTTCGTTATAATCTTGCATTTTCACATTTTTTGTTTCAGAGGCAACGAGTACTTATTTTATTGATCCTTTATCAACAGTTTCAAAACAATAGCCCTAATAAGCTTGAAAACAACAACAAAGGAGATCTTGTAGCGATTGTGAATTTTTTGCATAACTTTTTCAAAGAAACTTTTCAAAAACACCACAAGTTAATATTGTGTTAGAAAAATGTATTATAAAGATCAAAATCGCTTCTGCTTTTTAATTTTTTTAGCAATATAGACTGAAAAACCAACGAAAATACAAGAGTAGAAGTTACTAGGAATTCTGAAAAAATGAGAAGAGTACTAGAAAGCTCACGTAATCAAATTAAATATTATTTCTCTGAACAGAATTCGTACAATACATGTCATTTGGTTTTCCATCTAAGGCAATGATCTAAAAACCTTCCGGTATTTCGTAACAACTATCAGCAACTGTAAATCATCTTTAATTAAGTTTGAAAACAATTTATCGTTTAAATGAATAATTTATATTATACTGGGCTAGCGAATACAGCAACCAAAATTTTTGCATATGCGCATTTCTGAATTTATTACTCATTTCCTTCACCCTTTATAAAGTTGATTTATATCAGGAAGCAATTAAATATCTCTGCACAATCAAAACTGTTAGAAGTAATGTTGATTAAACAAAAAAAAATTGAATTGAAAATATTTAAAACCTAGAATTAAAGTGTAATATATTTTGCAATATATTTAAAATGCTTTATTTTTTCATTATTACAACACATTGTTTGCTTTGTGCTTCAGTCCCTACCAAGTTGCCGTAGCAACCAATGCAAGAACATGGCAGTGTCAGAGTGAAAAATATAATTCAATGTTTTTTTTATTGTACAGTTCAAAAACAAGCAAGAAAATCTTCTATCTATTTTCTGAAATGGTTCTGAAGTTTTAAAACCAAAAAATATTAAATGATTTTATTATAGTCTCAAAAACGCTGGACGGGAAAGAAAGTTTTTGTGGAAGCTGTTTAAAAGCGCAAAAGTGTTGGGGAAAAAATAAAGGAAAAAAAAAAAAACGCATCAAGAACTAGCAAGTCGTTAACGAGTTGTGAAAAAATGCTGGTATTATATCTTTGCCAAACACATTAAAGCTATTCAGTGTGATATATAGTGAATTAACGTCTGAAACGTAAGCACTCCAGTCAATTCCAAGTCTTACCTTTTCAAATGCTGCCGTAAGAGCTTCATGTTGTTGCGTCCACTTTCAATTCGGCCAGAATAATTTGTCAATGTTCATCTCCTGAACAGTTTAAGAAACACAAAAAGTTGGACAAAAGGGAAAATAACTCATATGGTACATATAAATTTTGAACCAGCTGTTCCAGGTTTCAAAAGCAATTTCATTTGTGACGAGTTTCCTCGAGGGCGCTATCACGTGATCAAAACAGACTGCGGGAGTCCTTCGCTTCTAAAGGTTCACTAAGGGCCTAACGGAGTATAATTATACATTTTTGTTGCTTTCATTTTACACGCTTTTTTCATAAGAACAACTTTGTAAGAACAATGGGCGGAAAATTAAGAACAATTTAAGAACAAGCTCAGGCTAAGGCTTAAAAGAAGTGAAAATGTTTCTAGTTGAAACTTTATTGAATCTTGTAATTAATTTTAAAAAAAGTTCGCAAAGTGTACAGTAAAAACACAGAAGCACAGTTTCCCATACTTATTATTATATCTACTATTGACCCAAAATGATAACGTATTCATATAATATTAAAAATTCCTCGTACGATCAGTTTCAACTGTTGCACATGTATGTTTTAACAATACTATACAAGAATGAAGAAAGAAAAAGAACAAGTAAGAACATTCGACATTTATCCAAAGTCAGTCTTGGACTGGTATAACTTCGATCCCGTAAATGTCATTAAGTCTGATATAAACAGAGGTTTTCTCAAAATACAGACGATCAGCATTGTTTTTCAATGCCTTGTTTTTTTGTTTTGGTTTCTCATCATTTCAAACCGCTCACAGAAATAAGAACAAATTTAAAAACAAATTGAGGCTGAAGCAGCCAAATATTAAGAACAATGAGCCTAGGCAAAATTTACTAATTCTTATAAAAAAGCGTGTATATCGATAAAACTTTAGTTTTGAGTAATTATATTCAGATTGGCATAATTTTTAGCAAAGTCAGTTTCAGGGGTAGCGAATGGCAAATCCGAGACGCCGAGACGGAGTTTTTAAAATCCGAACCCGAGACTTTAAAGAGCAATGAATAATCCCCGCGACCGAGACTTATTAACGATACGAGTGTGGTTTCCTCTGAAAACAGCTAAGTAAAACATTGAACTACTGAGACGAATTGTGCAAGATATTCTAAAGTAAAGGACACTAATTTACAAGAATAACGGAGTTTAAAAAAATCGTTAACAAAACCAAAATGCCGAGACACCAAGCAAATTTCAAGTAAAGTCGATATTTCGAGCTTTGCCGTAAATGCCGAGAATGCTAACCATTTTATGAGAAAATCAGAGACTGTGCGTATGCGAGACGGAGAAAAAAAAACAAGAAAAAATACGAGGCCTCGAGACATGACAAAAAAGGTGACGAGATTTTGAGAACTAGGCGTGTTTTGCCAAGACTTTTATTTTTAAGGACCATTCGCTACCACTAGTTTTCCAATTTATTTCCGAACAACAAAATCGATTATGACCATTATTGTAGTTGAATCGAACCTGCCCGTTACGGCTTTTGTAATAAAAGTTACAACAGTTCAATTGCAGAAGTAAAAGACTTGGATATTAACTGTGTGTGTGAATTGTAATTTGGGGAGCTTGAAAAATTGCTTTGCTTTACATTTCAATAGCAAACAACTGTTGGTTCACATAAAAAGTTAGACTCTAAGACTAATAAAATGGGTGCCCATTGATTCAGGTAATTAGCACTTCAAACAGGCACTTAAAAACAGCATTCAAATTTTGGTGCATGAACGAGGTAATTAACTGAAATTAAACTGCCTGGGCTCACCGGGTCTTTTTTAATTTAAATATGGATTTTCATAGCTATAAAGGTATATAAAAGCAAAAACCATACCAATGCAATTCGTTTAAAAAATTGCTATAAAGCCAAAGGGCTATCGGGTGTTAAGGGCTATATCAGTTAAATTCGTTAAGCCGGGCTATCTTTTAGAAATTTGTTTTTGAGGAGCAATATTTATATCTTGAAAAAATATTGAAATAATGCGAGGAACTGACTTTTTGAGTTGGCCGATATTGACTTCTTACACCACTTGCGGAGATCGATAATTACAAAACTTCAATCTTGTTACAGTTTCTAAACACTTCCTTTCTAAAATTTCAATCTTATTAATTAAAGTCTCTGAACACTTTCTAAAATTTCAATAATATTAAAGTCTCTGAACACTTCCTTTCTAAAATTTCAATCTTATTAAAGTCTCTGAAAACTTCCATTCTAAAATTTCAATCTTGGGCAGTTTCTGAACACTTCCTTTCTAAACTTTCAGTCTTATTAAAGTCTCTGAACACTTTTTTTTGTAAAATTTCAATCTTATTACAGTTTATAAACACTTCCTTTCTAAAATTTCAATCTTATTACAGTTTCTGAACACTTCCTTTCTAAAATTTCTTATTACAGTTTCTGAACACTTCCTTTTTAACTCCGATCACACTTCTCTTGATACTGCAACCATTCGCGAAGCTAGAGAAGCTAGTCTCATTATCAGAGCCAAACCTATTGAGCCTAATGGTTTAAATACAAGAGATAAAAGACACTAACCGAATATTTCCGATCCTGTCAATTTTCCTTATTTGTAAACTACTTTTTTTAAAAAAAAAATTACTTGTATATGTAACGTTCATCCATTTATACACCTAAAGAAAGCTGGTAATGGCCAGCCGAAATAATATTGTGATTATACAAATTTACTACGTCGTATTGGTTTTGCCTTTTTAAGCCAACATCAGCAGAATTTTCGTGAATCGGGTTACCTGCATTAGTTTTCGTCAATCTTAAGCCTCGTTTTGATGTTTTATTATGCGCCATAATGCATGCGTTCAGCGGTTATTTAAGAAACTGGAAAAGGGTCTATTACTTGCTGTACGATAACTTTTTTAAAAGAGAAAATATGAAGCATGCGTTAAACAAATTGCTTTTATATAAGAATTTCAAGTGTAAAGAACGGGTATTACCATCGAGAAAAAATGTTATAGCAAAACCTGTGCAAAAACTTTCTGTTTTGTTCAATCCGGGGAACCAAGTCAACTAAATCATAATGGATTAAAGTTATGAAATACATAAAAGAAAAGCTGACAAACAACGAAAGTAAATTTTGGCACCTTTTTTTCGACCGGTATGATGAAGATATTTTAACCACTTATTTATACAGTTACCATGCAGAATCAACTTATTGCTTTAAATATTTTAATCAGATATACTTCGGCAAATTGTTTTTACTTGGCAACCAAAATTTCGCAGACATGTTATTTTCACATGCAGTATGATGTTTACACGAAGCGCAGCTCGATCCTACAGTCATGTAAAAACCAAGAGAGGGATGAAGGGTAAGAGAGTGAGTCCTCCATATAAATCTTATTCATAGGGTAATCCCTATCAAGTGATTTTAAAACATGGTACCCATCTCTTCCGCGGATGTAGACTTAGACTTTTCATAAAAATGACCTGAGATGAAATGGCAGGAAATATAGAGCAAAGTCCTTTTTTAAGTTTTGGCAACGAACTCGACTATTCCTTCACGTCTATTGCACGAAAACATCCACACAACAAGCGAGTGACATCCGTCCGCGGAAGAGCTGGGTACCATGTCTAAAAATAACTTGAGAAGGATTACCGTTGGAATAAGACCTCTACGAAGGATTCGCTCTCTTACTTAATCCTCCCTTGTATAAACTTATTTCTTTCCCTATCGTCGTTAAGGGCTATATCTAAGAAATTAAGCTCAAATCCTAAAAGATTTTTAAGCAATTATAGAAAGAAAAAGCGAGCACGTTGTGAGATATTTGAAATCCTCTGGAATCATTTATGTTGCTGCTTTGAAATGCAATTTGCATCTATAAAATTTTAATTACATTTTATATTGGTTTCGATCATTTTTCTTCGTGAAGGCATGGAATGCGGCCTCTTTTGACTTTGCAATTAGATTTAAGTTTAATACACACTTAATGAGGTTGATGTTCGTACTGCTCTTAATTGCATGAGATCGACCGCAAAGGTTTCACTTGTAGCTAACAAGTTATTTATGAACACAAGATACATGAAAAATGATTGCAATTAATTCAACCTGTTTTTTTGACAACGCAAATAGGTATTGTTTAGAGAATACTTATCCACCAAACATAGCTCGTCAGTGGAGTAGCCATGATCGTCAAGTTTTGTAATCCCGAGAGGTGAATCTGTCACATCAAACCGCTGACACATTTTTGCTTCCACAGTGAAAACAAAATTGTTGTCGTTTAACGCCTCTTCTTTCACTTTTTTCACCAAAAAAAACTGTTTACGGTAACACAAAACTGATTTCGGTAAGTATAATAAATCAGTAAAATTTGTACACTTTTGGAAAAAAGATTTTGGACTTTATTTTTCCTTTTAAAATACAGTATAGAAAGTAAAACGTTTGCAAAACTCAGAAAATATAATACTCCACAGAAATTTTTACATTCTTTCGGACCCTGTTATTAGAAAACAATAAAAAGCGCTTCTTTTGAATTTTGTTGCTCTCTTTTGTTCTCCTAACTTCTCTTATGGCATTGATTTTTTTTGCCTTGATTACCCATGATGCCTTAATTTAATAGTGAGCGGGTTTATAGTCATTGTCAGCATCCAAAAGCATACAGTTTTAAAACCCCTTAACAGCTCAAGGTTAAAGAAAGGATTTGCATTGAAAAACATAACAGATCCTTGAACTTATTGTGATAGCTGATCCAAAGAATCTAAAACACGTGTTATTTTTTTCAGTATCGCAAAGTTTCTTATCCCAACATCTTTGTTGCGTATTTTTGTTAAAATGTTGTTACGAAGATTTTGTCTCAAATTTTTTTCTCGAATTTTTTTAGCTCAAGAGTTTTTGTTTCGAAACTTACTGTCGCGAAGATTTTCTCAAATATTTTGTCGCAAACTTTTACAGTAGCCCATTTTTGGCTGTCGTAGTTCTCTGATAAAGTTCCTCCTTTCAGTCAATTAAATATCGCTAAAACTTTTCAGCTGCCGACAGAGCTTGAAATAAGCAACCTCGTACCCGGGCTCATTTCACTCTTTTCAATGGGTCTAGGTACGAGGTTGTGAAATAATTGGGTCAGACTTCATTAATTAGCCACCAACTTTAGAAAGCGAATGAAAACGATAAAAGAGATAGGAGCAACTGTATAATTGAAAAGGCTTTGCACCAAGCGAAAACAAAGATGAAACTTTGGATTATAATAACAGCAGTTTCAATAGGAAGACATCGATGATTGCAAAACCATTTAAAAATCAACCATACCATCTTTGTCAAACTTTCATTGCATCTCAGAACTTTATTCAACATACCAGTTTGTGTTATCCGGGGTAACGCCAATTGAAAACTACATAAACAATTCAGAGCTTTTAATTTTGTAACTCTGAGGCACGTTCAGCTCAGTGGGCAATGACCAGTGTAAACAAAGATTATTCATATTTCTGATTACTACAATATTACTAGTCCATTCCCCCGCTGATATTAAAAATCTATTTTCAATTATAAGGAAGAAGAACTGTGACAAAGAAATAACATTTTAACTGTCTTTAGCCCGAGGGAAATAGTTAAGCTTGCTGCCGTACATCGATTACAGAGAACCAAATAAATATTAACATCTTAGGTAAACTATACTCAATAACCAATTACGATAAGTTCGTGCGTACGTGCATCTCATCACTCGAAAGATACGTAATACAAAGTTTTCAGTATGGTAGATATTTACTGGTGAATAGTCTATACCACAAATAATCCACGGATTATGGGAAGAAATCTTTGAAACCTATGCTCTGGGAAACTTATCACCAAGCCAAAACTTAGTGTTTCAAAGTAACAAAAAAGCTATCAGGTCATGATTCCTTTGAGGAATCCCTTCGTTAATCTGCGATGAGATTATTTCGGTAATTTCTCGGACTATGCACTGAAAACTCTTGACCAAAAAAATTTCCTTCAACAACAACAAATTCATTTCTCACTCATATGATTAATTTTCTGTTTAAAATTTCTAGATATGTGTCTCTTATTATTATAAGAGTGACATTACAGGACTTCGAATCTTTATAACTTAAGCTTAAAACATTTCAACAAGTTTTACGGGAAATTAATTTAACTTTCGAGTAGTCAAGTCTAAACCAATGAAAGGCATAATTATTACTTCAAAGTATTTTCATTTAATGCCGTGCATTGAGTGTTCAAAGGCGGCTTATTCGCGAATAATTTCTAATTCCCAGAAAAATGACTGACAAGAAACATGAGGTGTGTTTGAGGAACCAGTTCCTCTACACTAATCCGCTCAGGTCTTTGTGAAATAGTTTTGGGATATCATTAACTAAAGGAGATACGTCAAGCCATAACTTGTGAACGCAAAAAACATTAAGTATTATAAGATTAACTTGTACTTACTGTAAAGACGAAAGAGTCTTGCCAGAACTACATTGTCTAACTTGAAAGACCCCGACTGTTTTCAACGCACTAATGGTTGCTGGTGGCCTTCTCATTTATGGTCATAGACTTTTTGATGAATAAACAATCTTGACGGCTGTTATAACACGGACAGAAGGAGCCATGATGGCTGCAGTGAATTCAGTAATGTACGTGGAGTTATTAAAAGCTGCAGTAAATCATCCAGTGCTGTCAGGAAATAGATAAATTTTAACTTTGGGAGGCTTGTTATGGCGTGTTCGAATAGAATGAATGACTGATGGAGTTTGGTTTAGATCGCACACGATATGCGGTTTTTTTGTGTGCGAGCATTTGTTATGTCAAAACTGTCACTAATCAGCGAGCTTAAGAGACATCAAGAACAGCTGGGCCAATATGAAAGCAGCTTTTCCATTTGTGGCCCCAGGGCAAGAAAGAGATGGCTAACTTAATGTTATAGTAATAAGTTTCACAAAACCCTTTTCCTCACGCAAAAGACTCATTTTTTGATTTTAACTAATACACGAAACAAAGCTGAGATTCACTCGCTGTGTTTACAACAAAAAAGCAATTATATAACGCAAGGCAAATTTAAAATGTTTGATCCAAAGTATATTAATAAATCATTAAAGTTATGATGTCAGTTGCTTAATAAATCGCTATAATGATTTCCATTTGATCAAAGACTTCTTCAGTTCTTGTTTTCATTTAGTTGTCATTTAAAAAAAAATTGGAGCCAATGACCTTTACTTTACTTTTTTTTTGCGTTCATCTCCTTAAATATTCGTTTATATTGACAGTTACATTAAAATTAAAAGGCCTGCCGGCTAGCGGTTTTTACAAATTTTAACAATATTGATTGTGACTTTTCTTAAAGTTTAGTTTGGTGAGCAGCTCAGGAGAGCTATTCAAAATAATCCAGAAGTTCTGCTAGACGATGCCGCGGCAAGACTGTTTTAAAACTTCATGGACATCATAAACTACTATTTCGTGCTGTATCAGCTGTAATGGCAAACATAATTTGGGCTAGCTGTTGGAATCATAAAATGTATAATAATCAATTTTCGATTATTTTTTAAATCTAAAGCTGCTTGCTAATGAGTTAAAGTTCTTCCTGCATGTCAAAGACAAGCTTTGTACGTTAGATTAAGCCTAATCTTGGTATAAATCCCTTAGTCCAGATTGTTTAAATAAGTTCCTCAAATGCCTATTAGCGCGCCGATTAAATAAACCCCGATTGGGTTCGTTAATCGTATTTTAATAAATAAGCTATTTTCACTGTCTAAAATACGCGCGCAGAATTGGTCGAAATCGATCACGTGATTTTGCATTACCTGTCAACACTATTAAGAGTGCCATGCTGTATTGAAAATGGCCGACTCTTCAATAAATGCCGGCGTTATTACTAAATTACACACCACTGGATAGATGAGTCAAAATGATTTTTTTGAACTTTAAGTCCAGTGAAAGTTGTTATATATCAGACAAGTGATTTTGCGGGCTTTTTGACCCATCGCACCGGCACAAGTCGAAACTTTCGCGCCTTTCAACAAGTTTGAAGTTTGGGTTTTTTGTATACAACCTCAGCACTTTACGACGTTTTATTCGCTTTTTACTTTCAAAGTGGAATTACCCTTTGCTAGATGCACTGAATACCGGGTGTATATTTAAGATTACATAATGCAACGATGTGAATCTCTACAGGATTGCTTTGTCAAATCGTAGTTTTTAATTTGTCAGTGA
>ERZ1740055.254-NODE-254-length-12661-cov-6.668253_pt1 | contig 12661 bp, 3 predicted proteins | sample MGYA00581747_ERZ1740055 | MGnify/ENA primary metagenome ERZ1740055 (study PRJEB43018, sample SAMN04849739) | marine metagenome | isolation source: floating plastic debris | place: Pacific Ocean | collected 2008-08-28 | study: EMG produced TPA metagenomics assembly...
ACGCTTTGTTCTTTGCTTGTATTCACACAACTATTTCGAACAAGAAATAAAGAACACAGTTTTTTTTTTGCTCAGTTTACTGTATAGGTTTCTAGATCATTATATGGTCTTTGTGCATACTTGAAAAAATGACCATGCTACGTGCCTGATTTACAACAAAAAATTTTCTGCAGAAAAAAAAAAATAGTATTGCTTATCATAATTTTACTTTTGACTTTGAATTGAGGCACCGCAGCCAGGCATAAAATCATAAATGTTAAAATCGTTCTCTGGCTAAAAATCTTTTAAAAAACACTCACGCGTCAAAGGTTGTAGTATGACAGCCAGATTTTTAGCCAGAGAACGATTTTCACATTTTAATAAATATGAGATGAAAACTCAAAATTAGATATCTAGTCATAATACTTACCATTAAAAATGAATCTTTTAAAAACAAAGAGAAACCACAAAGTTAATCTAAATTAATGTTTTAATGTTAAATTAGAATTTTCAAATATCTCCATAGTTTTTATATACTATTATTTTCTCCTCATTTTTTCTGTCAATAATTCTTTGTGGATGATCTTTTGTTTGTTATAGTGTTTGAAATTAAATATAACTTGTTATTAATCCACACACTAGTGAAAAATTATGTTAGACTATGTAGTAAACTTGTATTCAAACTTTTCCAATTGTATAGTAAAATATTCTTAGCAAAAACAAAAAATTGATACTCTAGTATACTGTAGTTTTGTTTTCTTTCCAAATCTTATTACTATTTTAAAAATTAATATTGTATTCACCTTAAAGTGTCTATATGGCCAAAATGTTTTTTTTCCGGTTTTTGTATCTCTAGAATTAATGCATAGAAGAGTATTTTTTTTTTAAAAAAAATGATTCCATCATATTTTTGCCACAAATTTGAGCATAAAGTTCCCACGTTGGCCATGCCCAATAAAAGATGACTGAGAGTTGCTAAGTCTGGGTCCATAACAGGCTGTGACGTCACTTCAGGTATCTTCTACTCTCCCCACCAGTTTATTTCAATGTTTCATTTAATTTCCATACTAACTCGATCTTTTTCCAGATGATTAACTTTAAAGCTCAGTTTTGTGGTGAAAATGTGACGGAATCAAAATTTTGTTTTAAAAGTATTCTTCCGTGCATTCTAGAGACACTTTAAACTCCAAAAAATCAGACGACACACAGTTTAATTTCTGGGAGTAAATAATATCTTGTTGCTGTGTTCTGATGTTTTTTTTTTGTCTTACTCAATCACATAACTAGGTGTCAGATGTTGGGTATTAAACTAATGTGACAATTTCCTGACCACTATTAGGCAGTGATTGTTAGCCCTGACAACATCATCATTAATCCAATTTTGATCTGGCTTTACTGTATATCCCCGTAAACGGTGATGGCTGGATTCACCCCATTCTAACGGCAATCCCTCCAACTCCCTCTCTCCATCTCGCACAATTCATGGCATCCTCCTCCAAACCAACACTCTTGCTCTCTTTCTCCACTTGCGTCTTCCACATCTTTGTTGGTCGTCCTCGCTTCCTCTTGCCTTTAACTTCAAACCACTCTCAACATGTATGTGCAAACTGGAAGCTAGTAGCTACATTTTGATGGCCATAAAAAGTTTTGAATGCAAAACAGTATCTCTCTTTTAATTTTACATTTGATTTAAAAAATGTCAAATAGTTTATACGCAACAAAAAACGTCACTTCTTAGGGCTAAATTTTAAGGAAAATTTCTTGTTGTACATGGGGCAACCAAGAATTATTTTTCAGTCGTCCCTCAAAGTTGAAGTCGTAGAAAAAATGAGCGCAATCATGTTAAAAAACCATTTAAATGTATCAAAAAATAATTATTTGACATGTTGAAAGCAGTTTAGGCAGTTCATCTCCTTAGCTGTAAAAAGGCAGACAAAATCTGCATGCACCTGCGTGTTGCGTTTTAAGTCACTTTAAGTCTCGCACGCCATTGCACGCCTCGGTCAGCCAAGGTGAGCGAATGATTGCACACCTACTGATATTTTCACTGATAGGCCTGAACATGCCCAACATCCCTCCTCAACACATGCTCGTACCATCTCACTCCGTTCGCCTTTGCCATCTGAACCACATTTTTGTTTAATATATTATACTGTAAATACTCTGCAACCTGTGTAAACTCCTCACCTACTTGACTGCTTAAGACTGCTTAATGTAGTTCTGCTTAACACAGGTTTCACAATAATTTATAAATCTATTTTTAGTTCTACCACACAGTACTACTGTCATTGAAGTAAAAATTCTTTAGAGTTATTAAAAACTTTTATCCAGCATCGCAATATTGGAAGTAATTTACCAAGTTCCTTACTGGTCAACCCTAATCTTTTTAGGTCCATAGTTTGTGTCTTTTCTTAAAATCTTTCACTTTCGTTTGATAACTAGCAGTTTTCTTACTGGCAAACTGAATTCATCTTAAGCCGATATTTTTTGTGTTGCCTTAAACTCTTTCATTCTCTTTTTTCCAACCTTTGATACTTACCAATTTCCTTACTGGTCAATCCTATTCATTTTAGGTCCATATTTTGTGTGCTCTCTTAACTCTTTCACTTCGGTTTTTCCAACCTTTCATATTTTGTGTGTTCTCCTAACTTTATCACTCCAGTTTTTCCAACCTTTGATACTTACCTGTTTCTTTGTAAACTGGCAACCCCATTCATTTTAAGTTCATATTCTTTGTTACTTCGGGTTTTCCAACCTTCGATAGTTTCCAGTTTCCTTACTGGCCAATCCCATTCATTTTATTTTTGGTCAAAACATTTTCCCGGGAGTAAAAAAATCAACTCTATTCTAATAATTTTTATTTCATTTATTAGCCGTTTTAGAGAAAACAATCTTTTTAAGGAATTATAATGAAAACAAAGGGAATACTTTTAGAGGCACGCAGTTTGCCTTCTCCCAGTATAAAGATAAAAAACTGCAAAAAACATGTGTGTAAATATTACGTACCGATCGTTTGATAAATTACCGGGGTTTAGCTGTCTTTAAGGCCGTTAGTTCCGGGCTAATTAATTATTGGCATTTAAAAGAAAAATGAAACAAATAAAAGCTTTGCAATAAAAAATTGCCTGTGTAAGCGGGATTAACTTTGGGTGTTTATAAAACTACTATTATGCGGAATTCAAACTGATAACTAAGAAATGTTATCGAAGTAATTTGCACGGTGGTGCAAACTCAGTATTGGTAGTCGTTTTACATTGACATTGTTTTTTTAAAACGTCCAGTTTTGGCGTTTTAACAGACGTCGAGCAATTTCGTAAAAAGCCTTTTTTTTCTAATAGAAAATCAATGTCTATTAAACATGATGAAACTTTGATGTTAGTTAATCATAAACGTGTTGTTTTAATAAAAGCAGCAGTAACTACTTTAATCATTTTTATATCTACTTTTACTTTTTTTTTTGCATCTTCAGGGTGCATTGCTCAAAGTTGTCGTATTTTTCGAATGTAAAATAGAATGAGTGCCAATCCATAAGGTTGTGTATGTTATTTATTTTTAACCATGGATGACTAACGTAGGTTGCTCTCTTTAGATAGCGATGGATAAATCAGGGTCCGAAACGAGTGCCACTGACACTTCAGTCTCGCCATCCGGGGCTCCAGGGCAACTAAAAGCTAACCCTTACCTGGTTGTATTCGGCACATACAACTACTCTCATGTCGACATTTTGGAAGATGCTACCAATCAAGCTATGTATCTCTTACAACTGTACAAACAGCCGCAACTGATTGACACTGCAATGAAATACAGAAACCTAGAAACCCTTATAAAGTATTGGAGAGACATCCCAAAGCCCGGATTGGTTGGAAAGTGGAACACAATCCCAGAGTCACAACACCATGGTCCTTGCGTTCTTCATTCTCTAAATCTGAGGAAGGTTCCAGTGCAGTGAATAAGGAGCAAGGATCAGATGATCCAGTTTTTCAGGCAAAAAATCTACCTACCAATGGCCAAGCGGAAAAAATGTTGAATGGAAAAAGTATGTATGACGGTATTACTTTTCTCAAGGACAATGTACCCAGGGAGAAGATCTTCCGTGTTCTCTTACATAACTATTGCGGTAAAAAATCATATCTGGAGTTCCAGCGTCTGGTGGAACAAGAGTTTGGGACTAGCATGCCAATTGGAATCTGCAACGTCTCTGCAGAACAGCTTGAGGATATGATAAAACCTATAAACACCCAAAGTCATTGTGGTGAGAAGTCAACATTAGGTCCTTATGAAGATCAGAAGGCTCGTATTGACTGGGTTCAGAATGAGTACCACCCTTTCTTGCAGACATCTGTACCAGAGATTTGCCGCAAGCATGGGATTCGCTTTGAAGCGCATTCCGTTATGACAAAGGTTGAAAAATATTCTGAAATATTTGAAAGAATAGGTGTCAGTTGTGACTTGCCGTTAAACAAAGCGGCAGACCTTGCCCTAAAATACTCTCTGAAACAAGGCAGTGTATGTTTTACTACAGCCAATTTCAATCACCTTCAGCAAGATCTGAGCAGTCTATTTCATCATGAAACAGATGAGCAAGATGATGTGCTTCTAACAGCAATGTTTCAGTTTTCCAGTTTTATGCGTTTTGTACGTTATAAAGGCGCCAAGACTGAAATAAATACTGACTGGATTACTACTTGTGATTCAGAGCAGTTTCGTAATGAGATTCTTCCAAAACTGAAAAGGGACATAGCTGCATTTGAAGAGGGGAAAACTCCCTCTGACCTATGCATTCAAATACCTAAGAACTCTGGTCAAGGTGCTAAAGCTCACCGGTTACTGGCAGAAATGTTATATGGCGAAGATGTTAAATCCCAAATGATTGACCTAAGGGAAAAGCTTGAGCTAAAAATGGACAGAAATAAAATCTTGGGGAAGAAAATAACTGACGAAGAACTAATGATACGTTTGGTAGCAAGATGGAATTGCAAGTTAGAGGTAATGTTGAAGAAAATGCGCCATGCTGTAAACAAAGAAAGAAACAACCAGCGGATGTTTTCAAAGAAAGCTCCCAAGCCAGTTCAAGCTGTTCAGCAGCCAGAAGCCATGCCAATGGATAGCTACCCCGAAGCATCGGAATTTGATGATCTCATCCATTTTATTCAAAACGGAGGTTCTGCTGAAATTCAGAATGAATTGCCTGTCAATATCCGATTCAAATATGGTACTGTTAACAGTGACGGCAGATTAGACCTGTGCAAGCAAGGATTCCGTCTAGCTTTTGTTGACTCATGTGATGCTGTTATTCAGGACGGCAGAAAAATACCTGTCAACATTCGTTTCAAATATGGCACAATTAACAACGATGGACGATTGGATTTATGCAAGCAAGGGTTCCGTAATGCATTCCATGCGTCGTGCGAGGCTGTAGTTCAAGATAAACGAGAAAAGGGATGCAAAACTACTGAACCGCTCATTAAACACTATCTGATTGGAAATAATCGCATTGCTGAAGATGGCGAAGTTCCTGGCGAGGGCGATCGCCGCGTCACAGCATTGGCTAACATGATCAGAAATCGCCCTGATATCATTACCTGGTATCTGGCTGGGAATTCAATAGATCATGAACAGATCAAGTGTGTTTCTAATGCACTCAACAAACCCAAGCCCAATACATCTGGTTTAAAATGAATCCTGTTAAAACTGGTTCTTACCACCTTGGTAAACTAATCATGAAAAACAAACATATTGAACTTCTTGACTTATTCAATTGTGGATTGTGCAACAATGGGCTAGCTGCGTTTGCTGAGGGGCTGGCAGATGGAGCAGCAGAGAACTCCATTCCTTATTCAAACCTTCGTCATCTTTACATTTCAATCAACGCCATCGATTCTACAAGTTCTTTGATTAAGTCCCTGTCCCTCCTGCCTCATCTCGAGTCTCTGTTCATTGGAGTTAACCCGTTTAGTGACACCGGCTTAAAAGAAATCGCAAGCGCTTTCACCGATGTGATACCATGCCACAAGGTATTAAAACGCCTAAACTTAGGCTCCATGGGCCTTACTGATGTCTCGCTGCCTCTAATTGAGAAGATTGTACTTGCATGTCCAAACTTGGTGTCACTAGAGCTTGATTCCTACAAATCGACTAGTTATTTTTGTCAACCCCACAATTGCTTTGACGTAAGCAATGCGGCGACCTGCATGCAGTTAGTGAAAATAGCCCAGGCTCTTGTGCAGAATGCTCGTAACGCTGGGACAACATCGATGCACTACCTGGGTTTGCAACATGCATTGGTGGTTGGCGATGGTTCTGGTGCCCATAAAGTCGCCACAGAACAAACAAAGGCCATTCTTGATTATTTAATTGATAATCAATTACATCGGGAAACTGGTATCAATGTCAATGGCATCACTAATCTTTTTTGCCTTAACCGTGAGAAAACTTGTCATTTTTCCAGTGATGAATCTGTGGATGACGAGAGAAGCAACCATTTTAAAAGTTTTGAAGAAGGGAATGTCGGAAAGAAGCTGGAGCCTGACAAAGTCTTCATCAATAAAGTGACAGCTGGCGGAATTTTTATAGCAAAAGGAATCACTAAGGAAGACCTGATCCCTTTGAGGCATCCATGGCCAGCACTCGATTACATTAAATCCATTTATAGAAACACAATGAAAGTATGACGAAAGCTCAAGGATACTGAATAATTATTGAACGTTGCGAAGCTTGGAACTGACTGTGTGCAGGAACTTCAAATCTAAACCTTTAGTTTTGACTTTATTCCATCAGAGCAAAACCAGTACTCGGTGTGTATGACGTGGCCGTCCTCAATCTTCCTTGAAGCAAGACGGGCACTGATAATTCCATTGCTTCAACCCGTAATTGGTACTCGATAGTTTTTCAGTGTCTTTGACGAAACAAGCAATTAGTTTACCAATTTCTAGTGCCACTAGAACGTAAAAAGCGATATTCCGGCAAGTTTTTGACTGTAGCAGACTGAAATTCGTCCATAATTGAACACGTTAGTGCACGTCAGCTAAAACATAAAACATTGTTTTCGGTAGACAATATTTGATCATCTTCGTATAGGATAACTGGTTTCAAATTCCATACAACCTTCATTTGTCAAATAAAATAGTGGATTGAAAATAAATAAATTTTCATTAGCCTTTAGTTATTTCATAGCTTTTAGCCTTTTGTTTAAAGACGGTAAATTACAGATTAGTGTTTTTTTAGTTATAGATTTCGAGGAGTAGTAAAATTATGAAGAACGTCGGCTTTTCGCATTGCCATTGTTGTACAGGTAACACGGTCATATATCTAACTAGCAGTAACTTACTGTGGTTCTACTCTAACCTTGGTCAGTCGAACCTATTTGCAATTTCGTTCTTTATTACGTTTCATCAAATCTTTTATCATTTCTACAACAGGAACGGTTAAAGACATTTAGTTTATTTTTTGAATTATATCATGTCCAATTCTATTGTTTTCAATCCGCAATCTGATTAGCTAACGAACTGAAGTGACCATGGTTAGAGTAGAACCACAGTAACAAAAGTTGCAAAAAACAAAGCAACTAATTTCAATTTTGTAGCTTTTTTTTTATTTTTTTATTATTATTGTAGTGACATTGCAACCTTCAGTGAAGTGACCAGAAGTGTTTTCATGTGTGGTCCATAACAAGTTTAGCATGATTGAAAAATCTTAAATTACGAAACAAGTGATTGTTGCTTAACCTCTCTTCCTCCTTGGTACACGATTATATGACACTTATAAATTTTCATCTTATATATAATCAATAAAAATTTTTAAAGATGGATTGAAGTCGAAACTAAATAAATGAATATTTTATGTCAATGAATAGTTTATGGTTAGAATATATATCGCGAGATGTTTGGACAAATGCATTTAAGTCTGTATTATAGACCTACAAAAGTATGTAGATACCGTAACTTGCAGTTTGTATCAGAATAAAAAATCGTTTAAAAACCCGTTGTAATAACTACATGTTTTGTGTTTCGCATTTCACGACTAATAATTATTGCAGTATAAGTTTATCAACGACGGTATTTTTGTTTCTTTTACGTCGTTGTTATGTGCTGTGGGGATAATTTTGCATGTGCATTTTTAGGAAGGGTTTTATGTAAGTTGATGGGTTGGACGATTTATTGGTAGAATGTTTCGTAGGTACTTTTCATGGATTGGAAGTTTATTAGGTATATAGAATGCTTATTAAATAGTTTTTACGTGTGTTGGTAGGTATACAGAGTGCTTGGTAGGTACCTTACTGGGTTTGAAGATTTGTAGATATACGATAATTGTTAGGTATATAGTGCTTGGATGCCTAGGGATATGGTTAACTCTATCTCGAACCCGTACCCTAATCATAACCCTTGGGAAGGGTGGGTGCACAGTTTACCAGGAACCGGGATTGATCCGAGTGCTTGGTAGGTACATTACCTTAGCTGTAAAATAGGTATATAGGATGCTTGATAAATAATTAGGTAGTAAACTTAAGTAAGTACTTAGGTAAGAAAGAGTGTAAGCGTTTGGGTAAGTGGAAAATTAATTTTTGTATGTAAGCAAATAGATTGAATGTTTATTAGGTAATTATGGCTTAGGGATATGTTTGGTAGGTATTTATGGCTTAGGGATATGTTTGGTAGGTATTTATGGTTTAGGGATATGTTTGGTAGGTATTTGACTTAAGGATATGTGGGTCGGTAGTAAGCAAGGTAAGTATGTAATTAGAACGAGTGATTAGCTAGGCTAGTTTGTAGGTTATCGAGTATATGGGGGTAAGTAGGTAGATTGGAACCTAGGTATTTGTACGAGACCTGATGACTCATCAAGATGAGTAAGGCTACTGATTTTCAGCAAATTTTATTATTGCTCGTATATATGTCGTAATGTCATTGAGACCAATCTAATCAAGGTCCAGGTTGTGCAGAATAAATTTTGCATGCCGCATTATTAGCAATAAAAGGAAGTACGACCATGTTAGGCCAATACTTAAAGATCTACGATGCCTACCAGTCAGGCAGCGGCAGTAATACAGCAATGCAATCATGGCATTTAGATGCATGACGCTCTATGCTTTCTATGATCTAGATTTCACCATCGCCAAACTCACCACAAGAAACTCGCAGATGTTACAGATAACACAGTGCAGAACAGCTACAGGGCAAAGATCATTTTACCATAGGATCCTACCCTTCAGCTTAAACCTACTTTAAGGGACTTCAAGCATTCTCTTTAAGAAAATATTAGTTTCAAAATGTTTAGAAACATGAATGCATTAATATTTGATAATTAGAAAACAAATACATTTATTACGATAAGTTTATAGGATTTAATTTTCAACAGGTTATTTTATATTTAGAGGTTTTTATATACATAAATGATTTTCTTGGTTTTAGTTCCTATTTATAATATGTATTCATAGTTGTTACCTTTATTCTGAACGGCCAGTTTAGAACGAATAAAGTACGTACGTATGTATGTAAGGCCAGAGACCATCAGGTATGTATGTAAGAGTTAAATACTATAGTTTCTGTGATAAATATACCACCTAAATCTTTTTCGTTTTCGATTTATGCTTGGCGCTCGACATTTTTTAGTCGTGGATACGCGAAACGTAGGAATAACTATTGCTGTGGGTCAGAATATGCACATTTATCACTCACTCAGATGTAAACCAAATCGATAATTGAATGTGAGACCAACTGATATCGACTTTCCGAAATAAGCCGGGACTGTTCTATGTACTTAACGAAGTAATTTATAACAAATGCAGCAACGAGCAACTCGAGAAGCAAATTAATTTGTATTACGCAACCGCGTAAGAACTTCCATATTTTTTGTAAAACTTTATTTTTCTAAGTTTAGAATCAAATTAAAATCTTATGACTTTTCATCCAACACCATCCGCTCAAAATAGTTCCAAGTCCTTTAAAATGTATCCAAAAATGTGTTGCTGTAAAAGGAAATTTAACTATTTGCAACTGAATAATTAAAGTTTAATGTATCCACGATCATTCACAGTTCCCTTTGATTTTAAATATTCAGTTGTACAGAGATTCTTTATCTGGATACTGAATATATTGCGTCCTTGGTAAGAGTTTTATTACCTGTAAAAGGTAAGCAAGGGTTTAGATATAAAACTTAAAAATGGTGTCTTAACGACTACGAAACGTTGTTCCATTTTGTAGGTAAATCCATTGCCTGACGAGGGAATTCCACGCTAAATTTCACGCGAAGAACCGATATCGCTCGAGTTGCGCAGCAAAGAGAGCTTTATCGGTTCTTCAAGTGAAATTAGCGGGAATTCGCGAGTCAGGCAATGTTTTCCTTGAATCGCATAGCAGTTTGTTTCTTCAAATATAATGTGGTGGTCAGCTGCTAGCGCGTATTAGGGAAGAAATTGATATGCTCGGCTGTTTATTTCATCGGCCGATTTGACGTGGCATTTGGTGGGAAAAATTCATAATTTAGTCAGGTCAACTCTCACAAGAAAATAGAAAGATCTAAAGTTAAAAATGGAATCTTTATTGTTTGACATGAAATGACAACTCAGCTGCTTGACAAGAATTAAAAAGTTAAGAATTACAAGACGACAAGTTTGGTCTCTGAACAGCATGGAATAACATTAGTTTGGAGGCATAGTTTCAAGTCTCAACGTAAGTACTTCAAAAATGACAGCAAATATAAAATTAGAATTTTACTAAGGAAATGTATGTGAGTTGTGAAATTGGTACTGTTGTCAAGTAACCGAGCCTTTGCCCTCCATCAAACGATGGGTCGCTGGTTTTGCCTCCTTGCGATGTACGTGAATTAATGTTTAATTCGACGCTAGATAAGCAAAAACTAGTTTTGGTTTCTAAAGTATAAACGAAAGAGCGTGAAGCAACAGTCCAATTTTGAACCAAAAAAAAAATATGTATAACTTGGCTTAGGGGAGTGTTGCTTCTGTATTCCGAATTCAAAATAAATGTTTTAGACTTTCCGGTAAATTACCAGAAACTCGTCAATCATAGTAACTTCCTTCTGAAGTTTTCCTTTGGACAACTACACTTAAAACAGATTAACACAAAACACTTATAATTCGTTTATTAGTACACTCGCGCTTCATTTTGTTCATCAGACGCATTTCGAATACTTTAAAATTCGCGCAGTACTAGAATTCGCGCAGTGCTGGGTGCGCCAATTTTACTTAGTACTGCACCAATTACAATCCGAGCGAAAAAGTTTGTGGTGTAATATGAGAAACTCGTAGTTAGTAATGCAAATCAGTTTGTTTATTATCGTATATACACATTTGACAATATCTCGAGGCAAATGTCCAACCAATGACGGAATCAACCTCGCACCTGATTTGGGTGAACATACCAATAACATAAATATACGGAAATAGGTTTCCAGATTTTTGCTCTGCTATAAGGTGCTGGTTGCCAAGCCATTTGTTAAGAGCCACCTAATCACTTTAGGTAAATTTTTTAAAAATATTTTAAAAAAAAAAAAAAAAAAATTATTTTAATTTTTTTTAAATTTATAAGTTATATTAAACAACCAAAAAAGACCGAAAAGGGAAAATTTAAATTGAAAAAAAAAAAAAAAAAAACACTATTTTAAGTGCGTTAGCAGTTAATAGTTCTATTAAACAAACCAAAAAGAACGAACAGGGAAAATTTAACTTGCTCGAATTCAAAGCTGCACGAATACAAGTTGCGCGAAATTAAATCGCGCAAATTTAAAGCTGCATGAATTCTAGGTGCGCGAAATTAAATCGCGCGAATTTAAAGCTGTACGAATACAAGGTGCACGAAATTGAATCGCGTAAATCAAAAGCTGAGCGAAAATGAGTACGATGCGATTTTTGATATAAATTAAGTATATAGCGTATAGGCAAGCACGATATCAGGAAAACAGTGTCTTTCCAGTCCTGTGGTGTGACACTGTTTAACGATAGTTTCGAACATGTGGTCTCGGTAACCATGCCCACTGCTAGTAATGTTAAGTCGGGAAATGAAAACCATGTTGTTTTGATGGAATCTCAAAATTAATCACCAGTGATTGGCGTTATAATTCAATGACAAACCTGAATCTAAATAACCTTTGCAGTGGCTATACCACCTAGCCCTTCAGCTAAACCGGCTGTGGAGATTGCATTTTGGTTGCTTAAGATACAGCCAGAAAAGTTACAGGTATTTTGTTAACGCCATTTCAAACATTAAAATTATGGAGAATAGTTACATTTTGTTTCCAACAAGAATAATTTTAATCCGATGTCCAGCATTCTTTTTTGTTCTGCATGACTTCGACAGTGTTACCCTGATTTGGTAAAGCAAGCACAAGCTTGTCGAGTGTTTGCTTCTGTTGCTCTAACTGTTTCTTTATGTCTTCTAACCTGAAATGGAAAAACAGTTTTATAATACTTTATACACTATAGCTCAGATTTAACCTTTGTTTTACGTTGTTGTTTGTTTGTGTTATTTCTTGTGATGTTGGTGTTTTGTTTGAGGTGTTGGATTTGTCTTATTCTACAATTTGGGAAACACTGCCGGGCGAGTACTTTAAGTCCCTATATCGCTCATTTTTTTATAATTTAGATGAAAAGTAGAACCCTTTAGTAATACTAAAATAAATTTCAAAAATTAAACAGTTTTTCGCGGTTCCTGTTACGTTTTTTGAGTTT